>OJGO01000210.1_pt1 | contig 26398 bp, 21 predicted proteins | sample 1594871 | NCBI WGS metagenome assembly OJGO01 (sample SAMN05416798, study PRJEB24817) | seawater metagenome | isolation source: Sea water | place: Canada:Atlantic | collected 2013-07 | reverse complement strand
GTAAGCGGTTTAAGTAACCTACGGGCGGTGGGATGACACCAGCAGAGCCCGCCATCGGCTCAACAATCACCGCAGCAATATTGGAGGCGTCGTGTAGCGCCACTAAATCAAGTAATTCATTTGCTAACTCAACGCCTGTTTGGGGTTGACCTTTAACAAATTTATTTTCATCTAACATGGTGTGACGTAAATGGTCAGCATCGACGGCAGGACCAAATAACGAGCGATTTGCACCGATACCACCAACTGAAATACCGCCAAAATTCACGCCGTGATAACCCAGACCGCGACCAATCAATTTGGTTTTGCTAGCCAGGCCTTTTTTGCGCCAATAGGCACGTGCCATTTTTAGTGAGGTTTCAGCGGCCTCAGAGCCAGAGCCGGTATAAAAAACGCGGTTGATGCCTTTAGGCATAAACTCAACGATTTTCTCGGCAAGTTCAAAAGCTTTGGGATGACCAAATTGAAAAGCGGGCGCATAATCCAATTTTTTAATTTGTTTACTGACCGCTTCAGTAATCTCGGGACGACTATGACCCGCGCCACAACACCAAAGACCAGATAAACCATCAAAGATTTTTCTACCGTTGGCATCGGTATAGTAATTCCCTTCGGCAGAGACGATGATGCGTGGGTCTTTTTTAAAGTCACGGTTGCCGGTAAACGCCATCCAGTGCGCATCGAGTTGTGCTTGACTGATACCATGTTTTGTTTGGTTGTTGTTCATTGTTGGCCTCAACATAGCTAAGATTAGAATTAAGTTGACTCTATTATCACCATCCTGTTAGATTCTTAAATACATCTTTTTTTAACAATAGTTATATGATTAGTTACTTATTAGGGCCTAATGAATAAAATAAAAAACATATTGCCTCACCGACTTGGTGACTCTCATATTCGGATCTTACGCATTTTTAAAGCGGTAATTGAATCTGGAGGATTTGCTGCTGCAGAGGCCGAACTTAATATCAGTCGTCCTGCCATTAGTAACGCAATGTCTGAATTAGAATCGCTATTGAACATGCGGCTGTGTCATCGCGGTAGAACGGGATTTTCTATTACCGAGCAAGGCGAACATGTTTATAATGCAACCTTGCAGCTATTGGGCAGCTTAGATACTTTTAAGTCGCAAATTAACGCCATCAACACCAAGTTGGTTGGAGATCTAAACATCGGTATTACTGATAACTTGGTCACCAATCCACAAATGCGTATTACCAGGTCGCTTAGTACTTTCAAGCATCGTGCACCTGAAGTCATCTTTAATATTCAGATGATGCCGCCCTACGACATTGAGAATGCCGTATTAGAAGGTCAGCTTCATATCGGTGTAGTCCCCGAATTACGTGCATTGTCAGGGCTAAATTATCTTCCTCTATACAAGGAAAAATCGTTATTATATTGCAGTGCTCAACATCCATTATTCAAGCAAGATCTCAATACGATTAGTGATTTTGCTCTTGAAAAATATGACGCAGTGTTGCCTTGCTATCCACAGCCTGCCGAAATTAAACAACAACAGAAAAGATTTAAGGCCTCGGCAACATCTACCGATCGTGAAGGTATTGCCTTTCTCATTCTTACAGGACGTTTTATAGGTTTTTTACCCACTCACTTTGCTGAACGCTGGGTGGTACAAGATTTGTTGCGCGCTATAGAGCCTCACAAACGTAACTTCTATACTAATTTTTCGGCCATCACTCGAAAGGGCGCTCGCCCCAATTTAATTACTGAAGCTTATTTAGAAGAGTTAAACAAAACAGCCTAGTCAGCGCTCACCTCTATAGTGTTGACAATTTTTTAATTGTAAATCGAGGTGTTTTTTATTTTATTCAATAAGTCCTGATAAGTAACTAATCGTGTAACTAACGTTAAAAAAAGTGGTATTTATTAAAAAGGTGAGGAGGTCAATACTCTATCAAAGGGGGCAAGTATAGAGTCAACTGTAAATAACCAAGTAAGCTAGTCATATACAAAGTACGACTTGATGCCCTCCTGATGTAGCGTATAAAAACAAACGTGTACAGTTTGAACGTTTGATTTTTTATTTCGCTTGTTTAGTTAATCTGTGATGCAACGAAAGGATAAATAATGAGACTTTTTAAGAAAGCAACAGTAACAGCAATGGCATTGTTAAGTGCCGGAATATTTGTAAGTAGCGCTAATGCTAGTGAGGAACAAGTAGTCAAAATGTATAACTGGTCCGATTATGTTGCCGAAGATACATTGGAAAATTTTAGAAAAGAAACCGGAATTCGGGTCATTTACGATGTATTTGATAGTAATGAAGTATTAGAAGCTAAACTGCTCTCAGGACGTTCTGGCTATGATATTGTGGTACCGTCAAACAGCTTCTTGACCAAACAAATTAAAGCGGGAGTCTATAGTAAATTAAACCGCGATCAGTTACCTAACCATAGTAACCTAGATCCTGAGTTAATGAGCAAGTTACAAACAGCCGATCCAGGTAATGAATATTCGGTTCCTTACTTATGGGGCACTAATGGTATTGGTTATAATGTTGCTCAAGTAAAAGCTGCACTGGGTGATGATGCACCAACGGACTCACTAGAGCTTATTTTTAACCCTAAATATGCGGAAAAATTAGGAAAGTGTGGTTTAGCTGTGCTTGACTCGCCAGATGAAATGATTCCACAGGCGTTGTTGTATTTAGGGCTAAATCCAAATACCCACAAGGCAAGTGATTATAAAGCCGCAGGTAAATTGTTAGCTACAATACGTCCTCATATCACTTACTTCCACTCATCACGCTATATCTCTGATTTAGCTAATGGCGATATCTGTGTTGCTTACGGATTCTCTGGTGATGTATTCCAAGCGAAAGCTCGTGCAGAAGAAGCTGGGAATGGCCATATAATAGAATATAAAATCCCTAAAGAAGGAGCAAATCTTTGGTTTGATATGTTAGCGATTCCTAAGGATGCGCCTAATAAAGAAAATGCTCATAAGTTTGTTAATTACTTATTACGTCCGGACGTTATTGCGGGCATAACGAACTATGTTGCCTATGCAAACGGTAACACGGCATCGATGAAGTTAATCGATAAAGAAGTTCGTGAAAACCCTGCCATCTATCCTTCTGACGAGGTAATTAATAATTTGTATGTACAGCAAGTTCGTCCATTGAAAGCGCAACGCTCTATGACTCGAATTTGGACAGGAGTGAAAACTGGCCGAAAATAAGTTTAAAGGGCAAGTAATATCTTGCCCATTTACTTAAACTTGAAGCCTTAAATACGCTTAACTATTAAGCTCGTTTAAGGCTTTTTGGTTCAATAAGGTGAATATCTTGTTGTGGGAATGGGATAGTGATTTTTTCTTCTTCAAATGCTAAGTAAATTGCTTTATAGGCGCTATATTTAGCAGCGTACAAGTTGGTAGTGGGTATCCAAAGTCTAATACCAATGGTAATTGCGCTATCAGCAAAAGCATCAATCCCTACCTGCATACGTACTTCATCAGTATATACATCAAGCTTCGCTAACGTTCGTTCAATAAGCGATACTACCTCAAGAGGATTGTCTTGATACGAGATACCAACTGAGAGTTTTAATAAGGTATCTTTTCTTGAATTAAGTACTACTTCACCAACAATATGTTTATTGGGAATAGTGATCTCAGCGGAGTCTTCGTCTTGGATGATGGTATAAGCTAATTGTACTTCTTTAACTATGCCCGTTACTCCTTGTACTTCAATGGTATCTCCAACCACGAAAGGGCGAATAATGATGATATTAAAGCCTGCAGCGTAGTTGGCTAATAAGCCTTGTAATGCTAAACCTGCACCTAATGAAATTGCACCAAGAGCGGCAATAAATGGCGTAACACTAATGCCTATTTTACTCAGCGCCATGATACTTATCATTACCATCACAACCATTCTAGTGGTACTGGCAATAAAGCGGCTTAAGGTAACATCGAGTTTATGTTTTTCACACAGGCGTAATACTGTCTTAGCTATTTTACCGGCAACATAGAAGCCCAATAAAAATATCAGTAAGGCACCAATCAGCTGAAAGCTATAGTTGGTAAAGAAGTCGACAACTATTTTATAAATTGCTGACGCTTGTTCAATTTCATGACGTAATAATTCAGCAGGAAGATCGACGGCCTGCTGTGCTGTATCGGTTATGTTGTTGCTTAGAGTTTCAGTATTGTCGGTTTTAGGGTCTGTCATAATAGTATCCATTGAAATATAACTAGGTGTTTAATTCAGTGCTGAAGTCGTTAGAAACGATAACCTAGCTGCATCATAAACTGTTTTCTGTCACTAAAGGCTATGTTTGTTTCGGCAATAATGGCCCATTCTTCGGTAATGTTCCATTGTGCACCAATCAGATAATTCCATGGTGAACTGGCATGTTGGTCAATGAGTACCGCAACTTTATTACCCGGTGTTGAAACCGCCAGTTGTTGTTTAATATCTTGCTTCATTGCGCCCAGCCAAATTTGTCCTTGGTAGAGGCCAATACTACCATTCCAGCCTAAACGGGTGGAATACACTGTCTGTTTTGATTTTTCGATGGCAATATTAATATCTGCTTCGGTGTAGTTTACATCAAACATACCAAAAAAATCACCGTAGCCACCAGCGATAGTTGTTCCGTAACCCAATACTGTGCCATGAAAATTTAACGTTGTAGGAATACCTTCAGCACTTACTAAGCAATTTCCTGGTGCGGGCCCTTGAAAAGGTAAGTTAATACTGGTGCAACGCTTATCATTAAGGCCACTACCAATACCTGCGGCTGCTAACAGTAATGTGGGGAGTTCGAGATCTACATCTAGCTCAACTTCTGCTTTGCCTCTTGTTTGACCGACTATGCCGTAAACATTCCAAAAGGGCAGAATCCAGGCATCAAAACGTAAATTATAAGTCGTGTCAGAGACCTTTAAATTTTTAGCATTAATTGAATTATCAATGAAATCATTAATGAGCTCACTTTGTTGACCATCAATTTCTAAACCTATTTCAGACACAGTGAAAGGTTGCTCTTGTGTTAAGCCAACCAGTGAAATACCAAAAGGCAGTGGCAATAAATAACCTGCTTCACGGGCTTCTTTCCCTAAAAAAGGAAGGAAATCAGACCAGCGATTTCTTGGCGGTAAAGCTTCAGGTATGACTAATTCATAACCAATACTTGAGTTAGGATTTTGTCTATCACTTACTTGTTGCTTATAACTCTCATTAGTTTTGGCTTCACTGCAGTATTGCGCGCACTGACTTTGCTGTTGCTCTGAAAGTATGATGGCTGATTCATTAGTTGACTGCGGCTCTGTGCTGCTCTTGTTCACAGCTTCCGTTGGCTCAGTCGTAGGTTTTTGTTCTGTGCCTTGTGCGGACAAGGTAAACAAAGTGAAAAATAAAAAACTGATTAACAATAGGTAGTTACCCATAAAGGATATTTTCCATAATATGTGTGGTTACTTGTTTATTTTATACTGTTCTGTCTCAATCCGCACAAATCTTGTACTTACCCCAAATCAGTGCGTCGAATAAAGCATAAATTTATCTTTAATCATCATTCAACAATTCAGTTATGCAATTAATTTGTTCTGCTAATGAAGCTACTTGTTGCTCTAACTCGGTTACTCTCTGCGTGAGTGATATTTGTTCTTCTGAAGGCACTACTTCAGTTTGAGTCGTGACAGCTTGGGTAAAGCTGCTTTCATCAACATCTGACAGTAAATGTACATAACGAGATTCTCTTTTACCGGGTTCACGTTCAAGTTTTCTAACCAAGGTTAGGCCATTTAAGTCCTGCAACTGAGTTAAGGTGTTATCAACCTCACTCACGTCAGCAAAGTCAGCCAATCTATTAGTACGTGTTCTTAATTCACCAGGCGTTTGCGGGCCTCTTAAAAATAAAACACAAATAACGGCTCGTTGTTGAGGCGTAAACTTCAAATTGCCAAATTCGGTATCACAAAAACGGTGAAAGTATTTATTAACGCGAGTCGATGCTTTTTGGTCAACCATTAATTGATTCATTTGCACGAGTTCATCAACTAGGTTTTGCACGTCACTTTCTGATAGTGACATTACCGGATCACGATTACTCTTTTGATTACAGCCAGTTGTAATACCATTTAAAGAAAGTGGATATTGCTCAGGCGTGGTGGTTTCTTTTTCAAGCATTACGCCAATAATGCGGCATTGTTCTGCGGAAAGTGTAATCATCTTGAAGGTACCTTTATAAAATAGCTACTGATGTTATAGCAAGCTATATGCTTCATTACTATGTTGATGTGTTTGATTGCTCACAAAAAAGCCATAGTTAGGCATTACTTAGCTATGGCTTTTTAATGATTCAAATTTGCTTGAGGGTTATTCGATATTCGCGATCTGCTTATTGGTTTGTTTGTCATTATTTCTTTTTAAACAGTATGTTATGGCAATTAAGTTTTCTGTTGGATTTCATTGCCCACCAGCCTGCCCACCATTAGGTTGCACAGTTTGTTTAATTACTACGAAGGTAATCCTTTTTTGCATACTGGTATTGTATTCAATTTAGTTAGTCTCCAAAGTTTTACATTTTCCTTATAATTTAACCATTCAGCTTTGTTTTTGAATTCACAGGCACCATTTGCAAGTGCAAACTTTCTAAACCCTTTCGGTGGGTTTTTAACTCCATAAATATTAGCATTCACAAAGCTAAAGTCTTTTTTGTCCCAGTTCTTTATGTCAGATAGGTTAGTAAACGACAAATCAGCCCCCTCAAAAATAGCTCCAAGAAAATTACTGGAAGTTAAAGAGGCATGTGAGAGGTCAGTACCGTAAAAAATTCCAGCACTCAAGTCTTGGCCTTGTATATCTATCCCTGACAATAAAGCATTAGAAAAGTTTTTTCCAAAATCAAAAGAAGGATTTTTAATCCATCTACTGTCATGCTCCAGCAGATGAATCATATTTAGATCTATTTTGTCTTGTTCTAAAAATAACAGTTCGACAAATGCTTCCGACTTCATTCGGGAGCTATACACAGAATGTCTATCTTCATCTTTATACAACACTTCGAGCAAGTTAGTTTTCCTCTCACGATAATGCCTAGTCTCAACCTTGTTTTCTTTTACAAGGTTTAAGCTATGCTGCTCTTGCATTAACTTTAAAGTATTTAAAGAAATTAAGGCAACAGCCAATGAAGCTATAGAGCTTAACGTAGATAGATTTAATAATTTGCGAATAAAGTGCCTGTGATTGGTTACTTCTTCAACATGCGTTTCATGTTTACCATTTAAAGATTCTTTAACGTTAACTAAATATTTTTTCATATTATTCCTCTTGAAACAAAACTGTATTTACATACAGTTGTTGCTATATGTAAATTTTCAAGAGGGCCCTCGAATTTTATTTTTCCTAAAACGTTGATTCAAGCTCTTAGCTATATCATTAACAGCAATACCACGTATATCAGCATCACTCATTAGGCGTTGAAACAATTCTTCGTTGCCATCCATGCGATCTATTAATATATCTTCGAACTCTTCTTCAGTTGAAGTGCCTATGCCTACGTCAGAGTGTCATTCTGTTCGCAATATTTCTCATAATTAACAATAAAATCTAAAGTGATTTTAATTGTTTTTTTGTTTTGTAATTCTACTTAATGTAATATTGAACAAATAAAAAATAATTGATTAACATCAAAGATTTAACGTGTAACAACCCTCATCATTCTGAAGATGATTTTTACTACTGTAGCTAATTAACTACGAGCGTTGCATAACGCATTTCGTAGCACATCATCGGAACTTAAAAATGGACTTCATAACATATGATCAATCTTTCAAAAATAGTATTTAAACCAATCGTAATAGATTTAACATTACCACTTACAAGTGGGAATGTTAAAACAGTGAACTTATTGCAGGTTCAAGCAAAGACTAGATTGGACGAATTATTAGTTAAGTTTGTTGAAAATAGTGATTTGTCACTTGGGCACTCTAATAAAAAATCTTGGGCTAGGGAGTTTGATACTCAACGTTTCAACAATACAGTTTTTATTAGTGGGCAAAGAGGTGCAGGTAAAACAACATTTTTACGTACTGTATTGTTAGAAAAATTTAATGATGATCAAGATAAAATATTACCAGTAGCTTTTATTGATCCTACTTTAGTTGAAACGCATCAACATATATTAGTGGATATAATTGCTAAATTTAAGCAGTTAGTAAATGAACAGTTATCTTGCTGTGGAGATGAGAATAAACATAAAGAATTTACCAAGAAACTAGAGGCTTTAGCTGAAGGGTTGAAACTATTAAGCAATCAAAGTGGTTCAAGTGACCATGATGCGTCTTGGTTTTTAAATAAAGCATTAAAACATGCAGTTGGTGGTCAAACGTTAGAAACTAAATTTCATGAATTAATAGATACGGTTGCTGAAATTTTAGACCAAAAACTTTTTATTATCGCCATTGATGACGTTGACACAGATACATCTAAAGCTTATGAAGTACTTGAATTAATTCGTCGATATCTCACCCACCCAAAACTTGCAGTAATTATTTCAGGGGATCCATTACTTTATAGTCATATTGTTCAAGGGAAAAAAATACAAGAATTGAGTTCAAATCACCAAGGATTTAAAGGTACTGAACAATATGAAAGAAATACTACAAAACTGGTCGAGCATTTAGAGCAGCAATATTTAGCAAAAGTATTGCCCATTGAACAAAGAATTGAGCTTAAAAACCTGAATGATTTGCTTAATGCTACAAATACGGGACGCCAACCAAGTATTCAGGTTAAAGACGGTAAAGATAATATAAACGAAATTAGTGTGTATATAACGAAATTTTTAACAGCTAAACTCAACCTAAATGAAAAGTACTTAGCTAACTATATTCAATTCATGCTGACCCAACCTGTACGCACCATTTTACAGATATTAAAAAATACTATTGAACAAAGAAAGTACTCCAACGGTTATGAAGCTCTTAAAACCTCAATTATTAATAGTTATATAGGCGCATTACGTAAAGAAGAAATGAATTTAGATAGTTTGACAGGAAGCACACTACACGCAAATGCTGTGGGTTTAGCCCAGTTTAATCTCTGTAATAAGTATGGAGAATTAGAAACTGGGTTTTATGCTAGACCAGATGGTAACGATGAAAGTTATAATGTGTCCCAAATATTTTTATCTACTGTTATTTCGAGCTACCTGTCAAAGGAGCCTAAGTTTTCAATAGGACGAGCATTTCAGTTGATGATAACTTCAGGTGCTACTTGTAATGTATATATGAATAATGTGGCAAATGATTTAAAGGAAGGGAGAACCTCTGAAGATTATATAAATTATATAGGGCTAAACCGTGAACAAAATATATTTAGTTTAGCCGCCCACTTTAGCCCGTTTGTTTGGGAAAGTAACAATAGTAAAAAAATAAGCTCGGGCATTATAAGAATACCTAGAAGAACCCCTAAAAACTTCAATGACGATGATTTTATACAATTATTACCAGCAGCGTTTAATAATGAAGATAATGAAGTCAAACGTTTTTCATCTTTAGGTAATTTTGAAAAATATCATACAAATTCTAATGTGAATTTTTTAGAGTACATAGCAGCTAAATCAGTGCTTATTTCATCTCATTCAATGATGACAAAAAATGAAGGAAGGGATTATGTTTCTAGCTATTGTTTGATCGCGTCATTATCAGAACTTTTGGTGAGTGATAAGTTAGATGACAAACTCAGCCAGTTATCATCAGTACAAACTTTTGGATTCCCGGCATTTGTTAATATTCAAGGTGAAGGGGATGAAATTTCACTTGAAGATACAGGTTCTACTTCAACCGCTATCTCTAATGATTTTGACGATAAACTCATCGCGTTACTTGAAACATGGAAAGATAATAATAGTGGAAATAAGAAGAACTTTTCATCTTTGCTAGTAGGAAAAGTATGGGCAAGAGTTATGTACACACTCACAAGCATTTCTGAAAAAGCAGCAAAAGATAAAGTTGTTTATATAGCATCACAAATAGAATCACAAAAGCATGATGTTTTATTAGGTACTGTCTTTTCAAGATTTATATGGGGTATGATTAATGCGACCATAATTGAAGAAATTCGTTATAGCAAAGAAATCAATACAGCTTTAGTGAGAAAAATTCAGAACGCTAAAAATGTAACAACCTCGCCCACAGAGCTTATCAAAAACTTAAGAGGTGTTATTGACGAAGTTACCCCAAATGGCGGGACGCGATTGAAAGATATTATGCGAGATTTTCAAATAGAAAGTAACTTTAAAGACACTCTTCCACTGACCTATAGCTTGATAAGCTGCCCATTAGTTTGGCCATTTATTGGTGAATATATTGATAATAAAGGAGCCGTTCAACATGAGTTACAAGAGCTAATAAAAGAAATTGTAAGTGATTTCAAAATTTTTGTTGAAGATGAAGATAAAGTATATAAGTCATATTTAGATGGGCAAGCGTTCATTTCCAGATTGCCAATTATGGGTTGTTTTCTATCGAAACCAGTAACTAAGTAGGTAAATATCAATGTCATATATTAACCAATTTTTACTGTCGGAACCTAGGCTTTATAAAACTCTGTCTGAACAAGTATCGTTATTATTGTCAGGTGAAAATATACATCTTGATAGTGATCTGATGCAACAAGTAACTTATGCCAATTGGCAGCAACGACACTATACTTGGCCCGATCAGGTCTTTCATGGGCATTGGCGTAATATAGAGCAACGTAAAGAAGAGGAGGGTGGCTGGAGCAATGCATTGCTCGGGCAGGCAGCTCGTTATCATTTTGAGCAAGATGGTAGAAGGCTTGCTATTAAATCTGATAAATTTAATCAGTGGCAAAGTTGGATAGCTAATCAAACAGGATTACCTGTCATCGCATATCAACTTACACAGCAATTACATTCCAGTGTAATCAATAACTCTTTTCAAATGCTGGATGAAATAAAAAAACGTTTAGGTTATCGCGCGTTAGTGTCGCCTTATCATCCTTTGGTGGAAGATTATATCGAACGTAATGGATTGCATGAAGCACATATGCATCTGAATGGTACTACACTCCATGAGCAACTTTGGCATCACTCATTACTTAGGCCCCAAGAAACTACTAATATATTACAGAGTGAATTTGAAAAAAATAAACGTGTGCAGCTTCTTTATTCAAGTAATCCTTATTTAAATAAACCAGAAGACTTTTATCATCTACTTAATATGGCAAGAGAATTAAGAGAGTTGCTGCTTAGCTGGTTAGCTTCTAATGAAGAAGAAGTTAAACAAAGAAAGAAAAATTTGTGTGATGTCCTAGGTAATAGTAGGGAATATAATAATTCATTTCCTAATGAAAAAAAATTATTCGAAATAGAATCTCATTGGGTGCATATAGCTGAAATACATTGGCAAGTCAGGATCTTAAATAAATTAAAGTCTCAGCCGGATACTCTAATAGATACTTGTTTTTTATTGTATTTACTTTGTATGAATTGCTTTCAACGCTTATTGGTACAAAGGAGTGATCAATACGGTTTTGATCAGTTTCAAAAGTTTGCTGAAGATGGCGTACGTGAGGATATAGAAGAAAATTTTGCGGATCGTTTTTACCAGTTACATGGTCCAAAGTTGAACAACAGACCTGATATTGCCACTTTAGAAGGAAGGTTTGCACCAAAGGGAAGTAACCGAAAAAATATTAAACTATTGTCGAGTATACTCCATGGGTTCCTATGTTATGCGGAAGGAAGTAAGTCGATTGAACATTGTGACGACCTTAACTCTTTGGCTCTTAGAGTTACCGAAATGTCTAGGCCTAATCTAAGACTTGTAGCACATTTTATTAAAAAGAAGTGGAAGCCAAGTGATGGCGGGTATCACTTTGAGACTTTACGAAATAGCCTTATCAATCAAGGTAGCCTACTAGTTGAATTATTAAGCAACACCCCTGCATTGAAGAGCATTATTACAGGAGTTGATGCAGCAGGAAATGAGCTTGAAGCGCCGCCGGAAGTCTTTAGCTCCTTATATCGCTTCTGCCGCTTTAATGATGTGAAAAACTTCACCTATCATGCAGGTGAAGATTTTGAACATCTGTTAAGTGGAATAAGAGCTGTTTATGATGCTGTCAGCCTATTGAATTTAAGTAATGGAGATCGCATAGGCCATGCTACAGCCATAGGGATATGTCCTGACATTTGGCTTCAGGCTATGCCGGAACGAATTTATATCAAGAAAGGGGAGTGGCTTGATAATCTACTCTTTTTACGGCAAATAGCTTTGAGTCAATATGGAGAACATATTTCTCTTGATCGGTTTGAGGGGCAAATTAGATCGTTGAGCTTAGCAATATACAAGGTACCAATACCTTTAGAGGACTTACAAGAAGCCTTTAAGCATAGAGGGTTATCACCTGATATTGTTGGTGATTTTTTAGATGATGACTGTTTATCACTATCAGGTTGGTTAGAAGAAGAGTTAAATTTGGTAAAGTCAGTAGATAAAAAAATATTAGAGTGTTTAATGCTACGTTGGTTTAATCAAAGTGTACTTTTTAATAGTGAAGAACAGGTTGAAATTAATCTAACTAAATTGCCAAAGTCACTTTTGGTAACGGCACAACAATATGTTCAAAGAACAATTGCAAAGCAACATATAGTTATTGAGACCTTACCAACAAGTAACGTACGCATTAGCCATTATGACTCTATAAGTCAGCATCATATTTTTCGGTGGTTAGGTTTACCAGAAAGGAAGATAGCAGGTGATATTAATATGCTTGTAGCTCTAGGCTCGGATGACCCTGGGATTTTTGCTACAGACTTGAGGAATGAGTTTTATCATTTATTTTGTGCATTGTGTAATGAATTTGAATACTCCCCCAATGAGGCTTTGGCCTTAGTATCAAAGCTTAATGAAAATGGTCGGATTTATAGGTTTGATTATCAAAATCCATTTCCTGAGATTTCATCGAAAGGTTTAGCTGAAAAAACATTTGAATCTTACTAAAAACGTGATGGTAATGAAGCTCATAATTTAGAGCTTCATTATTTAATAGGCTTTAATAACTATTTACTTATCAGCTAACTTTAACAAATCAAAAACCAACCTTGAAAATCCATTGGCTTTATCTGGATTAGATAATAACTGCATCATTTGGTTTTCATGAGCTTCGCCGCTATCCATAATTGCGTCCATTAAGGCTTTAGGGAAATCTCCGAGCATTGCTTGCTCAGGCGTATTGTTATCTATTTGCTTCATCACTAGCGTATTTTCTTTCATTTTATCTTTGATGGTATATAGATAATTAACCATATCCTGATCGGTCAGCATATCAGTGATAAATAGCTCATTAAGCTTAGAGATAATTTGAGAAAGAAACTCTTCTTTAGGGTCTTTAGCTTTGGCTGTACCTACAGCATCACCAGGTACTAATTCATAATCTGCAGCATCTTCTTTTAATTGAATATCTTGCTGGCGTATTTTTGATAATCGGTAATGACTCATCACCACATTACTTAAATCAATATCACTTTCTTCAGTTACTATTTCACGTAGCATTGGGCGAAGGTTGCGAGCATAAAGGCATAATTTTTCTAGATCCTTATCGTCGTAATCGACAATTTGAGACATAAACTCATAGAAGCGTACAAATGTACCCAAATCCTTTTTAAATATCTCTAAAGCGTCTTTCTCCTGCTTACATTCTTTAAAACTGTTCTCAGCATTAGCCATTAATACGGCATCGCCCGTTTTTTTGGTGCGTTCGAACATATCTCTGGCTTGTTTGTATGCATCAATCGCAGACTTATAGCGTTTTTGCCAACGCTCCACAGCAGGTTTGCAAATATTGGCTATGGCGGCGTTACTTTTACTTTTAACAAAAAATGCGTTGCAGAATTGTTCTACTTCTTGCCATTGAAAAATACCTGACGCACGTAACTTATCTCTCAAATCAAAAATAAGATCAGGGTCTGATACGTCAGCTAGCTCAGCTGTTTGGAAGTAGGGCTGGAACGAAGTGAGAATATCTTCAGGTTCATTGAAAAAGTCTAGTACATAAGTGCCTGTTTCAGCTTTACCAGGGAATGTACGATTTAAGCGAGACAATGTTTGTACACATTCAACACCGCCGAGTTTTTTATCAACATACATGGCGCAGAGTTTAGGTTGGTCAAAACCCGTTTGAAATTTATTCGCAACTATCATCACTTGATAATCGTCACTATCAAAAGCCTTGCGCATATCACGGCCTTTGAGGTTGTCATTCATATTCTTTTCGGTGAACTTAAAATCAACTAAAGCTTCACACCCAGGATCTTTATCAGAGAACTCAACTTCTCCTGAGAATGCTACCATCGCATGCACTTTCTGATAGCCTTTTTCTACAATGTATTTATCAAAACCTTGCTTATAGCGAACCGCTTCTTTACGTGAGCTGGTAACAACCATTGCTTTAGCTTGCCCGCCGAGTAGTCCCATCACGTTATCTTTAAAGTGCTCAATAATGACCTGTACCTTTTGGCTAATGTTATAGTCATGCAAGCGCACCCATTGATTCAATTTTACTTTAGCTTTTTTACTTTCAACTTCTTGATCAGTGCCTTCCATTTTCATGGCGAGGTTATAAGCAACTTTATAGTTAGTGTAGTTTTTCAATACATCGAGGATAAAGCCTTCTTCAATGGCTTGGCGCATACTATACACATGATACGCTTCCGGCTTATTCTGCTTAGACGGAGCTTCATCAGGTTTAGGTAAACGACCAAACAGTTCAAGTGTTTTGGTTTTAGGTGTTGCGGTAAACGCTAAGTAACTTAAGTTACTCGAAGCGCGACGTGAAGCAACGGTAGCATCTAAAATATCTTCAGTAGTGAGTTCTTCATCAGCATCTTTAGTATCAATCATTAATACTTCTTTCAGCTGGCGAGCCGTACTACCCGTTTGTGAGCTATGAGCTTCATCGGCAATCACCACAAAGTTTCGTTCTTTTAAACTAACGCTATTCTCAATGGCTTTTAACACAAAAGGAAAGGTTTGAATGGTAACGATAATAATTGGCTGTGAGCACTCTAAAGCGCCAGCAAGTTTCTCTGATTTAGAGCCATTTCCTTCGTCACGGTTTATTCTACCTACCATGCCTTCTACTGAAGTAAATTGAGAGATTGTTTCTTGTAATTGGTCATCCAGTACTGTTCTATCAGTGACAACAATGACAGAGTCAAATAACTTATTACCTTCAGCAGTATGAATGGCAGATAATTGATGTGCAGACCAAGCAATAGAGTTTGATTTACCCGAACCAGCACTATGTTGTATTAAATATTTTTGACCAGGGCCTTCAGTACGAGCAGCATTCACTAATTTACTAACAACATCCCACTGATGATAACGAGGGAAAATTAAAGTCTCTTTTTTGAATTTACGACCTTCCCAGTCTTCTTTTTCTTCTATTTGTAAATGGACAAAGCGGGCGAGGATATTTAATAGGTTATTAGGCTGTAATACTTCATTCCATAAATAGTCAGTAGCGTATTGATTAATATTGTCTGGTACATCATTACCAGCACCTCCTTCACTTGTGCCTTTGTTAAAAGGTAAGAAATAAGTATCATCACCTTCTAGGCGTGTAGCCATATAGACTTCATATTGGCTGACTGCAAAATGTACTAAAGCACCGCGCTTAAAAGTTAATAACGGTTCAGGCTTCTTGGTGGCAGGGTCTATAGCAAAACGTGTAGTTTTATATTGTTTAATCGCGTTTTGAACGGCTTGTTTAAACTCTGATTTAAGCTCAAGCGTCACTATGGGTAAGCCATTAACAAATAGCACTAAATCTATGCGCCACTTTTTTGCTCTAACACCGTTTTCTGCTTCATGCTCATCAGTTGCCCAAGGGGAGTAAACTAATTCAGGTACGACACGTAATCTGTTCTTTTGGTAACGTGCTAAAGTATCGGGATTTAAATCATGTTCAGGTTTGAACTGGCATAAACTAAAACGTGTGCCGCGATCACGTATTTCGTGTCGTAAAACGCCTAACGTACCAAAAGTACGCATGTCTTTATTAGCAGCATTAGGATCTGCTTTATTTAACTGCGAGGCTACACGCTCTAAAAATTTTTGCTCAGGGTTGCTAGGATAGAGCGCACAAAATTTTTGCCATTGAACATCCTGAGTTTCTTTTACAAAGCCCAATACATCCTCTTCATACAGCGCCAGCTCACGATTGTAGTTTTCAGGCTGACCTAACAGCCAACCATTAGCGACTAGCTGGCGTATCATATCGTTTTGAAAAACCACTTCTTGTGTTTTGTTACTCATCTTTATCCCTGCAACTTTGAGCTATGAACTTTCAATGTTCTATTTGCTAAATCGAACTATTCGGAATTTCCGAATGGTTGCGTTTGACTCATTTTACCTTTCGACTAAAAATCGGTCTGAGCTAAATTTACAGCTTGAGCTATTTCTAATTTTAGAGACTCTGGATAATCATCTTCATAAATGAGTGACGTTACAATCTTAAGCGTTAAGTCTTTATTTATAATATTATCTGCAATCCAGACTGCAATATTCTCCATTCGTAAAACAAAGTCTTTAATACAGTATTCATAGCCATTACATTCTAAAAAATAAGCGCCTAATGCGATACTTGAGCGTTTATTCCCATCACAAAATGCATGATTTTTATTAATTGAGTAGACTAAATGAGCTAACTTGTCCTCCATCGTAGGATAGTAATCATCATTTTTTACGTGTTCAAGAGGGCTATGTAAAAGATCTAAATTTTCATTTCCTGCTCGCCCACCTGAATTCTCAATAATCCAATCATGAACTTTTATCGCATGTTCGCTATCAAAATAAATATATTTTTCATTCATATTATCTATCCTTCAAACGTTTAAATACTTGAAGTGTCTCCGAGTCAGACAACTGCTCCTCTAAAGAACGACTAGCATCACCTAAGAACTTGTCGACATCAGCTTCAGGAACTGTTTGCAGATACGACTCCAGTTTTGTATGTAAAGCATCACGAAAGCTCATATCTCTGCTTGCCATTTTTGTTCTAGCATCTTCTAAAATAGGCTCTAAAAAAGGATCACCGTCTAAATCATCAATAATTTCATCTAGTTCTTTAGGCTTTAATTTACGTTGTAATAAATTAGATTTTTCTTCTAGTTTTTTGGCTAAGCCGTTTTCAATGCTAGCTATGGCCTTTAATATTTCAGCATAAAAGGTATCTCGCACATTATCGCCAGTCGAAAGCTTTAATATTTGTTTGTATTCTTTAGCGTTTTCTTTAAATACAAGCTGATAAATTTTATTTGTGTAAATGCCGTATTTAAATGTCCCCATATCTAAATATTTATCTAAAGCAGTAGTAAATATTTTACGGTAGCTATCTTCTCTATATGCGGCAGGTAGATAATCAGCATCACGCTGATTAATAAATTTAGTATGCCCCCCTGCTCTTTCTGCGAGCACATCTATTACAATGTCTAACACCCTTGAACGAATTTGTTTAGCACGTTCACTTTCCGTTAATAACATTGCTAAATTTAATGTAGAACGGAAATTAAACACACCTAAAATAGATGTTTTGCTACCGTAATCAATTACGGTACCATAACCTAAGGTCTTGAATTCTTTTAGGCTTTTACCTTTTAATGTTCGGTACCCGTTAAATTTAAGTTCTTGCTCATGGCTAGATAAATATTTTTCTATCGTACTTTCACTAATACTAAATAGTTCAGTTATTTGTTGTTTGGTTAACCAGAATTCACCATCGAACTCCAAACCACCTAATGCTAAGTGTTTGTTTATTTTTTCTAAGGCATAACGATTATTTAAAACGTTTTGTCTCTCGATAGGTGAAGTTGTTAAGTCATTAGCCATATTAATTATTCTCTTGTGTTAATAGGTTACTCTTTGCAATATTTGACATTATGGTGCTGACCAATTCCTTACGTCGATCTTTCCGGTGACAGCGGCAGAAATTAACACTGTGCGGCGTTCTTGCATGAGTCTGATAGCTAATTCAGCAGTTGTCTCTAATTGTTCATATTGAGCGGACAACTTTTTAACATGCTTTAAAATTTCTTGCTGCTCTTCTTTAGAGCAGATAGCAACCGTTCTAGTCGTCATCAAATTTAACGGAATTCTAGCTCGTGTAGAGCCATTTGATAATTTCCCGGCATCATGAAAAGAACTCACAGATAATTGCTGTGCAACAAAGCTCGGTATTACTTTTGTCTTATCTACTCTGAATCTAAAACAATCTGCTTTCACCATCGCCGGAGAAATATCATCAGGCGCAATACACGCTCGACCAACAGGGTTTCTAGGGTCTCCTAAGCCAGCTATTAGAACATCACCAGCTTCAACATCATGGTTACGAAGATTATTTTTATAATAATCTTCGTCGATAAAAGCCCCTTCGCCATCAAAGTACTTACCCATCTTTATATTTTGAAGGCGAATAACCCTCACACCTGACTCTGTATAATGTTCCGACTTTAATCCTGAACCGAATGGTCCATCACATTTTTTCAAAGTAATTTTGCCTAGCGACAATACCGACCAATGCTTTGGTACTTCACCTAACCATTCAACTCCTGAATCACGAGTGGGGGCATCAGGGTTAAGGCCTTTGGTGACGGCATGATTGATCGTGGCCCGACGTTTTTCTTTTAACAGCTTGATCAGTTGCTGTTGTTTCTCTATAAGGATGTCAATTTTGGCAGTTTCGTAATCGAGGAAGTTTAAGATAGCTAGTTGTTCACCTTTTGAAGGTAAGGGAATATAAGCCCCTTTAATATCATCCCAACCAATTGCAGCTCTGTGCTCTAAGATACCGTTACCAAAAGTAGCCAAATACTTTTGAAAGGGTCTATTTTCAAAAACTCTCAGTGCAAAGCGTTGCTCAATAACATCAGTATTGGCATCAAGTACAATATATACAGGACTGCATACACCGTCGTAACCAGACATTCCATATGAACCAATGGCGTAGTTCATACTATTTATAACAAGATTTCCTTTTTTAACAATCTTACATTTACTTAAGTCATCTGGTTTTTTATTACCTACGTCACCTTTATCTTCATAACGAATAACTCCAATATTTGCCATAAGAGATAGATAATTTTGATCTTTGGCATCTTCATTTTTATTTGCAATATCAGTAACAACAGCGCGGCAAGGCACTACACTCCAGCAAGCAGGAACACTTCCCATCCAATTGATGCCAGAATCTTTATACTCTGAATATGATTGGTGTTTTCCAGGCATTAGGAATGCACCTTTTGAAGTAGGTTCATAATTTCAGCTGCAACAGCATCTAAATCGCTATCAATTTCTATTAAATTTCTAGGAGGCTGATATTGATAAAAATGGCGGTTAAATGCAATTTCATAACCAACGATACCCACTTCTTTATCTTTACTATCTCTTTTGCTGGCATCTATCCAAGCATCAGGCACATGCGGTAGAACTTCTTTAATAAAGTAGGCTTCGTTTAAGTTATTTACTGATTGTGATGGGTCAAGATCGACGTTTTCGTTATCACGTAAATTACCATCAGTTTTGTACTCCAAGATCTGACCTGCAACGTCAATCAGACCATAAAGTGGATTGGATTCCGTATTTTTGTGTACTTTCTTAATTACCTTTTCCGCTTCAGGGTTTTTCCAACTAACTGCGGCAGTTATTTGCTTTCTCTCTTTAGCTTCTAGTTTTATATCCAAACTTTTACAGGCTTTGTTTAGTAAAGTATCAAAAATATTCATATCGTTACATTGTTTTGTGCCCATGCCTTTAGGGGAGGCAGCTTGTAACTTTTGAGCTTGTAATAAAATGTGTAGTTGTGACACCCAGGCTTTTTGATCTAATAATTCTTTTATTTTAGGTTCTTTTAGTTCGCTAAAATTGGCTTTGAAGTGTTTACGGATATCAGTTTCATGCTCGACTAACATTCCATAGTTCGGACAATTTTCGTTATCAGCCCAGATTGCGCCATAAGTTTCATAAACCCATTTCATTGGAGCATTTAATGGTTTAGCAGCAAAGCGTAACTCGGCAATACGCTCATCACTAAATTGATAACTTTCACGCAGCGGGCGCTCAATGGTGATGCGACGGTAGCCAAACTCATGGCTAGCGAATATTTTACTGGCGAATGTTTTTGGTGCTTCGGTTTTTGGATTAGCTGACTTGCGGCCACGATTGCTTTTTTGCTCGTGGGGTTTATCCAGCTCACGCGTATCGACCACTTCAAAGGCACCAAAGCTACGGGTGATCGTGGCAATATCTTTAGGACTCATTTCATTACGTTTTGAACCAAGTGATTTACGCATTTTTCCGCAAAGGTTTACACCATTAATTAGCTGTACTTTGCCTTTGCGTTCATCTGATTTTTTATTAGATAGTACCCAAACATAAGTAGCGATACCTGTGTTGTAAAACATATCGGTAGGTAGTGCAACGATAGTTTCTAGTAGATCGGCTTCAAGAATATAACGACGAATTTCAGATTCGCCGGAGCCTGCGCCACCAGTAAATAATGGCGAGCCGTTAAGGATTATGCCGATGCGGCTACCTCCCTCAGAAGCGTCACGTAGCTTACTAAGTAGATGCATTAAAAATAATAATGAGCCATCGGACACTTTGGGTAATCCAGCACCAAAACGTCCATCAAAGCCCTTAAGGGTATTTTCAGCTTTAATAGTTGATTCTATTTTTTTCCAATCGACGCCAAAGGGCGGATTAGATAACATGTAATCAAACTTATCAGCATAAAGTTGATCGTTTGATAGCGTATTACCTAGTTTAATATTGGTAACGTCTTGCCCTTTGATTAGCATATCGGCTTTACAGATAGCGTAACTTTCAGGGTTGAGCTCTTGACCAAAGGCTGCCATCTTCGCTTTGGGGTTAAGTTCGTAAAGGTATTCCATCCCCGAAGATAAAAAGCCACCTGTACCCGCTGTTGGATCATAAATGCTGCGAATGACACCATCTCCTACTAAGGCGTCATCATCTTCCATAAATACTAATGAAGTGGTTAAACGAACAATATCGCGGGGAGTAAAATGTTCGCCAGCTGTTTCGTTTGAGCCTTCAGCAAAGCGGCGTATTAGTTCTTCAAAGGTTAGACCCATATCGTGATTGCTGATGGCTTTAGGGCTTAAATCGGTTGTTCTAACTTTTTGGACTACTTTCCAAAGTAAATCAGCATCGTTAAGCTGGCCAATGAATTCTCCGAAATTGAAGTATTCAAATATTTCGCGGGCATCTTTAGAGAAATCTTGAATATAGCTTTCAAGGTTAGTTTTAATATCCGACTCGCCAAGCTTAGACATATCCATTTTTGAAGTATTAAAAAAACTTAAGCCATCAGGGCTGCTTGCTGACTTTGTTGCACGTAATAGCATTTTTTCTTGCGCTGCTTCAGGCAGATTCATTTTCTGAATTTTTTCATGCTCTTCGAGTACAGCTTCTTTGCTTTCTTCTAGTACACCCTCAAGGCGGCGTAATAAGGTAAAAGGAAGAATAATACGACCGTATTGAGACTGTTTAAAGTCACCACGAAGTAAGTCTGCAATAGACCAACAAAAGGCTGCTAGGTTATTAGGAGTTTGGTTCAAAGGATATTCTCAATAGGTTATTTTTAAATAGACTTTGTTAGGTTATTTAATTGCTTTCTGAGCAAATGTTGACCCCTAAGTCCTTGTCTTTTAGCTAGCTTACTCTAAAAATAAAAGACTACTAGCCTTAAATACATTTCTCTACATAGATAAGGGAAAAAGAACTGATATTTTATAGCTTGATCAACTTTATTCGTCAATAGTATCCGTATCTCTTACGCAGCCATAATATTCTTCAGGCTTTGCATGCAGAGCGGTAGACATAACTTTTTCCGACTCCGTCATTTCATCAAGGTTAAACTCCATCGTGTTTAAACAGAAAGTCCCTAACTCATATTCCTCTATCTCATCGAGAACTCTGCATGATGCCATATCAAGCTGTTCATGTTTTGTTGATGAATTTTCATCAATCTCTACGACATAAACTTTTGTGAGTTCTACTTTAAAGTACTTACTCATTTTTATTTCTCTAGTTAAGTGATCAAAATTTGGTTTGATTGTTTGGTTAAGTTTTTCAATTTTAATTTAAGGTGTGATCAAGTTACTTTGATCACTATGACTAAGGTAGGTAAAGCAAATATATCGAGCAATACCTTTTCATTATACTGTCAGCAAACGGATAAAAGCTTTATTTTCTTGAGTATACTTGCATTTATACTTAGCTCTCGATTCACGAAAAAAAACAGCGCCAGCGTATCTTTCTCTGAGTTTGAAGTATGTTACTGATGTCCAACCGCCTTCAAGTTCATCAGATGTTTTTAATGCTTCTAATTGCTCCATGCATAGTGCTCTGTATTCAAATTTTGATAGTTTTCGATCTAAAGAAATCCCGTACAATACTTTTGCTCTTCCGCCATGCTTGAGAGCGTTTTGGTTACCCTTAGGAGCGCCAGCACCTTTTCGTTTTCCACCTCTTGGCATAATTATTCCTCTTCATTAATAATTTAATAAGCTCAACTTTTTAAGGGGGTTGTAAATTAGTCCCTGAGTAATATTGGTTATCTTCTTTAGGAGCACTCTTAACTGCAGAAGGACTATGATTTATTGTGAGTTGATCAATTTTCATATGTATTACTGATTGAACAGGGGCATCTTGATCAAAAATAGAGGAAAGAGGTGTTTGGGTTTCTATTTGACGGTTTCGATAAGTTATTTCAGGATCTACCAATAAAATATCATTGTCGGGTACTCCGTTTTTATATTTAAGACGACTGCTTCCGTAACTTTTAATTTGAGCGTTATTTTCTTTAGTTCTATTTTTTACTAGGTAGCTCAGACGATATATTGCTTGTTTTAAGCTAAGTTTATTTCCCCGCTCAACCATATAGAACGGTTTTTCAACAAAGTGAATAGATCCTTGAGAGTGAGCTATCCAGTTTTTTTGTATTTCTTGAGATATGTTATGAGGGCTATTTACTTGGTGCCCACTAAAAAATAAAGCTAAGTGATAATGTTGTTTGTTAGATGTATTTTGCTCGCGGGCGAAATAGTAACTAACCAAGCAACCATATTTCTTTTCAAACGCCTTAATTTGCTTAGTTAAAAAGGAGGTAATCACTTTATTATCAGGTGTAAAACTATGAGGGTGTAAGTCAATCCTAAGAATTGCTACTCTCGCATAATAAGATAGTTTTATTTCTGTTAGTACCATCAGCCGATCGAATGCTTTTTTATTTAAGCCTTTATCGGTTTTGTAGACTAAGTATGAATGGTCTTTAAATGGAATAAGTTCTGAATTATTTGGTGTTATTAAGAATGACATTGTAAATATTGAGAACCGTTTATATTATTTAATATCCGCCTGATTTCAATTTATGAAATCATCTAGACAAGCCTGTTTATGAGAGGTTTGATACTATTTTAAAGAAAAATAAAAGGTGAAAAGTGTATCAAACCGTATCATTGGTAGTGAGCAGACTATGCTTGCTCTTTAATTTTTTGTTCTGTTAGCCATTGCTGCACATCTTTAAAAAGCCAGATCGATCTTCCGTTTTGTCTCATTATTGGTTTAATAAACTTACCTGACTTTATCCACCGACCTAATGTAGCTCTGCTAACATCTAATAATCTTTGTATTTCTGGTTTACGTACATTGCGGTTTTCTTCGATGTATTGCTCAAGGGGGTATTTGATCATTATTTAGAACTCCCTGAATCTACTAATTCTCTAGAGTTCACAAAATCTAGTAGCTCAGAAAGTAACCATGCCACCCCCTGTCCACCAGGACTCAATCGCCTTCGTTTTGGAAAAAGACCTTTCTTCTCAAGAATAAATGCTGAAGTGCGACTTAGTTGCGTTATGAGTTGGCGTTCTTTTTCCCGTACCAGACGGTCTTCAAGGAATGTTTTTAGTTGGTTAGCCATGTTCTTTCTCGTTTGGGTAGGTTTTGAGAAAGAATACAGATTTATAATTAGTGATCTTTTGTGTGCATTGCACACACAAGTTTTTTTTCATTTAACTAATTGATAAATAGTTGTTTAATTCTTTAAAATTAATTTTATTGTTTCTATAGGGAAATCATCTTTAATAGAGTCTACTAACTTTATTAGAGAAGTGGTCCTCTTGTCTTGAGCTAATTTTTCGTGGACATCTAGGTCAGATAGCCATCTTCTTATAGTAGGTTGGCTAGGTGTGTGCCCTTTAAAGGAGCTTAAGCATTTCATTTTTTTGTTATTGCTTATAGATGCAAAATCTTCGATAACATCACAGATAGCATGTGATAACAGTGTTTTAGTTATTTTCACTAGTCTTGTATTTTTATTAACACTTTCTACTATTTCATTTATTAAAAATTGTACAGGTAGCGACTTTTCAGCTTTACCTTTACCACCTTTACTTGGTGTTTCAGAGCTACTTTTAACACCACGGGTTGAGTGCCTTTCTAAATTTACTTTCATATCATGTGCGCCAGCAGGATAAAAAATCATAGCAACAGAAGTAATGATATTTTCAATATGAATCAATGGAGTGTTACTTTCTTTCTGTATTGTTAGTAGTTCGGAAAGCTGTAAGTAAAGAAGCTCTAAATTTTTTGATATTACCCCTAGCTCGGTAAAAGTTACTTTACCGTCGACTTGGTTGAATACTTCACACCCTGCTGCTTTAGCTTTAGGAACTCTTCCTTTTAATATGTCTAATAAGCCCGTTCCTGGAGAATCGGAAGCAAGAGTTTTAGCCAATAAATCATAACCAACCAGATTATCAACATTATAATGCTTAAGTTTTTCTGGAATCATTTCTGGCAACAGCATTTTAAAGAGTTCTAATCGGCGTTCCTCATGTTCTTTTTTACTAATCAAAATATCTTCCTCGTTTAAGTTTGTAAGTAGAAACCCCAAATACTTAGGAGTAGCTATCTTTAGAGGAAGGTATAGTAATAAATAAATGGTGTAAAGTGCTGTTTTATAACATTAAATTACTGTGGTTGTAGCTCGTTATGATAATTTATGTGCGGTAGGCTTATAAAGAATACAAGCCTTAGTTTTATTACATTAGGAGGTGGTTAGTTAATTTATTGTTCCTACTGCTCGTTATGATAATTTGGATATTATTTTTTAATAAATATTTTTAATTTAAGCGTTAATAGCAAAAAATACCATTTACGCTTAAATTTAAAACTAGCTAAGAATTCATAATTAACCATATAGCCTTTGAGTAGATAATTATTCCAGCTATGCAACTAAACCACATCAGAACAGCCAGTAAATATCATGCCACACGGCCATTAAATACTAATCTATAGTTGTTTATAGCGTCCTATAGAAATTGGGTAGCAGTCACCTTTAAGTTTTTTCAGAACCATAGAAATCATTGATATCCCATCTATGCTGCATCCTACAGATTGAATTAATGAAGCTTCACTCTATCCAGTCGGGCTGCGCTTTTCGCAAAACAATGATTTGATAACCATTTTCAGTTGACGCCTTTAACGTTTTGGTTACTTCCTTATTTATTATTGGAGTTACATCCAAATTTATCCCCTTGGCTGTAAATAACGCATTAATTTCACCAATAAATTTAGAGTAATTACTGCTATTTACTGATGTCGAATACTCAATGAAGCCAACAGCTGTAATTAATGCCTTATTTTTATCTGTTAGATATGAATTGCATGATTGATAGCTAGATGTATGTAATGTTTTTATAACATTATCAGACAAACCATACTCAAAATATGTCCCAACAAGTGTTGAATCAGCCTTATCGATACTTTCATAACCAACTTTTAGCTTCGCCTCTAGCTCCGATATGTACGAGCTAATATCTATGTATTTTGTTAATTCTTTAAGAGTGGCGGAAATAGTAGGTGTTATATCAATATTTAGTGAAGCATTGCGCGCATATTCTATTTTTCTTCCACTGATACCTAACCTTTTTGGCTTTACGTCAGATTGATTAAAAGGGTTTGAAACTCCATCAGCAGCACAAACAGTAAATCTGCTTCCAGACTTATCCTTCATCTTTACTGTGTGTCCTAATACTGAATAAGCGATATCTTTAGGAGAGGTTGATGCCGTTAAATCTGGAGAGTACGGATTTTTATCGAATTGAAAAACCCGGCCTAAATTACCAGGCTGACATTCTGATTGACCGCATACTTCTTCAGGATCCAATTTCGCATCGGGTAGTTTATAGGTAACGCACCCAGTTACTCCGAATGTAATTAACAAATATAATAAATATTTCATTTTTCTTCCCTTTTATTTATAACAGGGTAATTTCCCCATCTACAAAGACAGTCATCTCTTCAATAATAG
>OJGO01000209.1_pt1 | contig 26456 bp, 23 predicted proteins | sample 1594871 | NCBI WGS metagenome assembly OJGO01 (sample SAMN05416798, study PRJEB24817) | seawater metagenome | isolation source: Sea water | place: Canada:Atlantic | collected 2013-07 | reverse complement strand
GTAAGTAGTTGCCTCTTTACCTGCCTCAATGATTGCCTTTTGGGTTGCTTTATCTTGATCTTGAAATAATGATTCAGAGATAATCAATGGCTCCAACAGGAAGGAATAGTGCAAATCTGCGATATAGTTTTGAACTTCACCAAATTTCATTGCGTAAATAGTAGTGTATGGTGTGTCTTGACCATCAACAACACCCTGTTGCAATCCGGTAAAGGTTTCCGACCACGACATTGGTGTTGGGTTAATTCCCCATGATCTATATGTTTCAATCATGATCTCATTTTTTGGTACTCGAACAACAAGACCTTCTAGATCTGCTAATTGTTTAACTGGTTTTTTAGAGTTGCTAAGCACGCGAAACCCAGTGTAAGTCCAGCCAATAATTCGTGAGCCAGCGTCTCGAATAGTATTTTTAACGAGTTCTGCTTGAGTTGGTCCTGCTATCATTGTTTGTGCTTGTTCAAAACTTTCAAATATATAAGGCAGTGACAAGATGCCCACCGTTGGTGAGAAAGGAGTTAAATTGTTACTTGCTAGAATAGAGAAATCTAATGTACCTATTGCCACATCATTAACGGTATCTTGTTCTGAGCCTAGTTGACCGTTTAAAAATAATTTAGTGGAGTGCTTACCATTTGTTTTTTTATTAAGCAATTCAGAAAATTTAAGACCTAATGCTTCTTGGGCACTGCCGCCGCCATCACCAACCGCAATATTCCATTTAGCGGCAACCGAGCTGGCGCAAAATACCATGCTGGCGCTTAATACAAATACTTTTGCAATCTTATTGTTTATATCTTTCATAAGTAACTCCTAATTTAGTTCGTTGCTCCCATCATATCAATATCGATAAAGGGATTCATGTAGTTCCAAACAGCGAACCGACTAATGAATTTTAATAATTGATGATCAGTAAATAGATCACAATTTTGAGGTTCTTAACGCCATTGTCATAGATTATAAATTGTTAATATAATCGGGAAAGATAAAGCTAATTCCCGCTGTGACAAGGTAATATATAGTTGATTAATAAAATTTTATTACTTAGGTCCATCGTATTATAAATGTTAGATCCAACGCGTTATATCTCGTTAACATAAGGGATACAGCCATGATAACTATCCCTTATGCAAGATATTTAAAGAGGAAATTATCATGGCTAATTTTCATTGGTACCAATCTATCTTATCAATGTGGCTCTATGATGCTTATAGAGAAATACTTATGTTAAATGCTGACTTGATACGTTGAAATAAAATGAAGCTGTAGAAAAAAGCTCATTAAAATGATAATTCTGATCATAAACAAAATATTGCAGTTTCATCTCAACAGTTAACCACCGTAGTTTTTATAGAGAGATATATGACAATAGAACTTAAAGATCCCAGTCTTTTCAAAACGCAGGCTTTTATCAGCGGCCAGTGGGTTGATAGTGATAATGGTGAAACATTTCCCGTCTATAATCCTGCTACAGGAGCACTTTTAGCGGAAGTAGCCAGCGTTGGGTTAAATGAAACTCAACGTGCAATTACTGGAGCACAGACCGCAATGGCGAGTTGGCGAGAACTGCCAGCCAAAACTCGCTGTGATATTTTAGAGCGTTGGTACAACTTAATACTTGAAAATGTTGAAGATTTGGCGCTATTGATGACTGTTGAACAAGGTAAGCCTTTATTTGAGTCGCGTGGTGAGATCGGATACGGGGCTTCATTCATTAAATGGTTTGCCGAAGAAGGAAAACGCGTCTATGGCGATACGATTCCTGCGACAAATGATCGACGCAGTATTGCTATTAAACAGCCGATAGGGGTTGTAGCAGCAATTACACCGTGGAATTTTCCTAATGCAATGATAGCGCGCAAAGTGGCGCCTGCGCTTGCGGTTGGTTGTGCCATGGTATTAAAACCAGCAGCAGAAACACCCCTATCAGCTTTAGCATTGGTCGAGTTGGCAAACCGAGCAGGTTTACCACCAGGCTTATTTAGCGTGGTACCAACAAGTAATGCCGCAATAGTTGGCGCTGAAATGACCTCAAACCCAATCGTTAAAAAAGTTACCTTCACCGGTTCAACACAGGTTGGTAAGCTGTTGATGAAGCAATGTGCCGATACGGTAAAACGCACCTCAATGGAGCTAGGCGGCAATGCACCCGTCATTATCTTTGATGATGCTGATCTTGATATAGCGGTTGCTGGCGCACTCGTATCAAAATACCGTAACTCCGGTCAAACCTGTATTTGCGCGAATAGAATTATCGTACAAGAAGGCATTTATGATGCGTTTGTCGAAAAATTTGTCGCAGCGGTAAATGAATTTAATATCGGTAATGGGTTGGACGATAATTCAAGTCACGGACCGGTGATCACGCCAAAAGCTGCGGTTGAAATTCATGCGAAGGTGCAAAGCGCCATCGCAGAAGGTGCAACGGTAGCAACCGGTGGAAATTTCAGTGAACTGGGCGAGTGTTTTTATCAACCGACAGTGCTAACAAATGTCAGTGATAAAATGCGTGTTTTCCGAGAAGAAATTTTTGGTCCTGTTGCACCTATTTTCAAGTTTGCTACTGAAAAAGAAGCAATATCGATGGCTAATGACACTCAGTTTGGCTTAGCTGCCTATTTTTATACTGAGCATATGGGCCGAAGCTGGCGCGTATCCGAAGCGCTAGAATATGGCATGGTTGGTGTTAATGAGACAGCGATAAGCTCTGAAGTTATTCCGTTTGGTGGAGTAAAAGAATCGGGGCAGGGTAGAGAAGGCTCTAAATACGGGTTAGATGACTATTTAGAAATTAAATATATCTGTATGGGCGGTCTGCAACGCTAATTTAGTCGTATAAAATAACAGGCATAATAATGAATAACCTTATACGTTATCCTAACGAAATAAGCGTAAATTAATATGCCTGCTCTTTTTTGTAATATCCCAAGTATAAGTAACCTGAACTCTGGATAAGCAGAGCTTGCTCAACATTCCTCTTTATCCGATTCTCAGCGTTAAAACGTCGATAAATAGCCAGCTATTCATAAACGTTTTGCCTTGATAATTGAATAAAATGAAACATTGATAAAGCTCATAACTACTTTAATTTTATTACTTTTTATATGTAACAACCTAAGTTTTGATTTTACTTAAACATCAAGCACTCATTATCCAGAGTTCAGGTTAAGTAGTCTCCAAAACCAACGAAAATAAGCATATTGATGACGGCAGAATCTGGCCGTACAGAAATAGTTCATCTGGCTCATCCCTTATCCGAGTGGTTTTTATAGACTAAAGATAATGAAATACTTTGCTCTACAGGCCTATTTATGGCCCCTTTTGTATGGAATAACGAATGTCAGATATAAAACTTGAACAGCCCGATATAATGATTTCTGTGCGCGATGTCTTTGGCATTGACACCAATCTTAAGGTTCCAGCCTTTAGTGAAAAAGATCCCCATGTTCCTGAAATTGATACCGCTTATCAATTTAATCCGGAAGTTACTCTCGCTATCTTGGCTGGCTTTAGTCGTGATCGACGAGTGATGGTCCAAGGTCTTCATGGCACAGGAAAATCAACGCATATTGAACAAGTTGCTGCACGTCTTAATTGGCCTTGCGTTCGTGTTAATCTTGATGGTCATATTAGTCGTCTTGATTTAGTGGGCAAAGACACAATCACTTTGCGTGATGGTAAACAAGTAACAGAATTTCAAGAAGGGATCGTTCCGTGGGCATTACGTCGACCTACCGCGTTGATTTTTGATGAATTCGATGCTGGCCGCCCGGATGTTATGTTTGTTATCCAACGTATTTTAGAGCGTGATGGTAAGTTTACTTTACTTGATCAAAATGAAGTGATTCAACCTCATGCAAGTTTCAGGTTATTTGCCACGGCCAATACCATAGGGTTAGGTAACAGCAATGGCTTGTATCATGGCACTCAAATGGTTAACCAAGCACAAATGGATCGCTGGAATATAGTAACTACGCTTAATTACTTGCCAACAGATGATGAAATTAAAATTATTTTAGCGCGTGTTCCTAGCTTTAAAGGTGAAACAGATAAGAAGCAAGTTGAATCAATGATCGCGGTTGCCGATATGACACGTAAAAGTTTTGCTGCGGGTGATATTTCTACGTTAATGTCGCCAAGAACCGTTATTTCTTGGGCTGAAAACATTGAAATTTTTAGAGACGTTGCCGTTGCTTTCCGTCTATCATTTCTTAATAAGTGTGACGAAGCCGAACGTCCAATCATTGCTGAATTCTTCCAACGCTGTTTTGACCAAGAACTAACTGAATCTTGGGCTTCTAAAGCATCACAGGTGATGGCTGATGGCCAAAGCTGAAACCAATAACAGCCAAGGAAATATCCTCGAGCCTCGCACAGACAAACTACAACAACAGGTTGAAGAACTGTGCGGAGCAACGATAAGAGCGGCTTCTGGTGAGAAGCTTTTTCGCTTTCGTGGCAGACGGCCCGAGGTTAATGGTCAATCATCAGGGATCAGAGCACCACATTTACAACCTGATTTGCTCAAAGATGACTTTCGCTCTTTTCGAGGCGCAGCCGATGGCATAGCTTTACGTTTAGAGTTTAGTGATATCGAGTTGCATAAAGAACTGATGCCTGAGAGTGCAGTTGGACAGGTTCTTTTCGAATTATTAGAACAATTGCGTGTGGAATCTTTGGTTGCGGTTAACCACCCAGGTTCACGAGCTAATCTTATTCATTGTTTTCGACGCTGGTGTGAAAGTTTTTGTGCTTCTGAGATGATTGAAAACCATGTCGGTTTGCTTGTCTATACCATTGCGCAAACGGTATGGGCACGTTTATTTGGTATGGGGGTGAGTGAAGCAACTGAAGATTTAATCGAGCCACAACGAATGATGCTGGCGCCACATATTGGTGCTTTTTTAGTGGGTATGCGTAAACATAGCCATGATCAGCAGAGCTTTGCTGACGACGCTTTAGGTATTGTTGGAGTTATCGACGAACTTGTTTTGATGATGGATGATGGTGATTCCAATAAAAACGCTAAGTCAAAAGCCGATGAAGCTGTTGCTGGCTTTAACTTAATTCTTTACCCTGATGCCGATTCTGATGGTGAACTTCCCTGTGGAGGAGGGAGTCAAAATAGCGGTCAAGCCTATCGTCAATTGGTCGAACAACTTGAAAGCTACCAGATATATTCAAAAGCTAACGATCGGGTAATTTCTGCCGACAAGCTTGTATTGCCACATCAACTGAAAAAACTACGTGAAAAACAAGATAAACGAATTGCTGGACAAGGCGTTAACATTCCTCGTTTGTCTAGAGAGTTTTCTAAAATTTTATCCGCACGTCAACTCGATGGCTGGAACTTTGGCGAAGAAGAAGGTTATGTTGATGCTCGCAGGCTCAGTAGGCTGGTCACTTCGCCAGACTATCGCCAATTGTTTAAACAAGAACGTTATCAGCCGAAAACTAATTGCTTAGTAACCTTTTTACTTGATAATTCGGGTTCAATGAAAGAACACATTATTTCGATTCAGATGTTGGTCGAAATTATGACTAGAGCATTGGAATTAGCGGGTGCCAGTACAGAAGTTTTAGGCTTTACCACCCGTGGCTGGCAAGGCGGTAAGACTTTCAAGCAATGGAGGCGTAGTGGTAGTCCTGAAAATCCAGGTCGATTAACTGAGCTTGAACATATTGTCTATAAAGATGCGGATACTTCTATAAGACGAGCTCGACATCATATCGCAGCCATGCTAAAACCAGAAATATTCCGAGAAGGGATTGATGGTGAGGCATTATTATGGGCTGCAGATCGCATGAAAGGCCGCTCAGAAGAACGCCGAATTATAATTGTTTTATCAGATGGCTGCCCAATGGAAACGGCAACCAGTCAGAATAATGAGGCCGATTATTTAGATAATCATTTAAGACAGGTCAGCGCCATGTTAGAAGCGCGTGGTGATATAGAACTATATGCCTTGGGTTTTGGCTTAGATTTAAGTCATTATTATAGTAAGAGCCTAGCACTGGATTTGCCAGAGATACTGGAGAATGGGGTATTTAAAGATATTTTACAGTTATTAAGCCGCCATTAGTCAGATGGTTATAACAATGTTTATTACCAGATTAATCTGGCCCTACAGATTTTTTCATCTGGCTCTACAGATGTTTTATCCATTCATCTACTCTTGCCCTAGCGATAGTTAATATTGCCTTATTTGAAGTAATAAATGAATTGCTAAATTTATTTATTACTTTCTTTTAGTCGTTATTTATCAACTTACCAGAACTAAGATAATACTCTGGATATAAGTATTACTGAGCTAAGTTAACCTAATTTTTTGAGCCCTGCACTTTACATGAATGAAGAGCGCTTTAGTGAGAATATATAAAAATCATGTCTGAATACCCAACCTTGAATAAAATGGGCGTCAACTCAGTTGAAACTATAGATAAGTATACCCTGCGCCATCAGGGTGACACCGATGTATTGAAAATTTACTACAAGCGCCCTAAAGGGTCTCTTTTGTCACGAACCAAAAAGTTTTCATTTGTCCGTGGTCGTAGCGCTATTCCATTAGAAGCGCGCAATTCAAAAGCATTTGACAACATAGATAATTTTAGCCCGCAATTAGTTTTGGCCTTGAAAGAACTAAAAAGTTTGGATGCCAAACGAAAAGAAAGTGACTCTATTGATCCGAAGCAGAAGTTTTTATCAGACTTAGATCACCTTGAAAAGGTCATGACGGCGAAAATGGACGAAATGCGTCGTCAAATTAACGAACTAAAGTAGTTATAAAAGGACAAATTTAACCTAACCTAAGATAAAACGCACTAAAAGTGCGTTTTTCGTTTTCAATTAAACCAAACAAGTCTCTACTATGTAATAAACTCTGTGCATAGATGTCCTTGTTGACCATGGTAAAAAAGACAACTATCCAATCAAATCTAAGAAAAACCAGCTTCAGGTGATCGATATATTAAATTATCATTTTGTTCGTCGTGAAGTTGAGTTGTTATTCGATGATAAGTACACAAAATGCTAAATTAAAAGCTAATGTAGATAAAACTAATACTATTGAAATTGTTAAGCCGAAAAATAATCAATTAGTATAGGCATTATTATCATTGAGTTAAGCAGAGTTTATTGCTTGGTTAAAGCAATAAACTTGCCATTTCACACATAAATAGAGCCAGCTTTACATGTTAAATAAATATTTATTTCTGCCACTTATTTTAATTTTGATCTGTACTCCAGTATATGCAACTGCTGGTTGCGGTGAGGACGGTTTGTGGTTACAGGTCTTGGGATCTGGTGGTCCTGAACTTGATGACGGTCGAGCGTCAAGTGGTTATGCTATTTGGAATAAAGGGAAAGCGCGATTCCTCATTGATATTGGCAGTGGCAGCATGTTTCGGTTTGAGCAAAGCGGAGCGTCGTTGAATGATCTAGATGCGATACTGTTAAGTCATATGCATGTAGATCATAGTAATGACTTACCAGCATTGCTCAAAGCATCTTTCTTTTCTAATCGAGATCGTGATTTACACTTATATGGTCCAAGTGGCAATAGTTTTATGCCATCGACCACAAGGTTTGTACAGAATTTATTTAGCGATGATGGTGCCTATCAGTATTTAAGCAGTTATCTTAATGGTAACGATACTTATCGCTTATTGCCACACGATGTTGATGTGACAAATAAATCAGAACAGGTTGTTTTGGTTAATGCTCGATATCGTTTAACTGCCGTGTCAGTTCATCATGGGCCAATACCGGCGTTAGCCTGGCGAGTGGAAATAGCAGGGAAAACAATTGTATTCAGTGGTGATATGAATAACGATAATGGCACGCTTGCACTATTGGCAAAGCAGGCTGATTTATTAGTGGCTCATAATGCAGTACCAGAAGGAGTGAGAGGGGTAGCGCGAAATCTGCACATGACACCTTCGATCATTGGTGAAATTGCAGAGAAGGCCCATGTTAAAAGTTTGGTGCTATCGCACCGTATGAATCGAACTCTCGGGAAGGAAAATATAACCTTAAAAATGATACGTCAGCATTATAATGGTCCGATGCAATTTGCGGATGATTTACAATGTTTTAGACTTTAATATCAACGTAATTAATTACTTCCCACTTGTATCCAATCTCTTGAGTCCACTTAGGCAGAGCGCTCCATGCTGGAAATGCGGCTTTAGCTTGTGTCTCTAGTTAAATGACCTGGAGGATGAAAGATAAGTTTAGTTGACTGTTTCATGCAGTCATACTTTATTCTAAGTAATATCGAATAAGGTGAGGCTCATGCCTTATCTCTCCCACAGAATCGTACATACGGATCTCATATACGGCTACTGTATTCAACACATTCTATTAGCGCATTTTCCTAAACGCTGACAGAGAAAACTATCCAGTGCTCACTTTTTCTATTGAATATAAATCAACTTCTTCAAACCATTGATTGGGCTTCGTGACACATAATAAAGGACTTAGTGACGCCCTTGCTAGCTTCGCTGGGCAAGCAAAAAAGAGCTACCTAGAGGTAGCTCAAGATATTGAAGTTACAATAAACTTTATTACTCTTAGTATTTTATACTGTTAGAGGTTCTGCTGTTGCTTGCTTCTTTTGCTCTAAACTTTCAGTGGCCATCTTACGGGCGAACAACTCCATCACATCAATATTTTTGTCTGGAGAGTCACTAGCTTCATCTATCGCGTCTACCATTGCTTGAACAGTCGGTAACGTTTTTTCAACCAATTGAGTGATATAGGCTTCTGGTGTAGTGCCTGTATGCTTGTGATAACGATCAAATAATTTGATTGTTTCAGCTTGTAGCTCTATCTGAACATGTGATTTAGTAGCCATATATAGTCCTCCAATTTTGTAGAGTTGTACTATAAGAAGTGAATAACACATTGTTTAGCACCAGAGGTTTTCTTGTTTTGGTGCCAATTTGGCTATATAGAATAAATTAAATTGGCCCTAACTATAATTGGCTTGTGTTTTATCCTTTATGAGATTAAACATAATAGCAGGTCATTCATGTCAACATACAATATTATCACTAAAATGGGACTGACTGATGTTAACAAAATCAGCCACCATACGCTTAGCAGTAAAGGCAACGAGGATGTTTTAAAGGTATATTTAAAAACGTCCGATGACTCAGTATTTCCTGACAGTTGTTGCTTTCACTTTGAACGCACCAAGCCGGGCTGCGTTGTAGATTCGTTAGAGGGGAGCAATCCCACATTGGTTAAAGCTGTTGAAGAGCTTAACTTAATTACTAAACAAAAAAGTAACTCAGAATACCGAGAAATATTGCTTAATGACTTAGAAAAGCTTGAGTTAGTAATGGCTTCGAAATTTAAGGAGCTCAGATCAGGTTTAGACTTATTTGAGGAATAACTTTTACGTATCCCTTTAGTTTTGTAGTATAGCGCTGGGCATAAGTTAGAATAACAGTCTATATTGCGCTATATTTCCCCCTATATATTAAATGAAATATAAACTTATTAAGTTTTCAGCTGAATTATTCTTGCCACATTATATCGCTAACGTTATAGCGTCAAATGATCCGATATTATGTAGTGCCCAGCTTAGAGATAACTTATGACTCTTGAAACAATATTGTATTTCATGGCTATATTAGCTGTTGCAACTTATGTGCAAACAGTGACAGGTTTTGCTCTAGGTATGATTGTTATGGGTGGGGTAACGGTCTTTGGGCTGGTACCTATTGCATTTACTTCGGTCATTATCAGCACAGTCACTCTATTTAATTGCTTATTTGTGCTCAAGGGCGAATTTCGAACATTCGACTATTCGCTTGCGGCTAAAACTTGTATTGGAATTTTTCCTGGATTATTCATTGGCTTGATATTACTTGATTATATGAGTTCATCATTTGGCGAATTATTACAACTCTTACTGGGATTGACGATTATAATTACAGGTCTGCTTATTACACTGAAGCCAGAACCTTTAAATAAAAAATCTCAAGGATGGGCCTTTGGTCTTTCAGGTGTCGCATCAGGCCTGCTGGCTGGGTTGTTCAGTATGGGAGGACCCCCTTTAGTCTATTTATTTTATCGTCAACCTCTTGAGCTAAAAGCTATTCGCCTATGTTTACTAAGTGTTTTTTTAATTAGTTCTGTCAGCCGAATTACTATGGTTGGTTTTCAGGGGGGATTAAACTGGAATATGCTTTATTTTTCATTATTGTGTATGCCTGTTGTTATGGCGTTTAGCTGGATAGGAAAACACTTCCCACCACCACTTAGTGCAACTAATCTGCGTCGGGTAGCATTCACATTACTTATTGTGATTGGATTTAGTCTGATTATAGTTTAATTTATACCTGCTTCTAATATAGCACCATATATGGGCCCTATCTGATTGAAAGACAACTTAAATTGTTGAAATAGAGAGTGCTATAGGCATATGTTTGGCTTTTTTCTGAGGTATCTTTGATGTCTTCTTACCTTGATAGATTTCTGCTCCTATTACCTCGTCAATTGAACGGCTTTTGATAGCCTTTGGTATTGCAATGTCTCCTACAAGGCAGTACTGAACTGCATCCCATCAATCTATATTATCTAACCTAGTGACAAGAGCCTATATATTTAACACTGGCACATCTGATTTGATTGCAGGTTAAGGCAGTTGCTATATTTAAACGGTTTTTTCTTAAATTCCTGGTGATCGAACATCGAGTAAATTGTCTTCTTCTATGGGGTTAGTTAACGTCGGGTATTAAGAATAGCCATTGTTTTCTGACCAAGTCCATTGCTGATATTTTTTATTGGTACCTAAAATAATACATTAAGCACAATGACCGATAAGCGATATAACGTTGTTTGCTACCAAAATTCAGAAAAATAATTTAGAGTGTTTATATAATTTTCCATAATAATAATTATATAAAGCATGCAAGAACCCAAACACTCAGTTAATTACAATAACCTTTTTATTTACTTCCTTGCTTTCACTAGTGGTTTTTCCATTATGTGTATTGAATTGCTCGCTGGTCGGATTCTTGCCCCCTTTTTTGGCAGCAGCGTCCACATTTGGGGCAGTATCATCACCGTTTTCATGCTCAGTTTAGCGTTAGGATATTTAATGGGTGGTAAGCTTTCTACTCGTTCAGCATCACTTACTCGCTATGGGACTATTTTTATTATTGCAGGTGTCACTTTATTACCCATAGTCACATCCAGCACTTGGTTAATGGAAAGTATTTTTATGACGGTTGAAGATTCTCGTTATGGATCATTATTGGCCTCTACAGCGCTTTTTTTTATCCCAACGATTATCTTGGGTATGTTATCCCCATACTCTGTAAGGTTATTAGTTAGAAATTCCAATGAAAGTGGCCAAGTCGCTGGGAAGTTATATTTTGTCTCTACCCTAGGTAGTGCTTTGGGGACTATTATCACTTCTTTTTATCTGGTCTTGTGGTTTGATATAAACACTATTGTGGTAAGTGTTAGCCTGATCCTTAGCCTGTTAGGCTTAATAACTATTGTCGTTGCCAAAGCGAATGCTAGTTTATTTAAATCGGAAACAGAGAGGGATATCAGTCATGCTTAAATCAACAGGTAAGCTTGTCAAAGGCCTTTTCGTTTTATTGGGTGTTTGTATGGTCAATCATGCAATGGCTGAAGTGATTCATAGTGAGCGTTCTTTATATCGAAATATTCTCGTGGAAGATAAAGGCGATTTACGTTGTTTAAAATTTAATGTTAAGAGTACTAAAACACGGCAAAGTTGTTTTCTTAAAAGCCAACCACAACAATTAGTTTTTAATTATACTAAACAATTGCTCACTGGTTTGTTAGTTAACCCTGAGCCAAAACGTATTTTGATTATTGGTCTTGGCGGCGGCACTATGTCAAATGCCTTGCATCAGTTATTGCCTGATAGTTATATAGACAATGTAGAAATAGATGAGAGTGTTATTAAAGTAGCACAACAATACTTTGGCTTTTTGGAAAATGATCAAATAAAAACATACAGTCAAGATGGCAGAGTCTTTGTTAAAAGGGCATTATTAAAGAAGAAAGAATATGATTGGATTATACTTGATGCTTTTAATGGTGATTACATTCCAGAGCACTTAATGACCAAAGAGTACTTAGAAGAAACTAAACGATTACTTTCATCTAAGGGAATACTAACCGCTAATACCTTCTCTTCAAGTAAGCTCTATGCTTATGAGTCAGCAACTTATAAAGCTGTTTTTGGTGATTATTACCAGGTAAGTAATCCAGATAATAGTAATCGAATAATATTAGCTAGAAATAATGGACTTGATGATGACCAATGGGTAGTAGATAAAAGTATTAACCTTGATAAGTTAGCTACTAAATTACTGGCTATTGGCGTGGATGCAAAGCAACTTTATAAAAATATGGAATCAACAGCGACACATCAAGACTGGTCAGATGATAGCCCTATACTGACGGATCAATTTTCTCCTGCAAACTTGCTTAATATTGATACTGATTAATTGTAAATTTTCACTAAAAAATAAACTGCAGCTTTTACTGATGATAAATAATTTTCTCGTCAGTAATTATCAGCACTTACTTTCTTTGATCTTGCTAACTAAAGTAGATAAATATAGTTAAAACTGCTCCAATATCTGACTAATTTATGTGAAAATAAGCAAAATTTTTTCATTGGATTATAAAGCATGTCAGTATTCGAAATAAAACACCCTCTAGTACAACACAAAATTAGCCTAATGCGCGCCAAAGACATGAGTACTCGTAGCTTTCGTCAACTGTCAGCAGAAGTCGGCTCATTATTAACGTACGAAGCAACTAAAGACCTTCTATTAGAAGATTTTCAAATGGCAGGTTGGGACGGTGAAATCACTGGTCAACGATTAGTTGGTAAAAAAGCAACTGTAGTGCCAATTTTACGTGCTGGCATAGGCATGTTAGACGGTGTCTTAGAGTTAATGCCTAGTGCAAAAATTAGTGTCGTGGGTCTTTATCGTGATGAAGAAACGCTCGAACCAGTTACCTATTTTGAAAAGTTAGCTGGTGATATAGATCAGCGCCTAGCCTTAATTATCGATCCTATGCTAGCTACTGGCGGTTCAATGAACGCCACTATCGACATATTAAAAAAAGCAGGTTGTAATGACATTCGTGCTTTAGTATTAGTCGCTGCACCTGAAGGTATTGAGAAGGTTAAAAGTGCTCACCCAGATGTAGATATTTATACTGCATCGATTGATGATCATTTGAATGAGAGTGGTTATATCATTCCTGGTCTTGGCGATGCAGGCGATAAAATATTTGGCACCAAATAAAACGGTTAAATAGTTACCAATAAAATAAATAATAAAACCACTTAATAGGACGCTTCATGTCGGACCACTCTTTAGATAAAAGCAGCTTTAACCAACCTACTTGGCGTAATGCCCTTGCCGGGCTGCAAATGCTGTTTGTTGCTTTTGGTGCACTGGTATTAATGCCATTAATCACAGGGCTAGACCCAAGTGTTGCCTTATTTACAGCAGGTATTGGCACCATCCTATTCCAGTTTATTACCAAACAGCAAGTGCCACTATTTTTAGCATCGTCTTTTGTCTTCATTGCTCCAATTGCTTACTCAGTCCAAACTTGGGGAGTTGCGGTTGCTATGGGATCTTTATTCGTCACTGGTTTGGTCTATGTACTGATTGCTAGTGTTGTTGCTATACGTGGTGCCGGTTTTTTACATAAGTTAATGCCTCCTGTAGTAACAGGCCCTATCATTATGGTTATCGGGCTGAGTCTTGCTCCTATTGCTGTGAATATGGCCATGGGTAAAGCAGGTGATGGCTCAGTCGTATTGTTTCCTTATGCTGATTCTTTGATTGTTTCGATGTCGGCATTAATTACTACTCTGTTAGTTGCTACATTAGGAAAAGGAATTTTTCGTTTAATTCCAATTATGGCTGGCGTTTTTGTTGGTTATATCATGGCATCAGTTATGGGGATGGTCAGTACAGTTGCGATTGCTAATAGTGAATGGTTTGCAATTCCTAATTTTGTGACACCAGAGTTTAATTTAACCGCTATTCTTTTCATGTTACCTGTAGCCATCGCACCTGCTATTGAACACGTGGGCGATATTATCGCGATTGGTAGCGTAACAGGTAAAGATTACACTAAAAAACCAGGCTTACACCGCACACTATTAGGTGATGGATTGGCTACTTCTTTGGCCGCATTATTTGGTGGTCCACCAAATACTACTTATTCTGAAGTTACGGGTGCAGTGATGCTTACTAAGATGTTCAACCCTAGAATTATGCTTTGGGCAGCCGCTTTTGCTGTTGGGTTAGCATTTGTTGCTAAATTTGGCATAGCATTACAAACCATTCCTGCGCCGGTGATGGGCGGTATCTTAATTTTGCTTTTTGGTTCAATTGCAGGAGTCGGTATGAACATACTCGTAAAAGCTCAAGTTGATCTTGCAGAGCAACGTAACCTAGTCATCGTTTCGACTACGTTAGTCTTTGGTATTGGTGGCATGGCTATTGGCAATGATGACTTTAGCCTCACAGGTATTAGTTTATGTGGCTTAGTTGCTATTGCACTTAATGCCATTCTTCCACAAGCCCAGCTAGAAGAAGAAAAAAGTTAACAGCTATATACATAGTGGTTTATGCTTATAAAGCCCTTCTGTAGTTAACTATAGAAGGGCTTTTTATTTTAGACATTTTTGGTGGTTAGTTTTCACATATCACCTTTATAAAGAGTTTATTATTAGCGTCTAAAATCTCAAACCTGGTTTAATCTTCTTTTAATGTTCCCTGAAGTTAATCACACTTCACCTTCTTTATTTATCGCATTTTCCTATTGAACAATCAGTCATGCATATGTGGTGAATGACTCAAATTAGCTGCTCTAAAAATAATGTCCATAAAACTTTATCAGTTGAACGATAAAGAGACTAAATGTTGTTGAGAGAGAATATGAGTACTTATTTTTCTTAACAATATTCATGATGAAATAAGTATATGGTTACACTGTTTGTTAAATAAATGTAAATATTTATTGAAAAACATTGTTTAGTCGTTTACTTTGTTTCCTATTCGCTTCATTTGTGTACTATCTGCTCTTTTTGTATCCTATTTCTCATATAGGAAACATGGTGGGTAAGTAGCCCAAACGGTAGGTGAATGTTTTTATGTTACCGCGCTGCACAGGGATGTTTATTTTCCTTAGTAAATCTAATGGGAATAACTGTTTAGCTACCTTATCGCAAGATTATAGAAGTAACTAATATGCTCAATACAATTGATCTTTTTATTAAAATAAATCGTTATAGTACTTTTCATGAAGCTGCAATTAAACTTAATATTCCACTTGCAACCTTACAGCGACGTATCAAAAAACTAGAAAATGACCTTGCATTAGCACTGTTTTATCGAGAGCGAGGTAGTTTACGATTAACAGAGCCTGGTAAACAATTTTATAAGAAATGCATATTACCAGTTGAGAAGTTGCAAGATATTTTATGTGACTTTCAAGGGCATTATGATGGAAATAAAGGTTTGATTAAGTTAATTGCTCCGCAAAATTTTATGAAAAATCAGTTTGTAGATGGTTTGTTTAAAGACTTTTCTCAACGCTTTCCTGAGATAAAAATTAATATGGTTTTATCTGATGAACGTGTGGATTTAAAAAATACTGAATTTGATCTAGCGGTACGTATAGGTGAATTAATTAACTCTCAGAATATTTGTAAAGTAATAAGTAAAATGAGCTTTGTCTTAGCTGCGACACCTGACGTGTTAGCCCAATATGGCAAACCGAAAGACTTCTCCGATTTAGAAAAATTACCATTAATAACCTTTACTCACTTTGATAATTGGACCTTTTTATCGACTGATCGACAAAAGAACATATTTCACCCTGAATCAAGCTTTATGGCTAATGATATAGAAATGTGCGCGTTAGCGGCATTAGCAGGTAGAGGTGTTTATTATGGGCCGAAGTTTTATCTAGATAAGCAGATAAAAACAAAGGAGTTAGTGGTTTTGCTAACTGATTTTACACCATGTATTAGAAATATTAACTTAGTCTGGCCAGATAAACTGATCCCACAGCGCACTCGTATTTTAATTGATTACTTAACGCAGGCTTTTAATCACTCTGTTATATAAACAATCAACTTAGCTTTTGATGCAACTGTCATTTTTGAAAAGTTAATTTTCATTTATGAATCTATTTCAAAATTTTAATTTTCTTTATAGTAAATTTTCAATAAGAAATTAAGGAAAATAATAATGATAAAAAGTCTAGTTACAATCGGAGTTTTATACTCCATTGGTAGTACAGTCGCAAATGCATCAGCTATTTATCCAGAACAGCTTAGAGTTGATTCTGGACAGTGTGCAAGTGATTACCGTGCATTAACAAAGGCAGAAGCGGAGCGTTATAATGATGTAGTTGTCAGTAAAATGGGGCAATGGCAAATTACAGCCTTAGCTGATAACTGGGTGATTATGGGAGGCAGTTATAGCGGTGAGATAAAGCGTGGTAGTGCAGGAAATACCTGGTGTTATCCAAATAGACCAAAAGTTGATATCCCCACTCGTAGTGCACTTTATGTACCTGCAGGCACAGCCTATCAAGTTGAAGATGAGCTAATGGCTGAAAAAGATAATTTTATTAAGCCTTTATCATACCTTACACATTATATGGGATTTGCCTGGGTTGGAGGTAATGGTTCAAACTATGTTGGTGAAGATATGGATATCAACTTAGGTGCAGATCATAGCTATGAAATTAAAGGAAGTAATGACGGTAGTTGTTCTGGGTACCGTTGTGGTGAGAAGAGTTCTATTACAGTTTCAAATTTTCAATATGTAATGGATGTAGACTCTTTTACTGCTGTAGAAAACAGAGTTGTGACTGACAAAGAACTGATAAATACAGTAACGGGAACTGGTGTTAATGATCTTTCTATCCCTCAGGTTATGACTGTTTTTTTAGAGTATTCTCAAGGAACTGATTGGTCACAGTCTAACGACACGAGTGTTTCGGGGTCCGTCACTTTAGAAAATACATGGAAGTCACCTAGCGTAACTGGTGGTGCTGATACTTCAGTTTCTGTGACTGTTACAGCTGGCCATACTTGGGGTGAGAGTAATGGTGAAACAGACATTAAAAAGATAAGAGTTGGATATAATACTACCGTTCCAGCTTATACTCAGGTGGATGCCTCAATAGAATTGTATAAGGCTACTGTGAGTTATCCTTATGAATTTGATGCTGATATTTCCTATGACTTAGCTATTAATGGTTTTATGCGCTGGGGTGGTAATGCTTTATTAAGTCATCCTGAAAACAGACCTAATGAGACGGCAAACTTCGTTATTGGGCGTTCTGCTACCGAAGAGAAAAGTATTGCGCATCAATGGGAACATAGAAATATTCCTGGGGTGAATACCAAATGGGATTGGCCTTGGATGATTCAGCAAAATGGTTTATCTACCATAGAATACTATCTAAGCCAGATATTAAGACCATTGAAAACGACAATAAATGGTACTTTTTCTGCCGAAAAGCAATATGCAGGTAAGGTCATATGGAATAATGAAAGACCCTTGTTACAAAGCCAAAATCTAGAGCAAAATACAGCAATGACGAGTAGGAATAAGCGTAGTACTAGTGATAGTTCAGCGAATGATAATATTTCAACCAGTGATAGCATTAGGCAACAACTTGAAGAGGCTGGATTCAAAGATGTAAAAGTGAGTGTGACTATGACTCCTCTTGCTGAAACTTCTCAAGAATAGATTGTTAATCGAGATAGATTCAAGTTATGCCTTGGAAGCTACCTTTAAAAGTAGCGTGGATAATTTACTAACGATTTTAGTTTAAATAGTATTTTTCGATATGATTTAGTAGTGAATTACATACTATTATTCCACAATCTCGGCTAGAAAAAGAAAAATATAACAAGAATATGTTTGTTGGTTGATGCCTCTAAAGCCCTTCTATAGTTAACTATAGAAGGGCTTTATTATTGAATCTATTAGGTGTTTTCTAGCTAAAGTTGCTTATTTTCAGTTTAAATAGCTGCTGTCTTGAATATGCTGACGTTAATCACACCATCACCCTCATCGCTTTTCATATAGTGGAATGTTATTCCACTATATGCATATATTGAATAACGCGTAATTCATGTATTATGCATATCTATAGTTTTGGCTAAAGATAAATAGGGCGTAACGATGAAATTAAATGTATACCTTTCTGGTGAAATTCATACTGATTGGCGTGAAAAAATTATCCAAGGTTGTCAGGATAGTAATTTAACTGTCGTCTTTTCTTCGGCGGTTACTCATCATGAGACAAGTGATAGTGCGGGTGATCATCTTGGTGCTGAAACAGAGCAGTTTTGGCGAGATAATAAATCGGCCAAAGTGAACGCCATACGAACAAAAACGCTTATTGAGCGTTGTGATCTTGCTATTATCCGTTTTGGTGACAAGTACAAACAGTGGAATGCTGCCTTTGATGCGGGTTATTGCGCTGCATTAAATAAGCCTTATATCACGCTTCATAGTGAAGACTTAATTCACCCGTTAAAGGAAGTGGATGCATCGGCACAAGCTTGGGCAACATCGGTTGAACAAGTTATTACCACGTTGAAGTATATCAGTAACGACTAACTTCAATAGCTAAACTCATTAGTTGCTAATAACCCTTAGTGACTAATGAATACCTAAGATCATTTTTCCTCATCATCGTTATTTAATCGTTGAGATTAGTAATAACTATAGTTGTTACTGTCGACAGTGATGCTCCTAGTTTCGGGCAAACCTACTCATGAATCATCACCTAGAGCATAGTAGCAAATATTTTTTACATAGCTCGGCTCAAATCATGTTGCAATCAAACGTTGTGACTGGCTTTTTATTCTTAGTTGGTATTGGCATAAATTCTTCGACGATGTTGCTAGGGTGCATACTGGCAATGTTATCGAGTTTAGCTATCGTTGAAATATTTCAATATGATTCAGACCGTGCAAAAAAAGGCTTTTATGGCTTCAATGCTGCGCTGGTTGGAATTGCTGTTTTCTCTCTTTTACCGCTTAACTTGATATCTCTCTTCTTGGTTATATTTGGTGGGGCTTTATCAGCATTTCTTATGCATATGATGATGACCAAAATACCTAATATTCCACCCTTGACTGCGCCTTTTATTCTTACAATATGGACTATTGGGTTGATCATTGATTTCTGGGGAATATCAAGAATAAATCAAGGTGGAAATGTTGCCCCGCTATCAACATCGCTTATTGATTTACTCTCTGGCGTGCTCAGTGGTGTAGGGCAAGTTATGTTGCAAGGCAGTTGGCTTTCAGGTGCTGTGTTTTGTTGTGCCTTGCTGTGTAGTTCTTATAAGACAGTAGTATGGGTTATGTTGGGATCCGCTACTGGGTTACTTGTTGCAATTACGTTTGGTTTTTCTCATGAGAGTGCAACTCTCGGGCTTTATAGTTTCAATGGTTGCTTAGTCGTAATTGCTCTTATTGATCGTTATCCTGATAGGTATTGGCTTATCTTTTTTGCTCTTCTGTCTACTGTGGTGCTTACAAGGGGATTTGAGATAGTCGCAATACCTGCTTTTACCGCGCCATTTGTTATAGCAACCTGGCTCAGCATTGGCCTTGTTAAATTTCGGACTAACCTAAGCTTGCAAAACCTATAAGCGAAAAATAAGACAAAACTGCATTTAAAATACTTGTTATCAGTTTGCCTTATCAAACAAGGCTCCGATGCACGAAAGCTCTCAATTCAGGTTTGTTTTTTGAATACTGTTGAAATCGACTGTAAAAATCAGCGGGTAAACACTGGCTAAGTAAATTATCTTCAATATGAATAAAACCATTATTTAAGTAGAGTTCTCTTAGGGATTTCTGCGCAAAGCAGATTAGAGTTTGATGATTAATTATTGCATGTGATAGCAAGTGTTCTGCATACCCTAGTCGCCGGTAACTGGGCACTACAAGCAAAGCATGTAATAAGTATGGCGTTTTATTGGGGGGGAAATTTAGATAGCCGTTATTTGAGTCGTGTTCGGTGCTTGGGTTTACTTGCTGTAATTTATTACCTTGTGAGATAATCACACTAGCAATAATATTGTCATCTACTTTAATAAGATAACAATGGTCAAAACCAATGAACCTTGCGGGATAATGGTTCTCTTTATAGAAGCGCAATATCGATTTTTTATCGTTTTTTTTCGCTACTATGACGCCAGAGTTTAATGAAGTTTGGGTCATGGCTACGATTTTAACAGTGCTTCATTATGTGCTCACTAAGCGGATAAAATAAGCTAGGTGAGCATTTATAATAAAAAGCGGAGATAATTAAGCTAGGTTTACTTGCAAGTTATCAATTAAACGAGCTTTACCGCAATGCGCCGCGGCTAAAATAACTAATTGAGTATCATCTTCACTTGCTGGCTGTAATGTTTGTGCGTGGCAAACATGGAGATAATCAGTGTGTAAACTAGCATCATTAATAGCCTTCGCTGCTTGTTTAGCTAAACCAATAAAATCAATACTGTCTTGTTGAGCATAACCCGTTCTAATTTGTTCGGCTAACCATTGTAAGCTTTGGTAAAGGGCTGGAGCAGTAGCTTTTTCTTCTGCTGTTAAGTAACCATTACGAGAACTTAGAGCTAAGCCGCTTTCTTCTCTCGTGGTTGCTACAGGTATAATAGTGATAGGCATCGATAAGTCTTCAACCATCATTTGAATGACTTGTACCTGTTGATAATCTTTTAAGCCAAAACAAGCTACGTCTGGTTGTACTAAGTTAAATAGTTTACAGACAATAGTCGCAACACCGCGAAAATGGCCAGGGCGACTTTCCCCACAATACCCATCTGAAATATTTGGCACTTCAACAAAACTTTGTTTGGCGAGGCCTTTTGGGTAAATAATGTCAGGTGTTGGCGTGAAGAGTAAAGCAGTACCTGCGTCTGTTAATTTTTGCTGATCATCAATCATCGTACGTGGGTAGTTCTCAATGTCTTCGTTTACACCGAACTGCATTGGATTAACAAAGATACTGGCAACTACCTTATCAGCGTGCTTAAGTGCTTCAGTCACCAACGAAATATGACCCGCATGTAAGTTACCCATAGTAGGAACAAAAGCAATGGTTAAACCTTGTTGACGCCATGATCTTACTTGCGCACGTAACTCACTAATTTTACTGACTGTTTCCATAATTTTTCTTGCCGTTATTTCTTATAAGTTTGTTATTGTTAGTATCTTATTAATTTTTCTATATTTGAATCTTTGCTGATTAGCATTCAATTCACTTGTTTGTGATGATTACTTGAAGATATGTTCGTCACCTGGGAAGTTACCTTGACTGACTTCACTAATATAAAGCTCAATAGCTTTTTTAATATCACCGGTATCTTTCAAAAAATTACGCGAAAATTTAGGCATATAATTACACGCAATTCCTAAGGCATCATGCATAACTAATATTTGTCCATCAGTATCTTTACCTGCGCCTATACCAATCGTTGGAATAGTAAGCGCTTGCGTGATGGCTTCACCTAAGCTCGCGGGAATACATTCAAGTACTAATAATTGAGCGCCGGCTGCTTCAAGTGCTTTTGCATCAGCAATCATTTGTTGGGCTTTATTATCGTCACGACCTTGAACTTTAAAGCCACCCAATATATTGACTGATTGCGGCGTTAAACCTAAATGAGCACAAACAGGAACACCACGTTCAACGAGCGCAGAGATGGTGCCATTAAGCCAAGAACCACCTTCTATCTTTACCATACTAGCACCGGCTTGCATTAATAGTGCAGCATTTGCTAGTGCTTGCTCTTCATTGGCATAGCTCATAAATGGCATGTCAGCAATAATAAGAGTTTCTTCTACACCACGTTTTACGCAGCGTGTATGGTACGCCATATCGTCGATGGTCACTGGTAATGTACTGTCTTGACCTTGTAATACCATGCCTAAAGAGTCGCCAATAAGTATGGCGTGTATGCCTGCTTGATCAAATAGTTTTGCGAAGCTGGCATCATAGGCGGTAATAGTTGATATTTTTTCGCCTTGCTGTTTCATGTTGAGCAAACTTGCAGTAGTGATTTTAGCCATGACTTTTCCGAATAGGTTAATTAGTTTATTAAGCGATTAGCATTAATGAGTATACTGTTAAGGGTAATATTTTTAATATTCATTAAGTTGATAATGATAATTGTATTATACCATTACTGCTAATTTTACTAGCAAGTTCGCTGATTGAGCTACCGTCGGGTAAATGTAAAGACGGAGCAATTTCTGCTAGTGGAAGTAGAACAAACTCTCGCAGTTTCATGCCATAGTGAGGAACGGTTAAACGCTCATTTTCTATAGATTCATTACCGTATAGTAAAATATCACAATCGAGAATTCTTGCACCCCAACGGTTGTCTTTTCGCACACGACCAGCTGAATTTTCAATGCCTTGTAAGGCGTCTAATAATTCAAGCGCGGATAAACTAGTTTCTAAGGCAATTACTGCGTTGATGTAATCATCTTGATCTTGAGGACCCATAGGTTTACTCAAATACAACGATGACAACGCAATAACATTACTTGCGGATATATTGTTTATTGCTTTAGCAGCATCGATTACCTGAGCCCTTGGGTCTGATAAATTACTACCTAAGCCTATATACGCCATTATTTTTTTTTGCATTAGTTTGCCGTTATGATTCAGATGGTTTTGCTGCGGGCTTACGGCGCTTCTTAGCAGGGCGTCGTTTTGAGCCTTGTGGCAATTTTACGCCTTTGATCATTTGAATACGTGCTTCATTGGATACTTCTTGAAAATCTGTCCACCAATGTGCTAATTCATCAAGTTCAGGTGTCGCTTCTATTTGTGCACGTAATAATAAGAAGTCATAACCCGCTCTAAATTTAGGGTGTTCTAACGTTTTAAATGCTCGTTTTCCTTCGCGACGACCTAACTTATCTTGCAATATCCAAATATCTTTAATGACTGCTTGGAATCGTTTCGGAATGGCAATACTACGCTGCTGCTCTGGCATTATTTCATTTAGGGCTGCAAAGAATAGATCTTGTGGAGTTAGTTGAGTCGTGACTTTAATTTGCTGAATATGTTTTTGTAAAGGATACCAAAGCATAGCAGCGAATAAAAAGGCAGGGGTTACTCGTTGATCATTGTTTATGCGTTTGTCGGTATTTTCCATCGCCAACATAATGAAGTCGAGTAAAAAACGTTGTTCGTCTTGCTCATTGTTAAGCGCTTGATCAACGGCAGGGAAGAAATAGCCAAAGAGGTTATAACTACGTAATTGCTCAAAGTTCGCAACAGCCTTGCCCGCAATAAACATTTTTAAGAATTCTTCAAATAAACGCGCTGCTGGAATATTGGCCATCAATGAAGATAGCTCTTTGATCGGTGCCTTAGTATCATCACTGATTTGCATATCCAGTTTAGTTGCAAAGCGAATTGCTCGTAACATACGGACAGGATCTTCACGATAACGCGTTTCAGGATCACCAATTAAACGAATTACTTTATCGTTCACATCTTGAACACCATTTGCGAAATCATAGACCTTAAAGTCTTTAGCTGAGTAATACAGCGCATTGATACTAAAATCTCTGCGTTCAGCATCTTCATCGATACTACCGTATATGTTGTCACGCAATAGCATGCCATCTTCGCTTTGTTTAGATGTTTTTTTACAGCTTTTGTCTTGTTCAGAAGCACTATCATGATGGCCTCGAAAGGTTGCCACTTCAATAATCTCACGACCAAAAACAATGTGTGCTAAACGAAAGCGTCGACCAATTAAGCGACAGTTTCTAAACAGTTCTTTAATTTCATCAGGTGTTGCATTGGTTGCAATATCAAAATCTTTAGGTTTAAAACCTAATAGAATATCACGAACGCCGCCACCAACAAGGTAAGCATCAAAACCGCCTTTATTTAAGCGATATAATACTTTTAGTGCATTTGGGCTAAGTAATTTACGCGAAACGGGATGCTGATCTCGTGAGAAAATCAATGGATTATCAAAGGATGCAGTTGTAACTGTAGTGTTACTTTGGGCGCTTTTTTTCGCGTCCTTTTTAGGAGTCGTTTTAGCGGTAGTTTTACTCACTTTCTTGGAGAAAACTTTTTTGCATAAATTAATAACGCTTTTGATAGTCACAGGCCTTTAATACAGACATAAAATAGTGGCGCAATGATATAACAGTGCAGGGCAAAAGAGAATAACCGTCGTGGTAAATAGCGTGAAAAAGCAGCAAAATACGGGTAGAAAAATAAGGATGAGAAGTAATGCTCATTTTTCTTTCCTAAACTGCTTTATTTAAACTAATACCATTCCGTCTAAAGAAGTGCTTACTTAGAGGGTATGGACGACATTAGAACAAGCAAAATGAGTCAGATATAGTGTATTCTATATTTTATTCATTTTGTAAAGTTATCATGGTGTCTCATGCTTTCCCTAGGGCGAGTTTTAAAGGCTTATATACCGCGTTATTGATTTTGATAAGGGTAATAACCATTATCTACAATCAAAGCCTTACCTCTAAGCCTTTAAATTATCGCTAAGTGATCACTTTCTTATACGGATTGGTATAAAGTTACCAAGGTAATATTTCACCATTTGAGTGCTTAAATACGCCTGAATCTGACATAGTTAAATTATCCATTAAAGCAATTAGTCGCTCAGCTGCTTCATTCGCGCTGATATCACCATTATTTAACACGCCATTACTATTTACCATTTCGGTTTGCACATAACCAGGATGATAAATACCGACAGCAATATTATCCTCTGTCAGATCACGTGCCAATGATACTGCTGCGATATTAAGCGCGGCTTTAGACATGCGATAACCGTATCTTCCACCCGAAGTGTTATCCGTAACAGATCCCATTCTAGAAGTAATTAAAGCAATTTTACTACCTGAAGATAAATTAGTTAGTAAAGCGTGACTTAAACACAACGGCGCAAGCGCATTAACATTAAATTGCTCAATAATAGTATTTTTGTTTAGGTCAGTCAGCTGTTCATCACGTAAAATCCCGGCATTGTTTATCAACAAATCAATGTTAATTCCCTTAAGTGCTGATACGGCTTTGTCGATACCTGATTGGTTAGCAATCTCTACTTGCTCTATCACGTTGACACCAAGAGAGTCTAAGTCTTTAGAGCTTTTACGGCAAAGTGCATAAACAATATCACCTCGTTGTTGGCAGAGTTTAGCCATAGCATAGCCTATGCCGCGATTGGCTCCGGTGATTACAATAGTCTTGCGTGTGTTAGTAGACATAATATTTCCTTTGTTAATACTTCATAAGAGGCTTATAGGTGTCATTGCTCTTAATCGATGTTTATCTCAAGAGCTTTCGGTACGCGGTGTCGTTGCCAATTATTTATCGCCCATTGAATTATCTCTTCTACACTAGCAAAAGCTAACTCGGGCATTGGTGCTTGGCCTAAAAACATTAGTGCTGCAACGAGCGCTGGCTGTGGATTGGCATTATCAATAGCGGGTGCTTTATTTTGCTTGCTCAGTTTGTAACCTTCACTCGTTATGGCTAAAGGAATATGCCCGTATTGCGGTGTTGTACAGGGTAAAAAACTACTGTTTAACGTTTGAAAAAGAGTCAGTTGTCTAGCGGTAGGTTCGAGTAAGTCACAGCCTCTAACAACATGAGTAATGCCTTGTGCAATATCATCAGCAACTACCGCGAGTTGATAGGCAAATAAGCCATCTTTACGATGAATAATAAAATCTTCATTAGCTAATGCTTTATTACAAACCACATCACCTTGAAATATATCATTAAATTGATGTAAGCCGTATTGATTGATAAGTCTTATAGCGCTGGCAGTAGAGTGACAATTAGCGGTACGACAATGACCTTGATAGATACCGCCGATTACCTTGATTTGAGAACGAGTACATTGGCAATAATAGCTTAAATTTTGATGTGCGAGACTAGATAAAATATCACGGTAGTATTGCGATTGAGTACTTTGATAAAGTGCTGTTTCATCCCAGTGTAGTCCAAAAGCTTCTAGCGTAGTTAATATTGCTGAGCTGGCGCCTTTTTTCTCGCGAGGCAGATCAATATCTTCAATGCGAATAAGCCATTTTCCATGCTCGCCACAATCGTTAATAAACGCTTTTGCATCAAGAAAACTCGCTAACGCAGCGATAAGAGAACCAAAATGAAGTAAACCAGAAGGGGATGGAGCAAAGCGACCACGATATTGATGAGCCTTTTTAGGCTCAAGTGGTCGCTTATTGTATACGAAGGTATGCAAGTTTTGCATGTGAGCTATGTCGAGTAAAAACTAGCTAAGGTTAGCTAACAGTTAGCCAGCCATTTGGCGTTCTTTAATTTCAGCTAACGTTTTACATTCAATACAA
>OJGO01000207.1_pt1 | contig 26685 bp, 25 predicted proteins | sample 1594871 | NCBI WGS metagenome assembly OJGO01 (sample SAMN05416798, study PRJEB24817) | seawater metagenome | isolation source: Sea water | place: Canada:Atlantic | collected 2013-07 | reverse complement strand
TACGAGATTCGCCTTAGTCTCGTGGGCTCGGAGATGTGTATAAGAGACAGGGTGCCAAACAGGTCGATGGGCAGTGGACCGCCACCAAAGCCAGCATGAGCCGTAGCGCCCGTGTTTTGATGGAAGGCAATGTTCGCATCCCCGGGGACGGCTTCTGATCTAGGCGTGCCTGAGCACAGCTAACAGTAAGTCAGATTAGCCTGCAGCCGTAATCCGACAATTCTACTGTCGGGTTACGGCTTTGCCTCTCTGTGCGCTTGGGTGAACCCGACCTGCAACTGTAAAAGCCGCTCAATTACCCCCCGGCAATGCTTGACCCTCTGCCACCCCGGGGGAGACCCTGAAAGCCAACCTATCCAGGGAGGCTTCTACCATGGCCAGCAATACCGACCAGAATCTGCGGCCCGATTACGACCAAGTCATTCAAGACATTGTCGACTACGTTCGTGATTACCGCATCGAATCGGAAGAAGCCTGGCAAACCGCGCACTATTGTTTGCTCGACACCTTGGGTTGTGGGTTCCTTGCCCTGCGTTTCCCGGAATGCACCAAGCATCTTGGTCCGATAGTGGAGGGCACAGTCGTGCCCCACGGTGCCCGAGTACCTGGCACCCCGTACCGTCTGGATCCAGTAAAAGCAGCCTGGGATATCGGCTGCATGGTGCGCTGGCTGGACTATAACGACACCTGGCTCGCCGCAGAGTGGGGGCATCCATCAGATAACCTCGGTGGCATTCTGGCTGTAGCAGACTACCAGTCGCAAAAACGGGTAGCGAACGGCGAGCCGCCCTTGACCATGAAGGCTGTTCTGGAAGCGATGATCAAGGCCCATGAAATTCAGGGGGTGCTGGCGCTGGAAAACTCCTTCAACCGCGTTGGGCTGGATCATGTGTTGCTGGTCAAGGTTGCATCTACCGCTGTTGTGTCGCACCTCATGGGCGCCGACCGGGAGCAGATGCTGTCTGCGGTCTCCCATGCCTGGGTGGACGGTCAGGCCTTGCGCACTTATCGCCATGCCCCTAATGCCGGCTCAAGAAAGTCCTGGGCAGCGGGGGATGCCACCAGCCGGGCGGTACGTCTTACAGATATCGCCCTGCGTGGTGAGATGGGCATTCCCGGCGCACTCTCAGCCCCCCAATGGGGTTTCTACGATGTGCTGTTCAGCAAGACCAATAAGGACCAGGCCATCAAACCGGAAGAGCAACGCCAATTCAGCTTCCAGCGCGGTTATGGCTCTTACGTGATGGAAAACATCCTTTTCAAGATTCGCTTTCCGGCGGAGTTCCACGCGCAAACGGCGTGCGAGGCTGCAGTACTGCTGCATCCGGAGGTAAAAAATCGCCTGGATGATATTGAGAAAATTGTCGTAACCACCCATGAATCGGCCATCCGCATCATTTCCAAAGAGGGACCACTCGCCAACCCGGCGGACCGTGACCATTGCCTGCAGTACATGATTGCCGTGCCCTTGATCATGGGAGATCTCAGTGCCGACCACTACGAAGACAGTTTCCACGCCAAGAACTCAATGATCGACACGCTGCGGAATAAAATGGAGATCGTGGAAAGCGCAGACTACACCCGCGATTACCTGGACCCGGAAAAGCGGTCCATCGCCAATGCGATACAGGTGTTTTTCTGTGACGGCACAAAAACGGATGTTGCCGAGGTGGAATACCCCATCGGCCATCGACGCCGCAGAGAGGAGGGCATGCCTGTGCTGGAGAAAAAGCTCCACCAGAACCTGCTGACCTGTTTCCCTCCAGCCAAAGCGGAGCAAATTCTCAACGCCAGCAAAAGCCAGCAGTCGCTGGCCTCAGTCCCTGTGCATAAATTCATGGGCATGCTGGCGCAATAGCCCCGATATCACACTTTACGCTTGGGTTATGGCCACCTTGGCTTCCTGCAGCAAACCCCAGATGCATAAGCGGTCCTTCTCCGATTACGGCAAGCCTGGTGACTCCTTATCCAGTTTATCCTTGAGCAGGGGGCATCAGTCTGAACATCCAACCAGAATGAAAAAAAACCAAACGAGACATTCCGTCATCATATGTGCACTTTGGTAACAAGCCGTTTTCGGATAAAGAGTACAAACATGCATAAAGCTAGTAGACATCTTGTTTATGGTCCATAACCTGCTGATATATATGGATTAATGGTGGGGTCTATCTGTAGTGTTTCTGTTAACAAGTGTTGCTATACGTTTTGACGCTGTGTAGCCTTGTGACTAAAGATGATCAGACCTGACTAAAGTGCCCAATGAAGGTTCAGGCTGGAATAACAAGAAAACGAGGTCACAGTGCGCCCAAGACTCCAATCGACCAACCTGCTGTTGGCTGCGACCCTCACTCTGGGCGCCGCTCAAGCGCAAGCCCTTACTGAACTCAGTGATGACTCTCTGTCAGATGTGCAGGGGGCGGGCTTTGCCTTTGCGCTTGATAATTTCAGCATGCGATTTGCGCCGGAGAGTTTTATTGAATTGACTGGTGCGGGGGTGAATGGTGTTGGCTGGCAGCGAGGCGACGCACGTTATTATGGGTTGTCCATGACAAATGGCGCCCAGCCCGGTGGCACGGACTGGTATGCCACGCTTAATGGCGGCTCCAGCGCTTGCGGTGGAAGCAGCGCCTATGGCAATACCTTTCTTGCTTGCCCTCTAGGTAACGGCAATAGTCTTGGGGCGGGTGTGACGCCAAACCAATACGGCATCGGTGCCATGGCTTCAATCTATGACCCTTACGTGCTGCGTGTTTTTGATTACGAGGGGTACGATTTTCAAGGCAATTACCTGGACGGATCTGCAGGCAATGAAAAGCCAACGATTCTTGAGTTGATTGGCCCCAGCCAAACAGAAGATTGGCGCTGGAGTTTCTGGGGCGAGCTGGAGGTAGACCGTGTAGCCGGTGACCCTAGCGCAGCTATCGGTGCAGCAAACTGCTCGTCGGGAGGGGCTGACTGTGCCGACTTCCTGCAAAGCCAAACGATCATTCATGGCAAACCCACAACAGCTGATGGGAAACCTGCCATCCTGCGGCTCATGCAAACGGAAAATACGGCCGACAATACCTTGGGTATCACCTACCAAAGCGCGCTTTCCGGTGACTTCCGTTTCTCCGTTCGACAAAAAGATACCGGCGCGTTAGCTGATACGCTTCATAATGTTCCGGATTTTGATGATGCTGAAGGCATGTATTTCAAAAACGTAGATGCCTTCTTGCCTCTTGGCGTTTTGCATTACCAGGCTCTTACGCTGGATGCTGTCAGGGATGGTTCAGGTGACGCTACTGGCGATTTCGTTATTGAATTAACTCGAATTCCTGACATTCCCGAGATTTATAACAATTTTTATTGTGGCGATGTCGGTAACACAGGGAATTGCGCCCTGAATTCAGATGGCAGCATTGCAAACCCAAACGAAGATACCCGTGGCTACGTGCGCTGGGGTGATTTTGATAGTGTCAATATTGCCACAGGTGTTGGGCTTCCATCTGCTACAGCAACCGATAACGGTATTTATTTTGTGAATCCTTCCGCCGCAACCCCTGTCACCAATCTGGGGATATCCCGCATCGAAGGTATGCGCATTCATCACATGAAAATCACCACATTGGGGGCCAATTAATGACCGGTTCATTTTTCCTCCGCATGAGTGAGATTTTGCCTGAAAAAGCCCTTCCGACTTTTGCTGTCCTTGCCGTGGTGTTGTGTGTGCACACGAACCCCGCGACGGCCCTGGAAGCCATGGATGACACAGAGATGGGTACAGTTACAGGGCAGAAAGGTATTCTTGCCAGCTTTCAGTATTACTACAACAGCAGCCCGGCGGAAGCTGATCTCGGGGCACCGCTGTCTATTTGTGACACTCCGAATGGTGGTGCCAGCTTGGCAAATATGAACTGCCGGTTTGGACTTCAATTGAAAAATCGTGAGAACGAGTGGTTGGTATTTAAAAATGGTCACGCGTCTATAGACATGCGTCGGTTGGCGATTGATGCATCTTTGCTGGGTGACTCCCACGGTGGTGGTGCTGCTTATAATAGTTACTTTAATGAGGCTAAATTTACCGACCAAGACGGGTCTACTTGTTTGCTGCCTAGTGGCGATTGTTCTGGAGCCGCCGCATCAGGCTTGGCTGAGATGCCCGGCCTTCGCTTGAGCTATCCAGAGGGTGCGGCAGATGGATCTGAATTCAATGACGTGCGTTTTGGCCTCTATTTCGAAGGCCTGGCAGTGGAGCCCAACGCACTAGTTCCAGGCGGGAATGGCTGGGAAGGCAATAATAATGGCTCCTTTATGGGGATGAATATTGCGGACAACAATGGCCATCAAGCTGGAATTGCGTTTGGCGGCGATTTTTATCTTTACGGCTATTAAGGCGACGGCTGCTTTCTTCACGGTGATTGCTATGTGTTTAAAGACAGAAAAGAACAACAACATGCCGCGCGCGGTTTTTGCAGCAATGCTGTTTTTCCCTTTTGGTGCTCATGCTTTGCAGGCACTTTCTGAGCAGGAGCTGGGAGCAGTTCAAGGTCGTGATGGTGTGACCATCGGTCTTGAGGTGCCGCAAGGGCAGTCGATTACCGCCGAGCAAATTCGCTGGGAAGTAGATCAGGGTGAAGTGGATGCAAACAGTGACTCTCTGCAGAACCATCTGATCATCGGCGGAACAGATATTGATGCCCAACAGTTCGCTATCAAGCCCATTGATCTGGATGGTACTGCCGGAAGTCAGGCTCTAAATTTCGCCTTGGCGATTGATTCTTACACCAATAACGAAGGCCGGGCGGGCCTGGGCTTGGACGCGACCTGGAACCGGATGCGTGTACAGATGGACAGCTTGTCGGTAACTGATACCTCCCGCTCATTTGGTACAGTTGCCCTGGATGCGGGCGGGCGTTTTGCCGTTTTTGGTGACGGCGGGTTTGCCAACTCATCACTCATCGCAGATCAGGCAAGAGTTATCGTTAACGTCGGGGATATTAATAATACTGATCCAGATCCGAATACGTGGACCATGGGGCAGCCGGGTCGCCTGTTCTATCGAATGGGGCCGGCTGGCAGTACCGAAGTGCAACTAGACAACTTTGGTTTCCTGTTTGACATGCACCAGGGAACGGTGGGGGTAAACTCTGATGGCATCGTGGTGAGTAGCGCTCTTGGCTCGCGCACGGATTTAAATCTCACTTTCGATGTTTATGCCAATGTTGCCAATGGCGCGTCAACGGCTTTCCAATTCAACGAACAATCCATTCCAATGCTCCTGTTCGGCTGGCGCGGTGGCATCGAGGATTTTGATTTGCAGCTGCGCCCGCAGGGGACTTGGTTGCCGGATGACGGTGCTTTTACGCAAGGTCTGACGGCTTCTCTGGGTTTTGATCTCGCTGATAATTTTCAGTTTATTCTTGGCGAAGCAAGATATGAAGATAGTGGTAACGAGGGGCAATCTTATCTGGAGTTTACTCAGCCCATCAGCTTGCCGACGACCTTGGGGCAGACTCGAAAAGATCTTGAGTTCGGCTATCTAACACTGGATACCGTCTCCGCGGCTCATCAAAGTGTTGGGGGCATTTGTTTCGGTGGTGCTAACACCTATGGTAGCACCCCATCGGCTTGCTCAACCTCAACGGGTGGGGTGCTTCCCACTGAACTTCTGGAGATTGCTCCTTCAGACACGGGGCTTGCGATTATAAATCGTGAATGGGGTCTTCATGCCTATTCTTCCAAAGTCGTTTACCGTGACGGTGTTTCAGCTGCAAACAATATTGATGAAGGCTGGGCTCTGATCTATACACTTGGCGATATCAGCACCAACTGGTACCTCTATCCACAGTCTGGAGATGGTGCCACGCCCGGATCTCCAGGATTTACCATGGATGTGGTCGCTGCGATCCAGACAGAGGGGGGCGCTGACGCCAACGGGAGACCGGATCGCTCTCGCTGGGAAAATGGTACCCACCTGATGATCGGCGATACAGACTTCCAGACCAGCTATCACGACCCGAGTAACCCAACCGCTGATGGCCTAGCCATTGGTCTGATGGGGGCTGACTTGCTGTTTGCCACCAATGATATGGGAGTCGGCGTGTCCCTTGGTGATGGTCTGAGTCTTTCTTCCAATGAAGTGCGGTTGCAGCTTCGCGGGATGTTCGGTGGAGGCGATGTGCCTCGCATGGAGTCTCCCGTTTACGGCAGTTACATTGATATGAATCTGGAAATGGACGAATTTGTCTTCAAGATTTTCCCTTCATTGAACGGGGATGCTATTAACTTCGGCGGTTTCCTCAGCCTGGCCAACCTCAATAATGGTTTTTCCAATGATACGGGTAGCGGTCATGGTCATGATGATGGCACCTATATTTCCTTTGCCGAACCGAACCTCAATAAACTGAACGTGGATGTGCGCCTGGCGGATATTACCGGTGATATAGAAATTCCTTCTAACTTTATTCTTGCCGGAGGGGGCGGGAAAATTGATCTCTTGTCGGCTTCTGGTGAGGTAGATGGTAAACCTAAACTTCGCATTGAAACCAACATGAATGTTGGAGCGCTGGCGACTAAGCCAGGCGGTGGGGCAGGCGATCCTTTGGAAATAGGAAGGGTAGAATTTGGTGGCAAAGACTTGGGATCCATGATTGTTCCTGCAGCTAAAATTTATACATCCGTAACGCTTGAGCAGCAGCTTCCTTAGTCGATGGTTGGCGATGCCATTACTGTAACGTTGAGCGGTATTCAATAATGAAAATTATAAAAAAATCAGCAGATGTCTCTATTGTTTTGTTTATCCTCAGGTGTTTTTTTATAGGGCTTGGGGTGTTTTTTTCGGGTCATTCATTGGCGATGGTTGAATTGGCTGATGAAAAGCTATCTGAAATAACGGGACAGGCGCTTCTGCAAATGGGGAAGACCGATGGTACTGGGGTGTCCTCAGATGTGACTTTTTATAAAGCGGGCCTTGACGCAGAGGTGGAACTGAATCTCAATATCGAAAAATTACAGCTTGGATGTGGGGGCATAAATGGCCCCGGTTGCGATATTGATATTGATAATTTGAGTTTAACTGGGCAGAGCTGGGTTGGTGATCGTCCTGACTCGTCGGCGATATTGACACGCCCTTTTTTTGAGTTTGCAGTAAAGAACGATAATAGTAAGACGTTGCGTGAGGTTACTGGTGTTCGATTGAGTGCAGAAAACGCATTAGGCCTTTTAACGGCCGGTCAAAACACTGCACAACCTAATGGTATAAATGTGCTTAGTGGGTTTATGGAAACCACAAATATTTCTGGTACCGCTTATACTCAAGCCACGAATATAGCAGGGACCTCAGACCCAAATAATACTGTCCTTCAGTTTGATACTGATCCAGATATTATTTTCTGCACAAGCGGTTGTTATAGCGGGAATACAGCCACTTCAGACCCTTCAACTTCTGCTGGTATCGATATTCCATCCCTTGAAGTTCCTTTCACAGGGCCGGGTGCATTGGTTAACGGTACGCGCCTCAATAGCACTTCAGTAACAGCGACTGGCGCCGTTCCAACAGTGAGCCTGGATGGAGGTCAGATCGATGTTACCCTTGAGGATACCATTAGCGTGGCTTTCTTCATCTCAGTGTCAGAAGCTACTGTTAACACTGAGGGTAGTGTTACCGGGCTAAATGCTGAAATCGATTTCACCCAAAATCTCGGATATATACATAAAATTAATGTCGATAGCCCATTTTCGCTTTCCTTTCAGAAGGAGGAAACTAGTTGGCCTGGCAGCGATAGTCGTGACATTGCACAAGCGGGGTGGTGGATGTCATTTGCTGATCCTGTAGAGCTTGGCGAGCTGAACCCTGTTCAGCAGATTGATATTTCTCCAACGTTTGACCAAATGTCAGCGGCGTTTAAAGACTATTTCGAAGCGAACCCTATCGAAATTGGAACACAAGCAGGGCTGCAGCAATTGTTTAGTGGAGAAATGGATGTTGATGTGGGCGATCTTTTTATTCCCTCCACACTATCGATGAGCGTATCTGACTTGCAGCTTGGTCCGGAACAGAATGTCGTCCCTAACTGTTACGGATCGGCTACCTTTTGTTGATGACTTAGGTAAAGCTTTATGCTGTCGATAGTTGATTCTCGGCGAGGTGAAAAGGGTTAAGGGGATTGATTTTTAATACGTCTTTTACTGATTTTGATTAAGTTAACTTGGCATACTATCTGACTGGTCCTAGTCTAGTGTTTAGTGGCTTTCAGATGTTCAGTTTTGCGTGGTCATATTCCATATCCTGGCTTGCAAGCAGCGTCAAAGCGGCGAATGGGAGCTATTTGTCTTGGAGGGGAAGTGCTTCTTCTCTACTGCAGCCGCCGCTTCAGCCCCTTCATCGCCAACACCCGCGTACTGATCTCCTCAATCGATAATTCTGTCGCATCCAGGTACGGAATATTGTGTTTGTTGTACATGGCTTCCAGTGCTCGCAACTCCATGTCGCATTGGCGCGGGGATGCGTACTTGCTGCCGGCTTTGCGTTCGCTGCGGATGGCGCTTAGGCGGTCGGCGTCGATGGTGAGGCCGAAGAGTTTGTGCTTGTGTTCCACCAGGGCCTTGGGCAGGCGCAGGTCGTCGAAGTCGTCTTCGGTGAGCGGGTAGTTGGCGGTGAACAGGCCGAACTGCAGGGCCAGGTACAGGCAGGTCGGCGTTTTGCCGGAGCGTGAGACGCCGATCAGAATGACATCAGCCTGATCGTAGTGGCGCGTGCGGGCGCCATCATCGTTATCCAGAGCAAAATGTACCGCGTTGATGCGAATGCGGTAGGACTCGGCGTCCCGGATGGCGTGGCTCTGGTTAATCTTGTGGTTGGAACGCACGCCGAGCTCGTCTTCCAGGGGGCGCAGAAAAGCCCCGAAGAGATCGAGAATCAGGGCATCACAACTATGCAGAATGGAGCGGTGGTCGGTATTGACCAGTGTCGAGAAGACGACGGGTTTGGCGCCATCTTCTGCTGCGGCCCTGTTGATGCGGGCAACGGCTTCGCGGGTCTGCTCATCGGATTGTACGAAGGGCAGGGTGATCTGCACGAATTCGATATCCCCGAACTGGCTCAACATGCTGTGACCAAGGGTTTCCGCGGTAATCCCGGTGCCGTCCGATAGGTAAAAAGCGCTTCGTTTCATTGGGTCTGCCCGTTTTCTCAGTCGCAGGAGAGGCGCTCGCCGTGCCCCTTAAGAGTGGGTTTGAAGCAAGCCATTCGCGGTGCGAGCGCCGCTTCTGCGGGGTAAGTCGTTGTTTTGAATGGAGCCAGTCTAGACGCTGTATCGCACTGCGACCAGTGCTATCTGACGGCATGGCCCAGCCTGTCAGGCGGTTTGAGAGAGCACCCGTTGTCCGGACAAGACGCAGATACTACACTGCGCCCAATAATGCTTCCCTGACAAAAATATCCTGCAATTTCAATGGGCTAGGCTCGCTTGCTCGTGTATGAGGCTGGGCTGGGTCACGGGTTGGTCAACGTGATGCTTAAATACCGGCCAAATCTGAAAGAGGGGGCAGGCAAACTGTTTCGGTTTTGAGTAGAATGTCGGCTCGATTTGATCCGGCACCTTGTGCAGCCACTCATTTATGGCGCTATCGGCACAAGGTGTGCCGACACTGCTTTGGCCAACAAACCAACCAGTAACACGTAAAAGGAGATGACCTTGGCGGAATATGTAGTCTGGTTTCAGGACCTGGGTAAAGATGACGTTGAGCACGTAGGCGGCAAGAACGCATCCCTGGGCGAAATGATCAGCAATCTGTCGGCGGCGGGTGTCTCCGTTCCAGGCGGTTTTGCTACTACCGCTGAAGCCTTCCGTGAATTCCTTGAGCACAACAACCTGACTCAGAAGATCAACGAAGCGCTGTCTGCGCTGGACGTTGAAGACGTGGTCGCGCTGGCAAAGACTGGCGAAGAGATCCGTCAGTGGGTGGTTGATGCGCCGTTCCAGCCTGAGCTGGACAAGGCAATCCGTGATGCATACGCCCAGATCGGCGAAGGTAACGCCGACCTCCCCGTGGCCGTGCGCTCTTCCGCAACGGCGGAAGACCTGCCGGACGCGTCTTTCGCCGGTCAGCAGGAAACCTTCCTGAACATTCGTGGCGTAGATAGCGTCATGATCGCGGTTAAAGAGGTGTTCGCCTCCCTGTTTAATGACCGCGCCATCAGCTACCGCGTTCATCAGGGCTTTGACCACAAACTGGTCGCCCTGTCTGCCGGTGTGCAGCGCATGGTTCGCTCCGAGACGGGTGCTGCTGGCGTGATGTTCTCCATGGATACCGAATCCGGCTTCAAGGACGTAGTTTTCATTACTGCTTCCTACGGTTTGGGCGAGATGGTCGTACAGGGTGCGGTTAACCCGGACGAATTCTACGTTCACAAGAAGACACTGCTGAACAAGAAGCCTGCTGTGCTGCGCCGCAACTTGGGCAGCAAGATGCAGAAAATGATCTATGGCGCCGAAGGCAGTGCCGGCAAGTCCGTTGAAATCGTGGACGTGGACAAGGATGAGCGCATTCGCTTCTGTCTGACGGATGAACAGATCGAGAACCTGTCCCGTCAGGCGATTGAAATTGAAAAGCATTACGGCATGCCCATGGATATCGAATGGGCGCTGGATGGCGACGATGGCAAGCTGTACATCGTACAGGCCCGTCCGGAAACCGTGAAAAGTCGTTCCGACGTGAATGTGATGGAACGTTACTTGCTCAAGCAAACCGGTAAAGTGCTGGTGGAAGGGCGCTCCATTGGCCAGCGGATTGGCGCCGGTAAAGTGCGCATTGTGACCAGCATCAAGGAAATGGATAAGGTCCAACCCGGTGATGTACTGGTGACAGACATGACCGACCCGGATTGGGAACCGGTGATGAAGCGTGCTGCGGCCATTATTACCAACCGTGGCGGTCGTACCTGTCACGCGGCCATTATTGCCCGAGAACTGGGTGTGCCGGCCATCGTGGGTTGTGGCGATGCCACTGAGCTGCTCAAGGATGGTCAGGAAGTCACGGCTTCTTGCGCAGAAGGTGATACTGGCAAGATCTACGAAGGTCAGCTGGAGTTTGATATCCAGCGCAACTCTATTGAGTCCATGCCCAAGCTGCCGTTCAAGATCATGATGAACGTGGGCAACCCGGACCGGGCCTTTGATTTTGCTGGCCTGCCGAATCAAGGCGTGGGCCTTGCCCGCCTGGAATTCATCATCAACCGTATGATCGGCGTGCATCCCAAGGCACTGCTGAACTACGACGCCATGCCGAAAGATGTTAAGCAGAACGTGGACAAGCGAACTGCGGGCTATGGCGATCCGGTGGACTTCTACGTGGAGAAGCTGGTCGAAGGTATTTCTACCCTGGCGGCGGCGTTCCACCCGGAAAAAGTCATCGTGCGTCTGTCGGACTTCAAGTCCAATGAATACGCCAACCTGATCGGCGGCAAGCTGTATGAGCCTGAGGAAGAGAACCCGATGCTGGGCTTCCGTGGTGCCAGCCGTTACATCAGCGAAAACTTCCGTGACTGTTTTGAGCTCGAATGCCGTGCCATGAAGAAAGTCCGTGACGAAATGGGCTTTACCAACGTGGAGATCATGGTGCCGTTTGTGCGTACCGTGGGTGAAGCGGAGCAGGTGATTGAGCTGCTTGCCAAGAATGGTCTCAAGCGTGGCGAAAATGGCCTGCGTGTAATCATGATGTGTGAGCTGCCGACCAACGCCTTGCTGGCGGATGAGTTCCTGCAGCACTTCGATGGCTTCTCCATCGGCTCCAACGACCTGACTCAGCTGACGCTGGGCCTGGATCGGGATTCCGGTATCGTGAGTCATCTGTTTGATGAGCGTGACCCGGCGGTGAAAAAGCTGCTGAAGATGGCCATCGACGCCTGTAATGCTCAAGGCAAGTACATCGGCATCTGCGGGCAGGGCCCGTCGGATCACCCGGACCTGGCCAAATGGCTGATGGAGCAGGGCATCTCTTCCGTTTCCCTTAACCCGGATTCGGTGCTCGATACCTGGTTCTATCTGGCGGAGAAGCACGGCAACTAATGTCTGCTTGACCGACCCGCTGCTTCGCAGCACAGTAAAAAGCCCGCTTCTGCGGGCTTTTTACGTTACGGAAACCGGTGAGGACACATGTTTCATCGACTTATCCGCATTATGGATCTTTACGACGGTCTGCGGCTGCCTGTTACGGTGGGGCGCAAGGAGTTGCTGCTGATCCATGAAGACGGTCGCACCTGGCTGATGCAGCGCCGCTGCCCCCATGCGGACTTTCCGCTCGACCGCTGTACGGTGATGAATGAGCAATTGCGCTGCCCGGGGCATGGGCTGACGTTTTCGCTACACAGCGGTAAATGCCAGACATCAAGTTATCAGCTCGAGCAGTTTCGGATTGATTATGATGGGCAGTGGCTGGGTGTGGAAATTTGACGAGCGCTGGGTTTTGTCGGTTGAATTAGCCTGAAAGGCGTAATCCAACGACACTGTTGAGGGCGGGGCGACTTACCGCGACGCAAACACTGTTTCTTCCTCTCCCAGTTCGGCCACAAACTGGTGCGCATAGCGCTGGCGAAGTTGTTTCACTTTTTTCACGTAAGCCTGGGTTTCCTTGAAAGGCGGAATGCCACCATAGCGGCGCACATTGCCTTCGCCGGCATTGTAGGCGGCAAGAATATGGTCGAGATCGGAAAATTTGTTTTTCAGGTAGGCGATGAACTGGGTGCCGCCCTGAATATTGGCACGCGGGTCAAAAGGGTTGCTGACTTTCAGGTAGGCTGCGGTTTCGGGCATCAGCTGCATAAGACCCTGGGCGCCAACCCGTGAAATGGCGTTGTGGTTGAACAGGGACTCGGCGTGGATAACGGCTTTGACCAGTGCAGGGTCCACGCGGAAGCGGGTAGCCGCCTGGGTAATGATGGTGTCGTACTGGTCACGCTGGGCGTTGGACAGGGCGCGCGGGGTGTAACTCCAGCCTTTGCGAACGGATAGTAGCGTGTACTGCTGGCCCACCTGTTCCTGAGCCTGATCGGTGAACAGGATGGTGCCATCCGCGGAGCGGTATTTGTAGATATTGTCTGCCAGGGCGCCGCCACTGACGATCAGCATGCAGCCAACTGCCAAGGCCCCCGACAGCCTGGATGTCTTCAATAAAACCCGCATTGAACCCCGTACCCCTTTTCTGGTGTAGCAAGATGCTTGTTGGGCACCGTGAACACCGTTAATTTGTTGTTCTTCCGTCGTTCTGGCTTATAGCCAAGCGTTACCCCCATGATAACGCCATTCTTTTTTCTTTCTGGCCAGCACCAGACGAATTGACCACACTGGCCGCCAAGCGTAACAAAATCGACGGACTGACATCATACTATTGCGCCGGGGGTGGCCCAAGTGCGCTGGCGCACATTTCCGCCTTGAGCCACCCAGCTGCGAATACAGCGAGCGAGGAGAGCGAATGTTTCCTGAGTATCTGGAACCCTGGTTGAACAGCACCATTGCCTGGCTGGAGCTGGGCTTTTTGCTGCTGGTGTTGCTGCTAACGGTGGTGGCTGTTGGCCTATGGCTACAAGACCGTTTTTTTCAGAAGCGACACGCCATTCGCCGTAATTACCCGCTAATCGGCCGTTTTCGCTACTTTTTCGAGACTCTTGGCGAGTTTTTCCGCCAATACTTCTTCGCTATGGACCGTGAGGAGCTGCCGTTTAACCGGGCACAACGTGCCTGGGTTTACCGTGCCGCCAAGGATTTGAGCAACACCATGGCATTTGGCTCGACCAAGCAAACCGGGGCAGGGCGGGTCGTTTTCATGAATTGTCCTTACCCAACACTGGAAAAGGACGCAGCGAAAACCTTGCCTTTGATGATCGGCCCCCACTGTGAACAGCCCTATGCGGCGCGCAGTTTCTTCAATGTCTCCGGCATGAGCTTTGGCGCCCTGTCACGGCCCGCCGTGCAAGCTTTGTCCCATGGGGCCGCCATTGCCAATTGCTGGATGAATACGGGGGAAGGGGGCTTGTCTCCCTATCACCTGGAAGGGGGCTGTGATGTGGTCTTCCAGGTGGGCACGGCCCGTTACGGTGTGAGGGATGCTGAAGGTAACCTGAACGATGAGCGCCTGGCTGCGATCGCGGCGCGGCCGCAAGTGAAGATGATCGAAATCAAACTCAGCCAGGGCGCCAAGCCTGGCAAGGGCGGCATTCTTCCCGCCGCCAAAGTGACCCAGGAAATTGCGGCCATTCGCGGCATCCCCGCAGGAGAGGCATCCATTAGCCCCAATGGCCAGCCGGATGTACATAGCGCGGAGGATCTACTGGACCTGATTGCCCATGTGCGCGAGGTGAGCGGCAAGCCCACGGGCATCAAATGTGTACTCGGCGCCTGGGCGTGGGTGGAGGATTTGTTCCTGGCCATTCATGCGCGTGGCCTGGAATCGGCGCCGGACTTCATCACTATCGATAGCGGCGACGGCGGCACTGGCGCTGCCCCCATGTCACTAATGGATGATGTGGGCTTGTACCTGGCGGAATCGTTGCCCTTGTTGGTGGATCTGCGTGATGGCTACGGCCTCACAGACCGTATCCGCATTATTGCGTCAGGCAAACTGATCACCCCAAGCATGGTGGCCTGGGCGATAGCAGTAGGGGCGGATTTCTGCGTCTCTGCGCGGGGCTATATGTTTGCCCTGGGTTGTATCCAGGCGCTGCAGTGCAACCGCAATACCTGCCCAACCGGTGTCACCACCCATAATCCGCGCTTACAGCGCGGGCTGGTGCCGGCGGAAAAGTCCCAGCGCGTGGCGCACTTCCATGACAATCTGGTCAAGGAGGTGGAAACCATTGCCCATTCCTGTGGTGTCAGCGAGCCGCGGCAATTACGCCGTTATCATGCCCGCATGCTCAGCAGTAATGGCGAGTCCATTCCGCTTGATCGCCTGTGGCCACAGGTTGAATCGGGCATCTATCTGCGTGAAGGCCGACCCAGTGAAAAGCAGCCGTTTGTACGCTGGCAGGGCATTGGGACCGGTCCGTGATTGGCGGCACCTATAAGTACTATCGAATGGCTGCGTTTGTGCTGATTGCAGCAGCCTTCACAATGAACGAAATACAAAGGAGTTTTCAGTGACCACGGAATTTGATCTTGTCGTAATCGGTGCCGGTTCAGGTGGTGTACGCGCCGCACGCATGGCTGCCTCCCATGGTGCCAGCGTTGCGATTATCGAAGAGCGCTTTTTCGGGGGCACCTGTGTGAATGTCGGCTGTGTGCCCAAGAAGCTGTTTTCGTACGGTAGCCATTTTCCCCAGGAATTTGCGCTGGCTGAGGATTATGGCTACACCGTGAAAGGCTGGGAGTTTGACTGGCCCACACTGCGAGATAACAAGAGCCGTGAAATCAGCCGGTTGAACGGTATCTACCAGCGGATCCTGAATCAGGCCGGGGTGACGATTTTTGAAGGTCACGGGCAGGTATTGGGTGGTGGCAAGGTCTCTGTGGGTGAAACCGTGTTGACGGCCCGCCATATTCTGGTGGCAGTGGGTGGCAAGCCCTTCGTGCCAGATCTGCCAGGCCGTGAACATGTGCGCATCTCCGACGACCTGTTCTATCTGGACACGCTTCCCAAGCGTGTTGCCGTGGTGGGCGGTGGCTACATCGCCACGGAGTTTGCGGGCATCCTGCACGGCCTGGGCTGCCAGGTGACGCAGGTCTACCGTGGCGATCTGTTCCTGCGTGGCTTCGATCAGGACATTCGTGAGTTTATCGCTGAACAGATGAAGGAGCAGGGCGTAACCCTGAAATTCAATGCGGACGTTGCCTGTGTTGAGGCGATCAACGGTGAAAAACACGTAACCTATCAAGGCGGCGAGCAGGCGGTATTTGATGAAGTGTTCTACGCCACCGGGCGCATCCCCAAGCTGGATGACCTGTTTGCTGAGGGTGCTGCGCCGGCCATGACAGAGGGCGGTGCTATCAAGGTGGATGACGGCTTTGCGACCAGTGTTGAGGGACTTTATGCGCTTGGCGACGTGATCGATCGTGTGCAATTAACGCCGGTGGCACTTGCAGAGGGTATGTGGCTGGCGGCGCAACTCTATGGGGAGCACAAGCCTGAGGCGGCGATGGATTATCACAACATTGCCACGGCCGTATTCAGCCACCCCAATATTGGCACAGTGGGCCTGACGGAAGAACAGGCGTTAGCTCGTGTGCCGGCGGTGCGGGTGTATAAAAGTGCGTTCCGGCCCATGCGTTATACCCTGGGTGACAAGCAGGAGCGTTCACTGATCAAGCTGATTGTGGACGATGCCACCGACAAGGTACTTGGTCTGCATATGGCCGGTGAAGACTCAGCCGAGATTACACAGGGCTTTACGGTGGCTATCAAGATGGGCGCCACCAAGGCTGATTTTGATGCCACCGTGGGGATTCATCCAACCGCGGCGGAAGAACTGGTAACCCTGCGTCAGGCGGTATTGGTCACGGCTTGATGGCAATCGGTATTGAGTTACGAGTATCGAGTTACGAGAAGCGAAGTTCAAAAAACAAAACCGGTCATTTCAGCGAGATTGTTTTCGGCTTTCGCAACTCGCAACTCCATGCTCATCAGAGCTTTTCCAGTTTTACCGGCAAACCATCGGCGGGCACCGGCAGGCTGCTGGTGTCCACCGGCATTTCGTAGTCATCGGGTACCGACCAGCGATAATTAAGTAATACCTGGTGCAGAACCGCTTTCACTTGCAGGTCGGCAAAGTGCAGGCCGATGCACTTGTGGGCGCCGCCACCAAAAGGCATCCAGGCATAGGGATGCACCTTGTCTTCACGCCGTTCGGGGCTGAACCGCTCAGGGTCGAACCGCTCCGGGTCTGGCCAATACTCTTCCATATAATGGGTGAAGTAGGGCACCACATTGATAAAGCTGCCTGCGGGAATAAAGAACCCCTCGTACTCGACATCCTTCACGGTCTTGCGGGGCAGGGAGGGCACCGGGGAGCACAGCCGCAGGGCTTCCTTCATGGCCAGGCTGATACCTTCCAGTCTGGTTAGATCGTCATAGTCCAGCTCCCGCTTGTTCAAGGCACGGCTCTCTACGCGTAGCCGCTCCTGCCATTCTGGGCTCTTGGCGAGATAATAGAAGAGTGTGGAGAGGGTGATCGTGGTGGTGTCGTGGGCGGCCATCATCAGAAATATCATGTGGTTGACCACATCATCGTCGCTGAATCGCTCACCGTCCTCGGTGCTGGCATGGCACAGCGCGCTGAACAGGTCCGACTCCTGGCTGGCGCGTTTGGCGGGTAATTCCTTGCGGAAAAACGCTTCAAGAACGCGTCGGCCTTTAAGCCCTTTGGACCAGCGCAGCCCGGGCACGTTGGTGCGCACGATGGCGGTGCCAGCACGGACCGTATCCACGAAGGCCTTGTTGAGGGAGTCTGCTTCCGGCCCCAGCTCATAGCCCATGAACACATCCGTGGCCAGATCCAGGGTCAACTGCTTTACCTCTGAAAGCACCTTGAATTGATTGATGCTGTGCCAGTCCTCAATTCCGCTGGCGATGTGTGGCCCCATGCGGTCAAGATAGCCTTTCAGCACGTCCTTGTTAAAGGCTTGCTGCATGATCTTGCGATGCCAGCGGTGCTCCTCGAAATCCAGCAACATGATGCCGCGATGAAAAAAACGGCCGATAAAATAATCCCAGCCATCATGATTGGAAAACAGGTCACCGCGATTAAGCATAACGAACTGGTTGGCGTCGGGGCCGAGCATCTGGATCATGCGTAAACCAAACACGCTGCTCCAGGATACCGGGCCATAGGTGTCGTAGCGTTTGCGCATTAATCCGATCGGATCGCGCATAAAACCCAGTGTATGGCCGATAAGGGGCAGCCCCGCATCACCGGGGATGGCCTTGAGAGTGCTTGTCCGTGGCGGCACGCAAAATGGCTGAGACATAAAGACACCTGAAAATAGCCGTGAACGACGCAGGCAAGTGATGCGTCGAGGTGAAACATTGTGTTTACTTTTAGCTCCCCTGATAAATCTCGGCAAGGGAAAGTAAATAGATTTCGTGCCAGCGTTTAATTTGAGTGTTTTTTAATCGAACCGTAACCTGCGTCATGTTCATCCCGGTTTGCCGATTTCGCTCAGCGGTTATTCACCAGGTTATCCACAGTTTCTGTGGACAGTCTGAACGGCAAGTCGTGGCTGTCGCTTTGGCACTGTGAGTGGCTTTGCAGGCTGTGTATGATTCGGCAACGCCAATACTTGCTGTTTAAGGAGAACAAGGAATGCGTAGAGTGGTGTTCAATCAGAAAGGGGGCGTGGGGAAGTCCAGTATCACGGTCAATCTGGCTGCGATCAGCGCGTCGGAAGGCAAGCGCACCCTGGTTGTCGATCTGGATCCACAATGTAACGCCAGCCAGTATTTGTTGGGCATGCCGGCGTACAGCAACGGCCACGGTCCGAAGCCGAATATCGGGACTTTCTTTGCACAGACCCTGTCATTTCGGTTGAAAGAAAAGGATCCGCGTGACTATGTGCATGCCACGCCGTTTGAAGACCTCTTTGTGTTGCCGTCTGACGGCGAGCTGGGGGAAATCGAACATATGCTCGAGTCCAAACACAAGATCTATAAATTGCGTGGTCTGCTAAAAGCACTGGCGAAGGATTTCGACGAAATTTTTGTGGATACTCCGCCCGCGTATAACTTCTATACCTTGTCATCACTGATTGCGGCAGACCGGGTGCTGATTCCTTTTGACTGCGATGCGTTTTCCCGCAAGGCGCTCTACACGCTGCTGGAAAATATTCAGGAAGCCCGGGAAGACCACAATGATGACTTGCAGGTGGAAGGTATTGTGGTGAATCAATACCAGCCTCGGGCTCGTTTGCCGCAGGAGTTGGTGGCGTCTCTCGAAGAAGAAGGGTTGCCGATTCTTGCCAACAAGCTTTCCAGCAGCGTGGTGATGCGAGAGTCCCACGAAAAAGCCACGCCACTGGTCAATATGCAGCCACGACACAAGCTCACCGATGAATACCGTGCGCTGTTCAGGGAAATCAGTGCCGGTTAATCCGTTCCGGGTTGAGGCCCGGCGCCGGGCGGGGCGAATCCTTCGTTCTGCCACGGCCACCCGCTGGCTGGTCCAGGCGGTGTTCAATCGTTCTGACCAGTTCAGGGCCAGGCTGGGAGATACCTTTGCCGACCTGATCTTGCTGGCATCGTTACTACGGGATTGGGTAACCGGGCGATACCGAACGGTTCCCTGGGGTACCTTGCTAACGATCACTGGCGCGCTGGTTTATTTTTTGATGCCGCTGGACGCTATCCCTGACCCTATTGTGGCGTTGGGGCTAATGGATGATGTTGCCGTGATATCGCGCACGCTTAAACTGACCCGCACGGATCTGGACCGCTACCAACAGTGGCGCAATGAGCAGGGTGATGCCGGGGGAGAAAACAATGAATGACGCTTATGGGGGTGGATCACTCAAGCCCGGTTATCAGGGCAAGGGCATGATTGTTTATGAGCCTCTCTCCGTGCTCAGCCTGCGGCAGCGGCTTGGCCGCCTGCGGTTTGCGTGTTACCAGTTTGGCGCTGCGCTGCTGTCGGGCTTGTTGATTGCGCTTTTTCTGTTGTTGTCCGTTGAACTGTTACCGCAGTGGGTGGGTTGGGGCGTCGCCGCAGTGGTGTCGCTGGCGCTGTTGGTCTACCAAATCGGACTTCTGGTGCGCCGTTTGCACGATATGGAAAAAAGTGGCTGGTGGGTCATCCTGGCGTTTGTGCCGTTGGTCAATTTGCCATTCCAGCTTTATCTCTATCTTGGTGATGGCAGCAGCATGATGAACCGCTTCGGAACACCGAATCCACCGGTCAGCACCGTGGTCATGCTGGTGGGCGGTTTGTGCTGGTTTATCAATGTGTTAGTGCTTTTATCCATGATGGTCTTGTTGGTGTTGGGTTGGTTCCTGCCCGACCTTCTGGCGCCTTATCTCGGCCATCTTCCTCAGGGGTGGGCGGAGCCGGCACAGCAGGCGCTTAACGCTCGATAACTATTAGTCGCAGGCTCCTATTTTTGCTACCTTTTATGCTATTGTCTTGTGATCCAGGTCCGGGGAGAGCGGACTTGGCGATATAAATAAAGCCATAACAAGTTAGGGAACCTCTGAATAACTCCTTGCGTACTCAGTCTTTCAGGCTGGTCCGCAATCTAGGCGCGCTTTTGAAGGTGTATGTCCATCCATCGAAAAAGTGCAACAACGAGTGCGGGCCAGCCTGGAAGACCCGAAGGGCGTGGCCTGAAGCGCACATCTGCTGCGCCTTGCCTTTCGGAAAGGGAGCCACCCTGACCATCAAGGCAAGACACAACAGCTGCACGCTTCAGGCCACGCTGAGCATGCAAGGAGTTATTCAGAGGTTCCCTAGTGATGGCGGCGAATAATGCCAGTCTGTGGGTCCCGGGCGGGCTCGCGGGAAGGGAAAATGAATTGCCAGCCCAGCTGTGATGCTTGGCCGGAGTACTTTCTCGCCAGCGCATAGGGCATCCATGCGGGGCCAACCCCGTTCTCCCTGTCCTGTTTGTAATAACTGCTGGCCAGATCGATCTGAAGCTTAAGGCGCCCATGTAATTGTCCGGAAAGTACGGTGACGCGATCCTTGTTTCCTTTGCCTTCGCGAACAATGAGCTGACACTGGCCGAAATCAATATCCTTGATTCTTAGTCGCAAGGCTTCGGAAACTCGCAATCCGGAACCATACATAAGCTCAGCCATCAGTTTGAATGGATCTGTTAGCTGCTCAATGATGGCGCGTGCTTCTTCGTCGGTAAAAACGACGGGAGGCCTGCGAGGCTTGCGTGATTGGCGAAAATCCAGCGCCGGGAACTCGATCTTGAGAAATTTTCGGTAGAAGCAGTTCAATGCATTCAGGGCTATTTTCTGCGTGGCGGGGCTGCAATGCCTCTGGGTCGCGAGATGAGTCAGAAAGGCCTGTATCTCCGGGGAGCTCATTTCGCGAGGATGTCTGCGGCCATGATAGCGGATATAAGTAATCACCCAATGAACATAGGTTCGTTCAGTCTGATAACGATAATGATTGGTGCGCAGCCAGGCGCGGAATTGATCCAGTAGCCTGACAGGCTTATCAGGAATGGAAACCGGAATATCTCTGGTTCTATTGTTCATCATATTCTCCCTACCCATAGCAGGCTGGGGCACGGGAGACCCCGTGCTCAACAGAACGGGGCGTAAATAGCCGTAGGAGATATCGCAAAATTCGCTAAGTCGTTGATCTTTGGTTCGGGTTGCGACTTAAATGTGCATCGAAGTCCCGGAAATAGGCCGCTCGTTCGAGTTTTGTCAGATGGGAAGGGTTCTCACTTTTGGGGTAAGTTGTTAAGGGTTATGGGTTTTTCAGCATTACATGATGTAGCCTGTTAAGAATTATGTCGAAAAAAGATATGTCGAACCGTTCGACTGAATACGCTGTTAGGTGAAAAGGATGGAAGAGTCATTCGAGAAAAGGTGGTCTGATAAAGAGACTGCTCTTGGAGTTCCGCCTGATATACGAGCAAATATGCTTTCGTTTGGTGGGCTGCTTCTGCCATCTGAGGCTGCGCCTTTCTTGTCCTTTGATAAAGCTGAAGATGTGAAGAGAATATTCGAGGTCTATGGTTCATCTTGGGAATGGAGCGATAAAGATAAAGAAAGGCTGTCTCCGTATATCATGATCGGCTCAGATGGCAGTGGAAATCCAATATGTCAAAGGAATACAGACAAGGCTGTTGTTCTTATTGATCATGACGATGGATTTAATTCTGTCAGCTTTGTAAATAGCGGTGTCCAGCAATTGCAGGAGAGTTTGCTAGCATATTTCGGGGAAAGAGATGCTGAGCGTTTTCTATCAGAGATGCAAAAGATCGACCCGAAGGCAATCGAGCCGGAGTCATTCTGGTCTATAGAGGCTAAAGTAATTGGGGCATAGTGCACCTAACAATAAGCAGCAGGCCGACCTTCGGCGGCTGTGCTAGGCGTTATGTGGGAAGGCAATGAAAGTAGCATTAAAAGTATTTCTATACATATTGGTGGCGCTTGTGTTGCTGATTGTCGGGTTGGTCATCTTTAAGGAACAAGTAATCCGGGAAAATTGGCATGTTGAGCATAATGCCGTGAGTTCAGGAGCGCATCCTTTGGCTGGTTTTTGGAAAACTGATGGCTGCTCAGATGACTGGGGGCTGGCAATAGGTCCGGCTGGGGATGGGCTGTATTACGTTTCTTTTTGCGGCCCAGGTGGGTGTTTTGAAGAGGGCGATTACCTGCCGAACACAGCGATAGAGAAAGATCCGAAATATAATGTTACTAGCGAGAACAAAATTGAAGTGCTGACTGAAAAAGGTTGGTCTAGATATATACGTTGCCCAGGTCGCACATAACAATTAGCTGCACAGGAAAATTTACTCGCAAGCTCGCAATTTTCCTGTGAGCAAGGCGTTAACCGGCAAGGATGAAATCGTGGAAATAATCAATCTAATATTGAATGCGGTGATAATTATTGGACTCGGTTTTTTCTACGTTTTGGGCAAGAACTACCTTCCTGGCTATGCAAAAGAGAAGGGAAAGAATCTTGCTACCAAAGAAGATATCGAAGCGATAACAGACAAAGTAGAGTCGATAAGGTCCCAGTACGCTGAGTCATTGGAGGAAGTTAAATCAAAGCTCCAGCTTGAATCCGCGCTAAAGGGTGCATTCCAGCAGAAATGCCTAGAAGCGATTATCGCAATCAATGAATTGCTCGTCGAAATAACTTTGTACTGCTGGAAAAATATGGCGGAGCAATCGCCTAACGAGCACTACGTTTGGAGCAATGTTGATGAGGTAGACCCTTCAAAAGATTTCCACTATTACCGCGTCGCTGTGGATAAGGCGCTCCTTGAACAGGGGCTATACCTAACAAATGATGCAAAAGATCATCTTGCTGCTTTAGAAAGAACCATCGGTCAACTGTCTAGCATGGAGCTAGCCCTGCAAAGTGATGACCCTCACCCTTCAGTCGTTGACTCAGCTCGTGGTGCTTACTACAACGGTGTTAGGGCAGTCGAAACCTGTCAAAAAGGTCTAATGTCAGAGCTCGGGTTGAGCAGTGCCGGTTAACAAGGCCGTCCACGCGACAAGCGCGTGACGGCGGGCGTTATAATCTAGGAAGGTATGGCTAAATTAAAACCAGTTCAGTGGGTTCAGCTAGTTTTCATGTTTTTTGCTGTGATACTGGTTTTGGGAACATTTGGGCAAATGGCGTCCCCAAATGAACGCTTAACCGAGCTATCCTTGGCAACTGCCTACTCATGCTTTTCAATTCTGTACTTTGAGTCATCAGCCACCCCCTATGTAGCTGCAATCTGCAAACAACCGTCATCTTTCCCGGAAATCTTAAGGGTCTCAATGCAATCGGCAGATTTTTCGGCAAACCATGCTGTTGATGTTGTGGGATTTTTGACTGTGGTTGTTGGTGGGCTTATATCTTGGGCTCGTTTTGGCTATACACTAATCCGGAAATATTTGCCGTGGTTATAACAATGCAATGCACGCGACGAGCGCGTGATTGCTCGCGTTAGCCATTTCAAGGAAAACCATGATCGTCAGACTTTTTTGCCCGAAATGCGCTTTAGAAGCCAGCAAAGAAATTAAGGGAAGCCTGGACATCGAAGTGCCTGTTCCAGTTTCTCAACTTGCGGACGATGGCAGATACGAAGTTAGGTGCGGCATCGGGCATGAATGCACCGTCATCCTCGATAACATAAAGTTTGAGCTGCTTTTTGAAATGGGTCTGAACGCCATGTTTGACGGATACCCGAGAGAAGCAGTGTCCTCGTTCACATCTTCTCTGGAGCGCTTTTACGAATTTTATTGGCGGGTTGCGATGCATCATGCGGGGGTTCCAACTGCAGAGCTTGATCAGGCTTGGAAGCCAATGTCGAAAATGTCAGAGAGGCAGCTTGGGGCTTTTATAACAGCGTCAATGGTGCTCGCCGGGTCAAAGCCTCGACTTCTCAATCCAAATAAGCAGGTGCCCTTCCGAAATAGCGTTATCCACAATGGTTACGTCCCCACTAAAGCGGAGGCGATAGAGTTTGGTAACACTGTAATGGAACTTATTTTCGAGGGTTTAGATCAACTGCGAGAGCTGGATAGTTCATCGTTGATGGAGACGTACCAAATAATGTCACCGAGAGACTACGAAGAGGGCGAGAACAGTGAGGATAGCGATGAGCTTGTGGGGTGCGTAAACATACTCACAGCGATTGATGTAAGAAATCCTCCGAAAGGCGATGATCAAAGAGTTGGCGATGTAGGTGCCCAAATCAAAAGGATTGGCTATGAACGCCAACCTATGAAAATGCAATTACTAACTGAACAGGAAATGCATAGGCATCATCCTGATCGCGTTCGTGTACAGGACGACGAGTAGTGGCTAACAAGCCAAGGCAGTGGGACATATTTTGCTTCGCTGCGCTCAAAACGCAAAATATGCCCCTGCTTGGGGGCGTTATGTTTTCTTGGAGAGATCGAGCTATGAACATTAGAGAGGCAACTAAATCAGATTGGGAAAACATCTGGCCAATTTTCAGTGAAATAGTCTCCGCGGGAGAAACATATGCCTACGATCCGGCTACAACCAAAGAGCAAGCTGAAAAGATTTGGCTAGAAACACCAAGAAAAGTTTACGTATTCGAGGAAGACGGGGAAATTTTTGGCACCTATTACCTTAAAACAAATCAAGCTGGGCCAGGAAATCATGTTTGTAATTGTGGCTATATGGTTTCATCTGCCGCCAGAGGCAAAGGGCTAGCTACTTCAATGTGTGAGCATTCCCAACAAATAGCCATTGATTTAGGGTACTTGGCCATGCAATTTAACTTTGTGGCCTCAAGCAACGAAGGTGCTGTTCGTTTATGGGATAAGCTGGGTTTTGAGACAGTTGGCCGCCTACCAAAAGCGTTCAATCATCCTAATTTAGGTTACGTAGATGCGCTAGTCATGTATAAATGGCTGGCAAAAACATAACAAGTGCCGGCAACCGACCGTCAAAAGTGTCACTCAAATTGCTGCGCAATTACGTGCCACTTTAGTCGGCGGCTGCGGCAGGCGTTATGCTTTAAGTGGTTTTATGGAAATGTGAAATGGAAAATGAATTTACTCCAAATAGAACAACACTGATCGCAAGAGTCTTGTCGATGTATCTTTTAGTAACAGGCTGCGGCTTCATGTTTTCCGAAGAATATTTTAGTGAAATGATCTCTCATACAGGTTCTGATCCAGTACTAATAAACTTATCAGGCATGGTCCATTTTTTCATCGGCATGACTATTTTGGTAATTCACTTTCAGTGGCGAAATCTGCTTCAGGTTGCTGTTACATTACTGGGCCTAATGTTTTCGCTTAAAGGGGCTTTATTAATTGCTATGCCAGAACTTACCTTACAGACCGGTGGTAATCCAGCTCAGAAGACATGGATCATGGCGCTAGGCTTTATTTCAGTTGGGATTGTTCTTGGTTATCTAGCCTTTTTTCACAATGGTTCAAAGCATAACAAATAGCGGCAAAGCGACCGCTAAAGCGGCGCTTGCGCTAAGCGTTATGCAATCAAAAGAGTGCCCAGCATGAAATACTTACTTTCACTGCTAATGATTGGCCTGCTTTCAGGCATCGTCTATGGCGAGGATCTTGGGTACGCTGGCCATAACAAAGAAGGTCGGAGTGTTGGTGAAAAATTGAGCGAGTTAAAAGACGATAAATCTTTTAATGTCTACGAGCAGGGCGGGTGGACTATCGCTAGTTCTCAAGATGGCGTGATGTACAGTTTTACTCCAACAAATCATCCTGCTCATCCAGCGTATGTGGAGAGACGAGTAATTGAGCGCGATGGTGCTATCTATATAGATATGTCGGCTCGCTGTGGGGCATCAAAGGCTGCCTGTGATGATCTTGTAAGGTCATTTCAAGAGTTAAACAAAAAAATCATCCAGAACATGGGTGGATAAATGCATAACAAGGCCATTAAAAACCGGCCGCAAAATACGCGGCCTACGACGCTCCTGTCGTCGCGCGTTTTATGGCGGCGTTAGGAGAAGCTAGATGGATCTGTTTACTTTAGCCGTTGGCTTCGTCGTTGGTACGTTTACTGGCGCCGGAGGCCAATACATGGCGGCCAAATACACAGATAGACGAAGAAGCAAGGAGGCCTCCTCTGCACAGCGCGCTCAATGGGCCGAAGTTGAAAAGCGATTCCCAGCTATCATTGAAGAAATGAAAGAAGACGCGAAAAACTCAGAGCTTCAAGGTGTGAGGGAGTTTTTCGTTAAAAGCAGCCGGACAACGGTTAATCGGGACGAGCCTTGCTTTGCATATCATACAGATGTTCATAGCGATATTGGGGCTGCAATCCGGTACTTGGAGGAGTTGGGGTACATCGAGGATATAACCCCTGGCAACTGTCCAATGTATCGTATGAGGGAGCATTTCATTGATCAGTTACGCCACTCCTAACCAGTCATTCAAGTTCGTTCCCGGCCTGTCGGCCGTCCACCGGACGCCCTAGTCGGGCGCTGCTTAATATTGGCGTTATGTGTCATTAGAGCTATGAGAGCACAAGATACAAAAGAACCTGTCTCTTATACACATCTGACGCTGCCGACGATATGCAGT
>OJGO01000200.1_pt1 | contig 27605 bp, 18 predicted proteins | sample 1594871 | NCBI WGS metagenome assembly OJGO01 (sample SAMN05416798, study PRJEB24817) | seawater metagenome | isolation source: Sea water | place: Canada:Atlantic | collected 2013-07 | reverse complement strand
TTGGCCACCACAGGTGACTCTTCACCAAAAGCAAAGGTCGCTATTTGTTGTTCTTCCACACCTTGTGCCATCAACAAGGTTCTTACCGACTCAACTCTTGCTTGTGATAACGTTTGATTAAGCGATTGTTCGCCGATTAAATCGGTATAACCAGACAAGTCAATTTTCATATCAGGCGAGTTATTTAATATTTGTGCTAGGGCTGATACTTGCTCTTGATAGTGTGGCGCTATTTCACTTGAACCAGTAGAGAATTGTAGGCTCATTAACAGGTTGTCTGCTTGTAATTGGCCAGAGTTATTATGTTGTGTTTCTAAGGCGACTAATTGTTGCTGATACGAGGCTTCTAAACGCTGCAATTTAGCTTGGTATTGACTTTGAATTTGCTCATTTGATTGTTGTTTTTGTTGTTCATTGACTAACGCAGTACTTAATTCATCATTTTGATCATTAACGTTAATGTACTTAGCAACAAATATTCCGCCTAATCCCGCGACAATGGCGCCTACTGGACCCGCGACAACAGCGCCGATGACGGCACCAGTTCCAAAACCAATATTTTCGTTATTGGTTTCTTGTTGATGTGTTTTTTCGGAGGCATGTACTGAACCTGTTGCTAAAGCCGCAATAAGTGCCGTGGTGATGAATAATTTTTTTCCAGTAACTTTGTTTAGTTGAGTTTGTGGTAATTGAATCGTATTTTTCATGAGTTATTCTTTTATGCCATATTTTTTGTTAACAGTGTTGTTAAACAGTATTGTTAATTCATGCTGTTAAAGTAATGTTGATAAGGTTGTGTTGTTGACAGGAGTTATTAAACCGCAAAAAATGGGCATTGCTCTGCTCGAATAAAGGCAAAGCAGTGAGCAATTGTGGCAACAATATGGCAATTTCAAAAATTAAGCGCGTTAATGAGTAAAGTTAGATATAGTCGAGATATGAACGGATAACAGCTATTAGCTTCAAGTTAATCAAGATAATCAAAAGTGAATAGAAATGAGTAAAAGAATTGCCATTGTAGAAGATGAAGCTGCTATTAGAGAAAACTATGCTGATGTATTACGTAGCCAAGGATATCAAGTGCAAACCTATGCAGATAGATCCAGCGCTACCCAAGCCTTTAATTTGCGTTTACCCAATCTAGTTATTTTAGACATAGGTTTGAATGACGAATATGACGGTGGTTTTGTTTTGTGTCAGCAACTTAGAGCTAAGTCGGCTACCTTACCTATTATTTTTTTAACGGCACGTGACAATGATTTTGATACGGTATCAGGTTTACGAATCGGTGCCGATGATTACCTTACTAAAGATATTAGTTTACCTCATCTAACGGCGCGAATATCAGCATTGTTTCGTCGTCAAGAAGCACTAAAAAAACCCATTAACGATGACCATATTACTCGTTCTGGAGAGCTTACTGTGGATAGTCAGCGTATGAGTATTACCTGGCAAAATAGCTCTATCGATTTAACGATTACTGAATTTTGGTTAGTTCATGCCTTAGCCAAAAATCCAGGTCATGTTAAAAACCGTACGCAATTGATGACTGATTCAAAAATATATGTAGATGACAGTACCATCACTTCCCATATCAAGCGAATTCGCAAAAAATTTATGCATCATGACAACAATTTTGACTGCATAGAAACCGTTTATGGCATGGGTTATCGCTGGTTAAGTGCTAACAATATTGTCGATGATGAAGGTTAATATAGCTAATATGGCTAATAGTAAACGCCTGAAATTGCGCTTTGGACTCAGATCAAAACTGTTATTACTTTCAAGTTTTCTGTTTGTTATTCCTTGGTTTGGTTATCAATATGTCTGGGAAATGGAAAAATATTTGCGCTTTGGACAAGAGCAAACATTAGTGGGCACAGCGCGAGCGTTAGCAACTGCTTTGCATGAGCGTGAAAACCTATTTAATAACCAAGCGAGTTTTTTACCTAATGTCGAACAAGGTAAAGATCTTTATGGTTATAAATTAACAGAAGCCGTGAATTTAGACGGTTTACCTAATGATTGGCCTGACTTCAATCAACGCACACACTTTTATAACCAGCAACAGCAATTATTTGCTAACGAGCCATTAAGCCTGAATTTTAAAGCGAGTGTCGGTAAGTATAATAATTACTTGTATTTGTTTTTTCAGGTGGTTGATAACCGCTTGATCTTTCGTGGTGAAAATACCCGAAGTATCACCAATAACGATCATTTAGCCCTGTCTTTTAGTGATACAAAGAATAAGTTGAATCGCTTTGTTATCAGTAATAAAGAAGCGGGTTGGATATCTGCCTTTGCGCTTACTGATGATGAGTCTGCTATTCCAGCACCAGCGCCACAGATTCAAGGACATTGGTTAGCGACGTCACAAGGCTATAATGTTGAGTTAAGAGTACCGTTAGATGATTTAGGTGATAACATTGCTTTTGCTTTTTTTGATGTAGATAAAACTAATAGTGAAGCCGTCTCTGCGATTGGCTCTGCAGATCCTAGTAAAGAAGAAAGTTTGGGAACCATTGTTGTGCCTTCGCCTGAGATTGAGCGTATTGTTAAAGGCATGCGTTATACCAATTCTAGCATTTGGGTTGTGGATCAACACCACCGAGTGCTTGCTAGCGCAGGCTCACTAAATTCAGCTAGTGGTGTATGGCATGCGCAAGAAAAGCAGCCCCAAGAAGAGGAAAAAAATAGTCTCTGGTATCAGTTTAAGCAACAATTTTTATTGCCTCTGTATTATAAAATTCTAACTAAACCGTCGACAGACTTTATCGATCAACTCTATGATGCGCAGCACTTACAAGGCTCACATATTGTTAATGCGTTAAGTGGTAAGGCAACTTCTCAATGGCGTTTAACTACCGATAAAAAAGCGCTAGTGCTTTCTGCTGCTTATCCTATTTTTATTAATAACCAAGTAAAAGGTGCTGTTATTGTTGAAGAAACAACAAACGGCATACGTAGTTTACGAAATCGCGCGTTAGAAAAACTATTTACCGTTATTTTAGCTATTATGAGTTTGGGCGCCTTGACCTTTATTTTATTTGCCTCACGTATTTCATCGCGTATTCGACAGTTATCTAGTCAAGCCGAACTAGCTATTGATAAACAAGGTCGAATCATTGGCCAAATGCAGGCTTCAAACAGTAATGATGAAATAGGTGATTTATCGCGTAGCTTTACTACCGCAGTTAACCGCTTAAGTGAGTACAATCATTATTTAGAAAACATGTCATCTCGATTATCTCATGAATTAAGAACGCCAATTGCCGTGGTTAAAACCTCATTAGATAACCTAAGCTTACTAGAAACCCAGCAAGCTCAAGCAGGTAAAAGCAACAATCCATATATCGAAAGAGCACAAACTGGCATCAAAACGTTGAACTTAATTCTTACCAATATGAGTGAGGCAACACGCCTTGAACAAATGTTATCAAGCACTGAAAAAATTGATTTTGATTTACAGCAGGTTGTTAAAGGCTGTATTTCTGGCTACCAGCAAATTTACCCAGCAATGCAGTTTAATTTGAATATTGATGTTAAGGCTCCGAATGCAAGTACATTTCTTTTGCATGGCTCTCCTGAACATATAGTGCAATTGTTAGATAAAGTAGTCAGTAATGGGGTTGAATTTAGCCAAGATAATATCATCACTATTGAGTTGAAAAAGAGCAGTAATAAGCACAATGCGGAACTGCTGATTAGTAATAATGGCATTTTATTACCAGAGCAACTGAGCGAAAGTTTATTTGATTCTATGGTGTCATTGCGTGATGAAAACCAAAAAGCACAAAATAAGCAAGTGGTGCCACACCTGGGTTTAGGCTTATATATTTCTCGCTTAATTTGTCAGTTTCATCAGGGAAACATCAGCGCTTATAATCATCAAAATCCTGCTGGTGTTACCGTCCATATTAGTTTACCTACCAAGGTCTAATTCCAAACGGATCAATAAATTAGTACGATTGGGATCATTACAATTTTTTGAGTCGCGCTTATACTGGGACTCTCTCTTACCCACAAAAGACAATCATTATTTTACTAAACAAAATATCTAGTCAGCATCTTAAAGGTGATATCTTCGGCGGTTTAACCGCTGCAGTAATCGCATTACCCTTAGCATTAGCCTTTGGCGTATCATCAGGGGCAGGGGCTATAGCCGGTGTTTACGGCGCGATTTTTGTTGGTTTTTTTGCAGCACTCTTTGGTGGAACTGCCACACAAATATCCGGCCCAACCGGGCCAATGAGTGTTGTAATGGCTTTAGTGTTCACGCAATTAATCGGCAGTCATCCTGACACTGGCTTGGTGCTCGCTTTTACTTGTGTCATTTTAGCTGGTTTATTCCAGATATTATTTGGTTTGCTCAAACTAGGTAAGTATTTTGTTATGGTGCCATACCCTGTTATTTCTGGTTTTATGACAGGTATTGGTATCATTATTATTTTGCTGCAAATATCGCCACTGTTAGGTAATGCCGGTGACAGTAACGCATTAGATGCTTTAATGAATATTCCCAATGCACTCAGTCAGCAAAATATTTTTGCGACGGTACTAGGTGTGATCACCTTGTTGCTTATGATCTATTGGCCTGAAAAATGGACCAAAATAATTCCTGCACCATTGTTTGCCTTAATCACCTTAACGGTTATTAGTGCGACCTTTTTTAGCCAACAAGGCATCTCTGTTATCGGGGAAATTCCGACAGGATTTCCGAGTTTATCAATGCCTAGCCTATCGCTAGAGTCACTGTCTCAGGTTAGCTATTTTGCCTTTTTATTAGCGGTATTAGGCGCTATCGACTCATTACTTACTTCAATGGTTGCTGATACGCTGACCGAAACTCACCACGATAGTGATAAAGAGCTGATCGGCCAAGGAATTGCTAATACTATTGCGGGTTTTTTTGGTGCATTGCCGGGCGCAGGGGCGACCATGCGTACTGCCATTAATATTCGTGCTGGCGGTAAAACAGCCCTGTCAGGCATCATACATTCTATTACCTTACTCATTGTTATTCTTTGGGCAGGAGATTATGCACAGTATATTCCTCATACCGTTTTGGCAGGTATGCTCATTAAAGTGGGTCTTGATATTATTGATTGGCGTTTTATTTTTCAGATAAAAAAAGTTGGATTATTTTCGGCAACTCTAATGTTATTGGTGTTGCTGCTTACCGTTTTTGTTGATTTAATCACTGCCGTATTAGTCGGTATGTTCATTGCAAATTTAGTGACATTAGATCGGTTAACTCATATTCAACTTGATAATATTACCTTTAAAAGAGGGGATGAATTACTTAGTGAAATAAGCTGTGAAACAATGATTGAAGTTAATAGTGAAATGACATCAAACGAGACGAATAGTGCGTTAACGGATGATATTCAAAACAAGCTGAGTAAGTCCCTAGCAAATACGCTTTTACTCGAAATAGACGGTCCAGTTAGTTTTGCTGTTTCTAGGGAGTTATCACGTCGCTTCACTGAAAACCTAGCGTTCACTACTTTAGTGATAGATTTATCGAACGCCAAATTGATAGGAACAACCACCGCAATTATGATCACCGATCTTATCGACCGGACTAAATCAAAAGATAAAACTGTGTTGGTTATCACGGGTAATGAGAAAATTAATCAATCATTAGATAAGTTATCTTTAGCAACCTTATTAGATAAAAAATATCAATTCACCAATAGAGAGCAAGCACTGCAAACGCTTATTTAAACAGCAAGAAATCGAAGCTAATTACGATGGCTAGCTATAGGTGACTGCGGATCTTTATAAATAATGAGAAAGGCGTCATGGGATGAGAAATGCTAACCGTATTAGACTAATTTTATATCAAACCAAGTAGTTTAGTTATTTCCGTTGTCGTTATCATCGTCTTTTACTTGTTCATCATCGTCATCAATAATGTCTGGCGTCACAGTGTCGACAACGTCAATGGTTCCCCCAACAACTGTTGTAGTGACATCCACCGCGGCGGATAAAACCGTAGCGGCAATACAGCCAGATAAGCTAAAAAGCACGTATAACAACAAAAAACCTTGCGCAATTTTTTTCAAGATGACCTTTCCAAATGAATAAATATAGAACTAGTTAGAATACGCTAATTTAATGGCGAATCAATTATTGTTTCAATACCATATTAAGCGACAGCACAACTAAATATACGAACTATAAAGGCTTAGGTTGTTGGTGTTGATTTTAATACTTGTTAACTGTTACCTATGTCTTCAAGTCATAATTAAATACAATGTTCTTCGTAATAAGGAACAGATATGTCGAAAACTTAGACTCATTACGAATCTTGATTATTAAATTGTTCAACTTTTAGTATGTTATCCAACGTGCCATTGAATACTCAGGTCATTAACTTCTTTCAAAACTCAAAACTCAAAACTCAAATTTTTAGTTTTATTTTGCAACTTTATCGCATAAAGATCGGTTACAGGTGTGTTGTAGTCAACTATTTCAAAACTTAAATTATCAAACCAAACCTTGCCGTTCCCATTTAACATTACACCGTAAGCCATCTTAGTTGCGTTAGTGGGTATATCTAGAACCATAGTATACTCAGCCCACTCTGTGCTTTTTGTAATAGGTCTATTATTCATATTATCAAATGCTAATGTTTTCTTTTTGCCATCATCAATTCTAAACCAACCACCTGACCATCCAGAGACATCCTGAGTTTTGATATAAATAGTTAGTTGAACACGTTCTCCCAAATAACCTTCAACGCTTGAATTTTGCATTAAGGTGCCAAAACCTTTTGATTTAGCAGAGTCGGCTTCAATGTATGCAGACTTATTGCCATCAAAAGTAACATTTTCATCTACACCCATTTTGTAGTCAGAAGGAGTGCTACCCGCTTTAAACCAATCTTTTAGTAAAGTATCTCCAGCTAAAATTGGCAATGAAGTTATTGTCAAAATGCTAATGAATATGGCTACATAATAGTTTTTCATTTTAAATTTCTTTTGTTATTGCTGACCTTATGTAAGTCACCAGGGAAAAAGATTAGTTCAGTTATTTTTTGTTAAAATAAATATAATAAGACACAAGACAGCATATATACGTTTGTAAATTATTATTTATATGAACTTTTATTAGACCCATGGTTACGGAGAGAACCTTGCTAATGACAATGTTAGGTTCATAGTTAACATCAGTGGTGGAAGGGCAACGCCAACTATGAGCTTGAAGTGGACAATGGTTTAACGAGTTACTCGCTTCGATTTTACACACTTAGTTGTCTTTATTTTCTTGCGATTTGTGAAGTCTGTTGTGATTTTCTTACTGCTTTTGACAAAAATATTCATTTGATTTATTCCAATCTCGCTACAGCCTAGAAAGCAGTGAACGAGACGATTACTTTACTTGAAGATCCACACGACTCAGTATTAGCTACTATTTCAGTTTTTTGTTATTTGTCATTAAACTGAAACCTTAATGCAACATAAGCGTCATTATTTTTCAGTTTAACTGTCACATTCCCTCGGTACACTTTGTCACATTCTTGAATACCAATAGATAAATTACTGTTAACAGCATGCAGGTTATTGTTGGTATTTATAATTTATGACGCTCTTATGAATAAGAGTTTACAAGAGAAAGGGTAAACCGATGATGTTGTCTAAACTCACCAAAGCAAGCCTATTAATTGGCCTTACCACGAGCAGTTTAATCTTTGCTACTTCAGCGAGTGCTACTGATCCTATAGCCGATTCCTCATTAAGTAATACCTCACTAAGTAAGGTGGTTAATGCGGGTCAGCAAATCAATCATTCGGCCGCTAAGTCACAACAAAAAGTAAATACCTTAACTGACCAAGCTCAAACTAAGTTACAGCAATTTCATGTGGTTACAAAGGAAGTTGATGGTCTCAGTGTTTATAACCAACAAATGCAAGCACAGCTTGATAGCCAAATGACTGAACTTGCCCAATTAGCTAAGTCGATGGAAGAAGTAAGTATTATTGAACGTCAAATATCACCATTAATGGCGCGTATGATCAGCACCTTAGATACCTTTGTTACTCTTGATGTGCCTTTTTTACCTAGTGAAAGAACTAAGCGTGTTGAAGATTTAAAAACCATGATGAATCGTGCTGATATTGCTGTTTCTGAAAAGTTTCGCCGAGTATTAGAAGCGTATCAAATTGAAGTGGATTACGGTCGTACTATTGAAGCGTATAGCGGAGTTTTACCGATTGACGGTAAAAAAATGGATGTTGATTTTCTACGTATCGGCCGTGTGAGTTTGGTTTATCAAACGCGTGACGGTAGTCGTTTAGGTGAATGGAAACAATCTTCAAAAGGGGGAGAGGGTCAATGGCAACCACTGTCACAAGATTATCGTTTAGGTATTAACAAAGCCTTACGTATCGCCCGTAAACAGCTAGCACCTGATTTAATTATGGTACCGGTCTCTATTAATGAAACCGCGACACAAGCAGAGTAATAATGATGACTAATTATCCCAATAAAATACGCAGCACAGTAATTAATACATTAAGAAGCACATTAAAAAATACAGTCACCACGCTAAACAAAGCCGGTAAAAAAGCGTTAACGGTTTCTGCACTTTCAATGACGTTTGCTTCATTGAGTTGTTTAAGTGCTGTTAGTCATGCACAAGAGGCGCTCACCCTAGATGATTTATTAAATCAACTAGAGCAGGGCCAAATAACGCAAACTAAACAAAACCAAGCAAGAGAAAGTCAATTTAAAGCCAAAGTTAATCAACAGCAAAATATGCTGAAAGACATGAGCTATCAGCGCGACAATGCACTATTGCTCAGTGTGCAGCTTGAACAAAACTTTGCTGATAATGAAATTAAGTTAGCAAATAAAGCAGAGGCATTGGATAAACGTTTAGGCGAATTAAAAGAATTATTTGGTGTATTACAGCAAGTATCTGGTGATACCCGCAGTAAATTTCAAACGTCAGTTATTTCTGCGCAAATACCAGGGCGTGGTCAGTTTTTAGATGAATTTGCCCAAAGCATGGGCTCAAGCTCAAAGCTGGCGTCTATTGCAGAAATTGAGCGTTTATGGTTTGAACTTCAACGCGAAATGACACAAAGCGGCAAAGTAACTACCTTTAACCGTGAAGTCGTTTTAGCCAATGGCGATCGTAACAATGCAGCGGTGACACGTGTTGGTGGTTTTAACTTAATCTCTAACGGTAAATATTTAGAATATATTGATGAAACAGGTACGGTTGCTGAGCTAATTAGACAACCTTCTAACCGATACTTAGCCTCGACAAGTGATTTGATTAACAGTGGAGGAAATACCTCCGCTTTTGCCCTAGACCCAACGGGTGGTTCAATCTTAAGTTTATTAGTGCAAGCGCCTGACTTGAAAGAACGTGTAGACCAAGGTGGCCCAGTAGGTTACATCATTTTAGCCATAGGTTTAGTGGGTCTGCTTATCGCACTAGAACGCCTTATTAGTTTAGTGCTGATTGGCTCTAAAGTTGAACGTCAACTTAAATCAGCAGTGGCATCAAGTGATAATCCGCTGGGTCGTGTTATGCAAGTTAAAGATAACAATCCGAACCTAGATACTGAAACCTTAGAACTTAAATTATCTGAATCTATTTTAAGAGAAGTCCCTAAGTTATCTAAGCGCTTAACCTTAATTAAAATTATCTCAGTGGTTGCACCGCTAATCGGCTTACTTGGAACCGTAACAGGTATGATTAATACCTTCCAAGCTATTACCTTGTTTGGTACGGGTGACCCTAAGCTTATGGCTGGCGGCATTTCTCAAGCGCTTGTCACTACCGTTTTAGGTTTAGTCGTTGCTATCCCAATGGTCTTTATCTTCGCCTACTTAAATGGCCGTAGCCGCAACATTGTTAATATTTTACAGCAAGAAAGTACCGGCATCATTGCAGAAAGAGCAGAGAGTGCTGAATCAACAGAGCTAGGCCAAAGCCAAACGCTTGCAGGTCAAGGAGCATAAATCGTGATTGCCTTAATGGAAATGTACGATGCCATTAATGAGTTCATGGATACCGGCGGGCAAGTATTAATCGTGATTGCCGCTGTTATCTTCATTATGTGGTTGTTGATTTTTGAACGTTTTGTTTTTGTTTTTTACAGCTATCGCAGTGTGAAGAAACACATGATTAGTGTATGGCAAGGCCGTAAAGATCAAACATCTTGGTACAGCGAACAAATACGCAACGCGTTAATTTCTCGCGGGACGACTAAGTTAAATCGTAATTTAGCGCTTATTCAATCTTTAGTTGTCTTGTGTCCGCTATTAGGTTTATTGGGCACGGTAACAGGCATGATTGAAGTGTTTGATGTGATGGCAATATCGGGAAGCGGTAATGCAAGGTCGATGGCATCGGGGGTCTCACGCGCTACTATCCCAACTATGGCAGGTATGGTCGGTTCGCTTTCTGGCGTATTTACCGCAACCTGGTTACGCCGAAATGCTAAAAAAGAAGCCGAATTACTCGCTGATAGCTTAGCGGTTAATCATTAAGCGTTAAATTAATAATGGAAAGCTATTTAACCATAGGTGAAATAGCTTTCCCAAATAGAAATTGTAGGAGTTAGTTATGCGTCATTTAAACCAAATGTTACAAGATCAAGATGAAAAAGAAGAAATTGATATGACACCCATGCTTGATGTGGTGTTCATTTTATTAATATTTTTTATCGTGACGGCTTCATTTGTTAAAGAAGCAGGCATTGATGTGAATCGCCCAGAAGCCGCTACCGCGGTAAAAAAAGAGCGTGCCAATATCTTAGTAGCTATAAGTGATAAGGGTGATATTTGGATCAATAAACGCAAAGTCGATATTCGCAGTGTACAAGCCAATATTGAGCGTTTAAAAGCAGAAAATCCACAAGGTACTGTCGTGATCCAAGCCGATAAAAAATCGACCACTGATACCTTAATTAAGGTGATGGATTCTGCCCGTGCTGCCGGTGTTTATGATGTATCAATTGCCGCGCAAGAGGCCTAGAAATAGGTTAAGGAGCTAACATGACAACAAACATGTCAACAGATACGTCGCAACAAATTATAGTGCGCAGTGGCGCTCGATACGTTATTGCAGGTTTGCTAGCACTGAGCATGACTTTCCTCCTGCTTTGGGGGATGCAAAAGCTAATTGCAGGTGGCAATGAAGTCATGACAGACCCTGCCAAGGGCAGTGTGCTTGATTTCATTCGCTTAAAAAAAGATGAAGCGATTGTTAAAAAAGAGCGTAAACCACAAAAACCAGCGAAGCCTAAAGAGCCACCACCGCCAATGAATGCACCGCAGATGCAGCAAGCTAATCCTAATGCCAGCGCCGCAAAAAGTAGTTTTGCAGCGGATATTCAAACGGATATGGGGTTATCAGGAGGTTTAAGCCTAGATAGTGGTGATGGTGATTATTTACCGATTGTTAAAGTCGCCGCTATTTATCCACGTAGAGCCCAGTCTCGTGGTATCGAAGGCTTTGTTATTGTTGAGTTTGTCGTGACTAAAACAGGCTCTGTCAGTCAAGCCAAGGTAGTGCAAGCAAAACCAGAAGGAGTATTTGATAGGGCTGCCCTTGATGCGGTTGCTAAGTTCAAATACAAACCACGTGTTGTTGATGGTGTTGCAATGGAAGTGGCTGGCGTACAGAACAAAATTAGTTTTGAAATAGATGGTTAAACCCTATGGGGTAACCTTACAAATCACTTATTACTAATTAATGGTTAATTAGTAGCAAATTAAGGAGCAAGTTATGAAAAGTAAAAATGCCTTACTTCTGACAACTGTATTTACTTTACTTGTCACGATAACAACCAGCAATGCTTTTGCTGCTGAAACAACCGCAGTTAAAATAGATGAAAAGAGCACTGATAAAAAAAGCGAGACTAAACAAAGTTATCGTGCCAGTAAAAAAGTACCTGCTATGCGTAACCGCGTCTATGCACAGCTATCAAGAGCGCAAAAATTAGCTGATGAAGGTGATAAAATTGAAGGTTTTGAAGTATTAGCTGAAGTTGAAGAGCGAGTAGATAGCTTAAATAGTTATGAACGTGCCATGTTATATAACTTCTACGGTTTTATGTATTATGCCAATGACGATATAGCATTAGCCGTAGATAGCTTTAATAAAGTGATAGCTGAAACCGCTATTCCAGATAGTTTGATTATCTCTACGTTGTATTCATTAGCGCAATTAAGTATGCAGCAACAACACTATAAAGAGGCTCTTGCCTACTTAACTCAATGGCGAGAGAATAATGCGAAAGAGTTAACTAGCTCGCAAGAAATGTTATTTGCCCAAGTGTATTATCAAGATAAAGATTTTGTTAATAGCTTAAAACATAGTGAAATGGCGATCAGTTTGGTTGAAGCAAAAAATAAAGTGCCTAAAGAAAACTGGCTTACTTTACAACGTGCTACATATTACGAACTTAAACAACCTCAGCAAGTTACTAAAGTCATGGAAAAGCTCATTCGCTTATATGACAAACCACAATACTGGTTACAACTTTCAAGCATGTACGGTGAAATTGGTGAAGAAGGTAAGCAAATGGCCGTTATGGAAGCCGCTTACCAAGCTGGTTATATCACCAAAGCGAGCGATATTCTGACGTTATCTCAACTCTATTTATTCCATGGAGCACCCTATAAAAGTGCTGAGGTGTTGGAGAGCTCTATTGATCAAGGTAGTATTTTTGCCGATGAAGATAACTTAAGTATGCTAGCTCGTGCCTATTTGACTGCGAAAGAATATGATAAAGCTACTGATGTATTGGTTCGCGTAAGCGATATTGCTCAATCAGGTGAACATGACGCTTTGTTAGCGCAAACCTATTTAAATACTGAACAATGGCAAGCGGCGATAAACTCTTCAACGTTGGCCTTAGCTCGATATGCTAAACACAAACAAAGCAAAGACAAACAAGTGAAGGACATTGCCAATATGCATTTAATTTTGGGAATGGCGAACTTCAACCTGAAAAAATTTGAACGCTCTTTAACGTCCTTTGCCAAAGCGGCACAATTTACTAGTACTAAAAAAACGGCTTTGCAATGGGGCAAGTATGTAGAGCGAGAACAACAACATCATAAAGTACAGTTAGCCATGCTTAATTAGTTTACGACGGTTAACGTATGACAATGAAAAAGCGCCTAAGGGCGCTTTTTTTGTTTTGAGTTTTTATTATCTACGACTCAGTATTTACGTTCTTTCAATCTCAATCATTTATGTGGTTAGTTAGCCTATGTATTGAAATATACTTCTTTCAATACAAATACTTTGAGTTTGAACTATTTAACGGGTATATAATCCTATCTATGGAAACTGTGAACTTTTAAAGGGTATTTAATGAAAACTAACTTCATATCACCAATCTTTCTATGGACGCTACTATTACTCGCTAATATGATGCTGTTCGGCTGTGGCGAGCAAAATAGCATGCCAGTGCAAGAGGGGGCAGATGTCAAGGTGTCAGTTGATGCTGAAGTCAGTGCGAAACAGACAATCGCTAGCGGTGAACCTAATGAAAGCAGTTTTAATTTACAGCAAGTACAAAAAGACTATGGTGAAACACCACTTACCGTACTAGACGTTTCTGAACGTAGTAAAGACGGCAGAAACTCTGTTGCCATTACCTTATCTGTTCCTCTAGACCCTTCAAAAAACCACCAGCAATATTTTAATATCAGTGCCGCAGGTAAAGGCGCAATTGACGGTGCCTGGGTAATTTCAAAATCAGGTAAAACTATTTGGTTTCCGTATGTTGATCCCGATACTTCTTTTGATGTCACCATTTATCAAGGTTTAGTGGCTGCTAATGGCAAAGCTTTAAGTAAAACAATAAACAAAAAAGTTAAAACCAGTAGCATCACTGCGAGCATTAATTTTGATACCACGGGAGCCTTTTTAACTCAGGGCTTAGGTAATGGTTTACCGGTAGTAGCGGTAAACATTGATGCAGTAGATCTTAACTTTTATCAAGTAAATGAAAAAGATCGTCAACATTTTTTGCAAGAAATGTCCTATAAAAACTATCGCTGGGACATGAAGCGAATTACGCAATTTAGCGAGCTTGTTTATAGTGGTCGATACGATCTCGACCAACCTAAAAATACTCGCGTTAAACGCAGTATCAACATTGAAGGCATTGCACAGCTCTCAGAGCCAGGTATCTACTTAGCTGTAATGACCCAAGCGGGCGCTTATGATAATCATCAGGTGATGTGGTTTTCTGTGACTGATATTGGTCTTCATGCCCGTTTCTACAATGAGCAGTTAGACGTTTACGCTTCGTCATTAAAAACAGGTAAAGCCATTGGAAACGTTGCTGTGACCTTAGTTAATGACAAAGGCACTATCTTACAGCAAGGCGTTACCTCGCCAAGCGGCGAAGCTTCATTTGTCAGTAATTTAACATCAGCGTCATTAATCATTGCGCAGAATGAACAGCACTTCTCCATTATCGAGCTTAATAAACCGGCACTAGATTTGTCAGATTTTGATCTTGGTCTTCGCCCCTATAGAGCCCAAGAGTTATTTATATACGCACCGAGAAACTTATATCGTCCAGCAGAGTTTGTCGATTTTAATGCTCTATTACGCAGTGATGATGGACGATTGACTGCAAAAAGTATTTTATCTGCCGCGATAAAAAGCCCTGATGGCAGCAAAATAAAAACCTTTAAGTGGCAAGGTGATGAACAAGGTTATTATCATTATCAGTGGCAAATCCCCAAGAGCGCTGCATTAGGTAATTGGCAACTTGAAGTAGTGAATGTTAATCGAGAAAGTTTTACTTATGACTTTAAAGTGGAAGAGTTTTTACCTGAACGATTAAAAATCACATTCAATGCTAAAGCGCCACAAGAACGATTGCTAGCCACTAAAAAACAACACATTAAGTTGCCTATTTTAGGCGAGTATCTATTTGGTGCTCCAGCGTCAGGTAATCGACTTTCTACCCAAGTGAATACCACACAGTGGCGAAACCCTGTTGAAGCATTACCAAAATTTGAATTTGGCGATATTAGACAAACGCGCTTCAATAATCGTACGGAACTTAAAGACATTGAATTAGATGCCAAAGGACAAGCGACTATAAGCTACCAAGGTGATTGGAACGGTTTACATAGCCCACTAAAAGTTAATTTTGTCAGTAGCTTGTTTGAATCGGGTGGTCGGCCAGTAACACGAGCTTATTCAGCTTTAGTGTGGCCTAGCGATAAAATGTTAGGTATTCGAAGTAGTTTTGGCGAAGATAACCCTGCCGCAAACTCAACCGTAAATTTTGACATCGTTAAAGCGTCACTTGCTGGCACTAAACATGCCGCGCGCGCATTAGATATAAAATTGATAAGTGAAGACCGACGTTATTTTTGGGTGTATTCTCAAAATAGAGGTTGGCATTATGAATGGAATGATAATGAGTTTGTTGAGCTAACTAGCTCGTTGACTATAAAAGACGGTGCAACAGCGAGCGTTGGTTTTCCTGTTACTTGGGGGCGTTATCGCCTAGAAGTACGTGATGTTAACAGTGGTTTATTATCAAGTATGCAGTTTTATGCCGGCACTAATTGGTATGCAGATTGGAAAAAAAGTCAATCAGGTAGCGGTGCTGCTAGACCTGACAAAGTGACTATGGCGCTGGATAAAGCAAGTTACGCCGCAGGAGATCTGGTCAAAGTGAATATTGTTCCTCCCCAGGCCGGTGAAGCTATCATTCTAGTGGAAGGAAATAGCCCGCTATGGTCAACGCGTCAGTTTATTCCTGCTGAAGGTGCCATTGTTGAAATCCCAGTATCAGCGGACTGGCAACAGCACAATATTTATATCAGTGCGCTGGTCTTACAGCCGGGTGATAAAATCAAAACCATAACGCCTAAACGTAGTTTTGGCTTGGTTCACTTACCGCTTCAGCGTGAATCACAACAACTCAATATTGAGTTTGATGTTGCTGAAAAAGCGTTACCCAATAAAATATTACCTGTGAAAATAAAAGTGACTAATGAAGTCGGTCATCAAGTAGGTCAGAATACGGAAGCAGCACCAATAGCTGAAAAAGTTTTTGTGACTCTTGCTGCAGTTGATGTTGGCGTCTTAAGTATCAGTGACTTTAAAACGCCAGATCCCTTTGAGGCATTTTTTGGCCAGCGACGATATGAAGTCGATTCTCGGGATGTTTATAGTAAAGTTATTGAAGTTAACCAGGCTGAAAATGCCCGCTTACGTTTTGGTGGCGATAGTGATTTAACGCGAGGTGGCAAGGAGCCACAATCGGATGTGCAAATTGTTTCTTTATTTAGTGGTTTAGTGTCATTAGATGAACAGGGCGAGGCCATCATTCCATTAGATATTCCTGATTTCAATGGTCGGATTCGCTTAATGGCCTTATCTTTTTCTGCCGATAAATTTGGTCATAACGATAAAGAAGTCACTATAGCAGCCCCCGTTGTTACCCAGCTGGCTATGCCGCGATTCTTAGCGATGGGAGATGAAACTACCCTGGCTTTAGATGTAACTAATCTCAGTGGTGAACAGCAGCAGTTAACGATACAGTTAAGCAGTTCAGGCCCTGTTGCAGCCTTTGAAAAAACTAAAAACATTACCCTTGAACAAGGTGAGAAAATTACCCTTAATTATGCTGTTAAAGCTTTAGCGCATGAAGGCAAAGCAAGCTTTTCACTCAATGTTTCTGGTAAAAAATTGCTTGAAGACGTTAATCGAAATTGGTCTCTAGGTTTGCGACCGGCTTATCCTGCAACGTTAACGCGCAGTCAGAAAATACTTCAACAAGGTGAGAGCCTGCGTCTTGACCCAAGTATTGCTCAAGCGTTATTTCCTGAGACTGTGCAAGCCTCTTTGACTATATCCCCTAAAGCAAACATTGATCTTCAAGCGCAATTAACTCACTTATTACAATATCCTTATGGTTGTTTAGAGCAAACCAGTAGCCGTGCTTATCCATTGCTTTTTGCCACGCCAGACAAACAAAAAAGTATGGGGATTAAAGCGGTTAGTGAAGATAAACGGTTAGATATGATCAATAAAGGCATCGAAAGATTAGCGATGTTACAGCTGAGTAATGGTGGTTATGGTTTATGGAATAATACCTCTGCAGAAGAGCACTGGTTAACCGCTTATGTTGCTGATTTTTTATTGAATGCCCGTGATATGGGCATAGTTGTACCTGAGGAAATGTTAGCTAAAACCTTAACGCGTTTGCAAAATTACTTAGCGCGCACTCGACCGTTTTATAACGAGCGTTGGAGTGATGATGGTAAACACTATTATTTTGCTTACAAGGCTTATGCCGCTTATGTACTCTCTCGGGTGAATCAAGCGCCACTTGGCACCTTACGTAACTTGGCTAAAAATCATAGTGCTAATGCCAAAACAGGATTATCGCAAACACATCTAGCATTGGCATTATTTAACATGGGTGATAAAAAACGTGGTGAGCAATTAATGGCTATCGCGTTAAATAATTTACCGAAAAAGAGACAACAATATCTCGCTGATTACGGTAGCCAAATACGTGATTTAGCACTAATGATCCATTTAATGTTAAAACACGATAAAGCTAAAGAAGAAGCTATAGCCCTTAGTTTTACCTTGGCTGAAGAGGTCAATTTACGTCAGTACTTGAGTACGCAAGAACGTAATGCCTTGTTCTTAGCCGGTTTATCACTGCAGGCGTTTCAAGGAAAACCTTGGTCTGCCAGCGTTATTCTTGGCGCGGCTAACAATAAACTCAGCCAAACCTCGGTTTATCAGCAAGGTTTGTCGAGCGAGGTACTGCAACAAGAAGTAACTATCACTTCTGACAATAAACATCCGCTGTTAGCAAATATTAGCGTCAGTGGTTACGGTAAAAAAGCCCCGAAAGAAAGTGCCAATGGTTTGTCGATTCAAAGGCAGTGGTTAAGCGTAAAAGGTAAAGAAACCAGTATTGATCAAGTCAAAGTCGGTCAGCTATTCTTGGTTCACCTACAAGTCTCTGCTAAGCAGCGAACACCTGATGCCCTAGTGGTTGATTTGTTACCTGCGGGTTTTGAATTGGAAAATCAAAATCTCGGTAATTCGATAAAACTAGATGAGCTTAAAGTTGATGGGAAAACGATTGAATATTGGCAAAAAAATACGCCGATAACTTATCAAGAATATCGCGATGATCGTTTTGTTGCAGCACTTAACATTAGCAAACGCCGCACTGCGCATTTGTTTTACTTAGTGCGCGCGGTGACTCCCGGTGTTTACAAGGTACCAGCACCTTTGGTTGAAGATATGTATCGACCAGAACTTAGAGGCATTGGTGCTACTATTGGCGATATAAGTATTAGTCAGTAAGTATTGGTCGAAAACTATTAATCCAAAAGGAATGCGTGTTGGTACCGTCATGATTAAACAAGTTTTAACAACCACTATTCTTTGGTGTAAACATCAACGAATAGTAGCTTTTTTGGCGTTAGCCTTGTTTATGTCACTCGCTGTGTTATTTACGCTTGATAGTCTATACCCATTAAACTTACCTGAGAAAAACAACTTGTTTGCGCGGGTTGTGGTGGATGAAAATGCTCGACCATTACGAAGCTTTGCTGATAAAAATGGTATTTGGCGCTACCCGATAAAATTGCATCAAGTCTCCCCACTCTATATCGACGCGTTACTTAATTATGAAGATCGCTGGTTCTGGCATCATCCGGGCATAAATCCGTTTTCATTGCTCAGAGCGACAATGCAAAATGTCGCGAGTAATAAAATTGTTTCTGGTGGCTCAACACTCTCAATGCAAGTGGCGAGGATTTTACATCCGCACAAGCGAAGTTTATGGGGAAAAACCAAGCAAGTATTAAGAACATTACAACTCGAGTGGCAGTTAGATAAAAAGCAAATACTACAGCTTTATCTTAATACAGCTCCTTTTGGCGGAACGATTGAAGGAGTGCAGGCGGCAAGTTTTACTTATTTGAATAAATCGGCACAAGAGCTTACTCATGCCGAAGCTGCTTTACTGGCGGTTCTCCCACAAGCACCGACTCGTTATCGTCCTGATTTACATGCCCAAGCCGCTCAAAAAGCGCGAAATAAGGTATTACAAAGGCTTGCCAATTTTGATGTATGGCCACAAGAGATTGTGGATGATGCAATGTTAGAGCAGGTTTTTAGCTTTAATTTTCGTCCTAAACAATTAGCCCCATTACTGGCTAGGCGTTTATTGAATCATTCAAACGGTCAGTCAGTGGTAAAAAGCACTATCGATAGTGACTTACAGCTGGCGTTACAAGATTCACTTACCTCCTATATGACCAGGTTACCTAAACAAAGCTCAGCGGCTATTTTAGTGGTAGACAATAAAAATTCGGCAGTGAAGGCCTATATTGGCACCGCCGACTTTGCCAATGCTGAACGACATGGTTATGTCGATATGGTGCAAGCCATTCGTTCTCCGGGGTCTACCTTAAAACCTTTTATTTATGGCTTGGCATTAGATGAAGGCTTAATTCATTCACATTCTTTACTGGCTGATGTTCCGCGCAGTTGGGGAGATTATCGCCCCAGTAATTTCAATGGTGCCTTTAATGGGCCGGTAACAGCGGCAGATGCTTTGAAGCGTTCTCTCAATATGCCGGCAGTAGACTTGCTAGAGCGTTATGGTGTTAATCGTTTTGTTGCGCAACTAGAGAATGCGGCTTTAACCCTATCAATCCCAGGTGGAAAACCAAACTTAGCCATTATTTTAGGTGGCGCAGGCACTTCATTAGAACAACTCGTTGAAAGTTATTCAGCATTTGCTAACCAAGGTAAGGTAAGTCAATTACGCTTTTTGCAAAAAGAGTTAACACAAGATAAACAAACACGTAGATTACTTTCCCCTGAGAGTGCTTGGGTGGTTCAGGATATTTTGGCTGATATTGAACGCCCTGGCAGTATTGATACTTTTGCTTCGTCTTTACAACAAGGAAAGATGGCATGGAAGACAGGTACAAGTTACGGTTTTCGTGATTCTTGGGCTATTGGGGTAACCAAAGAATATACCTTAGGCGTATGGCTAGGTAGACCCGATGGCACCGCCATGCCAGGGCACTATGGCAGTATTAGTGCTGGGCCGTTATTATTTAATGTTGCTGACCGTCTTAATTTGAGTGCACAACAGGTTACAAAACCTGACAAGGTAACGAAAGAGACAATATGTTGGCCTTTAGGCACCAGAAAAAGCGACAACCGAGCGAGTGATTGTCAGGAAGATCACCAAGCATGGATTATTGACGATACTGTGCCGCCTACTTGGCATACCAGCGATGTAGATGCATGGCAAAGTGGACTTTTTACCTTTTGGACTAATCCAGCAAACCAATTGAGAGTTGCTATGGATTGCGCGACAGTGCCGAAAAAAGTTAACCATGTTGCTGTTTGGCCTAAGGTATTAGAGCCTTGGATTAAAATAAAACAACGACGATTTACCTTGATACCTATACTTGACCCTAAGTGTGCTAGCCCAGATATAGCCTCAAGTGCGACCTTAAAAATTACCGGTATCGAAGAGGGCAGTATTTATCGAAAGTCAGGGGATAAAGGCAAAATACCGAGTGTATGGTTAAAAAGCATTGGCGGCTTAGGTACTCACAATTGGTATATCAACGGCAAACACAGTTATCAAATCAAGCCAAACCAAGCGAAAGAGCATTTATTATCAACCATAGGTAAGCAGCAAATCATAGTGCAAGACCAGCAAGGTAATAGTGATATGGTTACCTTGTATATTGAGTAAAAATAGACAAGTAAAGGTAACTGTTTTTATATACAGTTATAGTGCGGTATAGTGTTATACCTTAATACCTAGCCATTGAAAAATTCTGGACTTAAATTATCACTATGGAACCATTTAAAAATTTATATAACGAACGCTTTTATTTAACCTTATCGATACATTTAAAAGCCTGTTTGCCAGACTTTGATGAGCAAGAGTTCATGGCACTTATGTTATGCGATAACTTTGAAGCATTAGAGCTAAAAGAGCGCATGAGTCATACCAAAGCAGTAATGCATCAGTTTATGCCAACTGATTTCCCCCAAGCAGCCGACATTTTAGTTAAGTTAATTGCAAGTTTAACCGATGCTTGCATTACTGAAGGCAGTGTTGAATATATGTTCTTACCAGAATATATAGAAACTTATGGCATAAATCACTTTCAAGAGTCGGTTGAGGTTATGGAGCAAGTAACGCAATTTACCAGCGGTGAATTTGCAGTTCGACCTTTCTTAATTAAATATGGCAATCAAATGTTAGCGCAAATGATCTTATGGAGCCAACATGAGCATTACTTGGTTAGGCGTTTAGCGACGGAAGGTAGCAGACCTCGTTTACCTTGGGCGATAGCGCTGCAAGAATATAAAAAAGATCCCGTGGAACTCTTACCTATATTACATCGCCTAATTGATGATCCGACAGAAATTGTTCGTCGTAGCGTTGCCAATAACTTAAATGATATCGCCAAAGATAACCCGCAAGTGGTGATTGCTTTTGTCAAAGAATACCTAGGTACTAGTGAACAGTTTGACCGAACCCTTAAACATGCTTGTCGCACGTTATTAAAACAGGCTTGCCCTGATACGCTGGCACTTTTTGGTTATGACAGCACAGGCATTGAACTTAATGAATTTGAGATATTAACTAACGAGGTTAATTTTGGCGAGTATGCTCAATTCAGTTTTACGGTAAAAAACACCTCAAAAAGAAGTAAAAAAATACGCTTGGAGTATGGACTGTATTTTATGAAAAAGAACGGACAGTTATCGAAAAAGGTTTTTAAGATCAGTGAACGTAACCTTGGGGCGAATGAGTCACATCAAGTGGATCGAAAGCAGAGTTTTAAAGCGATAAGCACACGAGTGTTTTACCCAGGAAAACACCAAGTATCAATCATACTTAATGGTAAAGAGTTTGCCGCGAAAGACTTTGTCTTGATAGCTGCTTCTGACTAACTACCTATATAACATGCTAAACATCCGGATTATATTTATGCTTAAATCATTTTTTTTCACTGCTCATCTATTTACTAAAAGTATATCGGCGTTGTTTTATTTAACAGTTCTGTTTAGTTTTAGCCTATCTGTTCGAGCTAATTCACTACACGAAACTGAATTAGCTTTATTACCCGAGCCTGTCGCGAATAACGCAGTTACTCAGCTTTCTATTGAGAATAAAGGCTATCTATTGTCTTTTTCTGGTTTAGGTAAAAATAAGACCTATCAAGATGTTCATAATAAGGCGTTTATCTATGATGTTAATCTGAAAAAATGGCAGTCTATTGCCCCTGTGCCGATTGAAAAACCGATTAATGGTTTAACGGGGCGCTTGGCTAGTGTTGCAACGAGCATAAATAATAAAGCGTATATCTTTGGTGGTTATACTGTTGCGAAAGATCATAGTGAAGTATCAGTTCCTGATGTTTATTCTTATGATGTGACTAATGCGAGCTATAAAAAATTGGCATCTATGCCTGTGCCTGTCGATGATAGCGTTGCTCTGCCTTATGATAACCGATATATCTATTTAGTTAGCGGTTGGCATAATGATGGAAATGTTAACTTGGTTCAGCTATACGACATAAAAACAGATACTTGGCAGCAAGCAAGCCCATTTCCAGGGAAACCGGTATTTGGACAAGCAGGTGGAATTGTTGGTAATACGCTGGTTATCTGTGATGGCGTACGAGTTGATGTTCATATCAATAAACGTCGAAGTTATGCAGCTGAAGCAAGTTGTTATGTAGGAAAAATAGATCAAAAAAATCCACGTAAAATAGCATGGCAATTATTACCTCACCCGACAGGAAAATCAAGATACCGCATGGCAGCGGTCGGAATCGATCAATATCAAAAAATTATTTTTATTGGCGGTAGTGACAATCCTTATAACTTCAATGGTATAGGTTATAACGGACAGGCCTCAACTCCTGATAATGGTGTATGGATTTATGATATTAGAACCCAAGGTTGGCAAGTTAAAACAACACCTAACGCAACAATGGACCACCGAGGTTTATTACTTTTAGATGATGAGTTAATAACGATTGGCGGTATGGGGAAAAATCAGCAGGTGCTACAAACAATTAGTCAGCACGGTAATGTTAACGATTACTTGTGAGTACTATTTAAAAGTGGTGCAAAAAACTACTCATATTATTGTTTGATCTTTTTGTGTATTCACCATGTACGAGCTGAGAGTATTAGCCTGTTAACGTTAAATTTACCATTGGTAAAAAGCATGAATTTTAGTTAGTGGTACTCTACAAATCACCTGATTAATTATCAATGAGTATGACAGGGTTCCTGTGTATCTCTATTCTTAACACTTTATTTATTAAGTAAAAATTTTGAAATAACAACGGAACTGTACTAAGTTTATCTTGCTGATTGAAGATATCTATAATAGATTTATTAACGAATCTATTGTAATAAATTTTCAATTCATTAAAGAAGGACTTTACTATGGAAAGAGAAAAAAAATTCTTGATTCTTGCTTCAGTAGGATTATTACCTATCGCGCTTTCCTATGGTGCGGCTCCTGCAGCTAGTTTGTCATTTCTATACGACATAGACGCAAGTAGCGTTAACGTCGCTCATATATTTCGAGCTGTAATGGGCTTATATCTAGCTCTTATTATCTTCTGGTTGATTGGTGCAAAAAACAAAAACTTAGAATTACCCGCATTATGGAGCCTAGTCGTCTTTATGTTTGGTTTGGCTGCTGGTCGTGCATTAAGCCTGGCCGTTGACGGTATGGCTCATCCATTATTAGTGGTTTTTTTACTACTTGAAATTGGTTTTGGCGCTGTGGGTCTTGTGCTTATTAAGCAGAGTAAACCACAATAACTATTGCTCTAGTAAATGCGTGAACGGGTAATCAACAAGCGATTAATTATTGCTTTCTTGAATACCACAAATGGAATACTTATTTTATAAAGTTGGAGAATATATGACGTTACTTAATAACCGTTTATTTGTCTATACCGGGCTAGTTTTAGCTAGTGTTGGCCTTAGTGGCTTGGCATCAGCAGCACAAGGTGGTGACAAAGATGATAGACCTAATATAGTACTTATTGTCGGTGATGATATGGGGCTTGGTGATATTGGGCCATATGGCTCTGAAATTCATACGCCATCGCTTAATTTAATAGCCAAAAATGGTGTTCGTTTTTCTAACTTTCATGCAAGTCCCGTTTGTTCAATTACACGTTCGCAGTTATTAACTGGGAATAATAATATTGAAGTGGGTTTAGCGAGTTTTGATTATGCTGTGTATCCAGAAGCCAAAGGTAAATCAGGTTATGAAGGTTACCTTACGGAAAAAGCCGTCACTATTCAGGAGCTACTTCGCGACTCAGGTTATGATACTTACCAGACAGGTAAATGGCATTTAGGTGGTCAACATGGCGGACGTGGTCCACATGAAATGGGGTTTACTCATAGCTACGGTATTTTAGCGGGTGGATCAAATCACTGGAATAGCGGTGATATGTTACCTAACATGTCACACCCTGACTCTCAAAAAGCAGCCAAGGCGGGTAAAATCCCACCGATGATCGATATGGCTTATTATGAAGACGGTAAACCGGTGGAGCGTCCATTAGGAATTTATTCTGATGATCTCTATACCGGAAAAATGCTGGGTTATATGGAAAAGTCACGTCGTGCCGACAAACCTTTTTTTGCTTACTTAGCTTATACCACCGCACATTTACCTATTCAGGCGCCTGCAGGTTTAGCTGAACGTTATTATGAAAAATATCTAAAACTTGGTTGGGATGGTCTCAAAGCTGATCGTATGAAACGTTTAGTGGATGCTGGAATTTTACCTAAAGATAGCAAGTTACCGCCGAAAAACCCTATTGGTCGTGATTGGGATAGCCTGAGCGATAATGAGAAAAAGATTCAAGCGAAAGTTTTTGCCACTTATGCGGCTATGATTGAATCACAAGATAGACATATTGGCCGCGTTGTTGATTGGTTACGCGAAACAGGTGAACTTGATAATACGCTTATTATTTATATGACTGATAATGGTCCTGAAGGCACCGATGCATTTGGTGAACTAGGCAATCCGGCGTTAAGTGGTTGGATGAAAAAACACTTTAGTCAAGATTTTGAAGACGTGGGTAACGGTAACTCTAATTGGCAAATTGGCATAGAGTGGGCCAATGCAACCACGGGATCATTACAATGGTGGAAATGGTTTATCTCAGAAGGTGGTACGCGTGTTCCACTGATTATGGTTCCACCAAAGTCCCATGCGAATAAATTTAATCGTCAAGGTGAAATATCAGATACTTATGTATCAGTAAAAGATTTACCTATGACTATATTAGACTATGCAGGTGTTAAACATCCTTTAACAACCTACCAAGGTCGAAAAATTGTACCTCCATCGGGTAAAAAAATGACACCATTTTTAGCGGGTAAATCGAAAACAGTTCGCACTGATAAAGATTGGAATGCTTTTGAATTATTTGGTAATTCTTATATCGTAAGAGGCGAATACAAAGCAATTAAAGTACGTACGGGAATGTGGGGTGATGGTAAATGGCATCTTTATCATTTACGTAATGACCCTGCAGAAATGAAACCTCTTGAAGGTGATATGCCGGGTGAACTATCTGAGCTTGTCGCAATTTATAAAGATTATGCTAAGAAAAATAATATTCAAGATGTTCGAGCAGATTGGAATCCTCAAAAAGAGCTAGGTCATTAGTCTTGCATTAAAGGATCTTGTTATTAGGATAAAGGCGCAATTTCTTAAAAGGGATTGCGCTTTTTTTATGTCTATTTAGTTACTCTATAGGCGAAGCCGTTGATAGTGCTTATCTAATTACACTTGAATTCTACATTTTGAATTAACATGGGTATACTGTTAGCTAATTAGTAATAGCAATGGGAACAAAAAAATGGAAATGGACGAATCAATTAACGTTTTTGGTGAAGCGTTGATAGGCTGTGGTGGCGATCCTGTCACTGGATTTTTTCGTGATAACAAATGTAATACCTCGGAGCAAGATGTTGGTTCGCATACCATCTGCATTGAAGCAAGTCAGCAGTTCTTAGAGTTTTCACGCTTTAAAGGCAATGATTTATCAACGCCCAGACCAGAGTTTAATTTTGAAGGCATAAAACCTGGAGATACTTGGTGTTTATGTGCTGAGCGATGGTTAGAAGCTTATCAAGGTGATAGAGCACCAAGAGTTCATTTAAGAAAGACGCATATTAAAGCGTTAGACATTGTGCCTATTGAAATATTAAAAAAATATGCTTTAGATTTAAGCTAATTAATTTAAGCTAATCAATTTGAGTTAGCTTAAATAGCATCATTAATGTAACTAAGAGTACATGAAAATAATAAAGATAAACAATGGTTTAGTTTGACAACGATAGTGCCTGAAGAGAATTTATAGAATGAACAATATGAATCAGTTTTACCCTGAAATATCCCCGTTTAATGACTTTCTATTTGATGTTGATGGCCAACATCAAATTTATGTAGAGCAGTGTGGTAATCCTGAAGGGCAACCTGTGCTCTTCATTCACGGGGGCCCAGGAGGCGGTTGTTCAACTAACGATAGGCGTTTCTTCGATCCTGAGCAATACCATATCATTTTATTTGATCAACGTGGCTGTGGTCGTTCACTACCTCACGGCTGTTTAGATAACAACGAAACCAATTTCTTGATAGAAGATATAGAAAAGATTCGCCAACATTTGAATATTGAACAATGGCATGTGTTTGGCGGTTCGTGGGGCTCTACGTTATCCTTAGTCTATGCTCAAGCATATCCTATAAGCGTTAAAAGTTTAGTCTTACGCGGTATTTTCCTTGGCCGTGATGTTGATACCAATTGGACATTCTCAGGTGGCGGAGCAACACGTATTTTCCCAGATTATTGGCAAGATTATATTGATGTACTTCCGTTAGGTAGAGAACAAGCGACGACCAAAGCGGCTTACGAAATGTTGATTGGTGAGGATAAAGCCCTCGCGCAAAAAATAGCAACGGCGTGGAGTATTTGGGAAATCCGTTGTTGTACCTTAATACCTGATCAAGCCTTTGTTGATGCCGCTACGGGGGATGATCATGCTTGGACATTAGCTCGCCATGAAGCGCACTTCATGGTTAATGATTGTTTTTTAACTGACAATCAAATATTAGCGAACTGCGATAAAATAAAAGATATCCCAACAACTATCGTGCATGGCCGTTATGATATTGTTTGTCCTGCTGATAATGCGTGGTTATTACATCAACAGTTACCTAAATCGAGACTTGTTATTAGTGAAGCCTCAGGTCATGCCTCTGTAGAGCCAAACACTAAACATCACTTAATTTCGGCAACTCAATCAATGCTGTCACTGTAGCGCTAAGCTTATAAAACAGCTATCTCAGCAACACACTCAGCTTTTTATGCTTGTGTTGCTATCACTATCTCGCTACTTGCGCGAAAGTAACGTAAAATAGCCGACATTATACTATTTACACCTTTTCCTCGTCTCATAAACGAGTAATTGTAGCCATTGACTTAAGGCCCACCATGAAAAAAACGTTTGAATTAACCCAC
>OJGO01000198.1_pt1 | contig 27928 bp, 29 predicted proteins | sample 1594871 | NCBI WGS metagenome assembly OJGO01 (sample SAMN05416798, study PRJEB24817) | seawater metagenome | isolation source: Sea water | place: Canada:Atlantic | collected 2013-07 | reverse complement strand
TTTGTTTTGCCCAGTCTTTGACTGGGCTTTTTTGTTTTACTATGCTACTTAAATAGTTATACCAATTGTACTAAATAAGCTTTCATCTTCAGGTGGTCTAAATATCCAACAACATTGTTGCTTTCAATTCCAATAGTCAGCTATTACTTAATCAAGCGCCTTGTTCTTGAAATTTTACCCTCACGGCTTATTTAACAGTGAAAGCTGTCATCTTAATTAGTGCAAATGATATTAAATAGTCTGAAAAAAATAAGTAGCAACGCCATTGACTGAACAATCACACTTTAAAAACAAAATTACTATCGCAGGCTCTGGTCCTGTTGGTGCTATGCTGGCCATAATTTTATCCCGTGCCAATTACTTAGTCGATGTCTTTGAATCACGTCCAGATCCTAGAGCACATAATGCACAACAGGGTAGATCGATTAATATAACCTTATCAGAGAGAGCGTGGGCGGCACTTGAAGTTATCGGGCTAGATAAAAAAGTACGCCAACATGCTACGCCACTGTATAAACGTATCTTTCATAGTAAAAATGGTAGCCTATCAGAGCAAAGTTACGGTAAGAAAAATCAAGCTATCTGGTCTATATCAAGAGAAAAATTAACTGAGATATTGATCAGCCAAGCTGAGCAAGAAGCGCAAGTAAAATTACATTATGAACAGCGATTAACGTACATAGATTTTAGCACTGCTTGCAGCTCTTTTAGCTATTTGAAAGCGGGCAGAAAAGGTCATAGAGAGGTTGATGCCGATTATGTATTTGCTGCTGATGGCGCTTTTTCTAAAGTACGCCGTCTCGCTCAGGAAACACCGCGCTTTAGTTACTCCCAACGATATATGGAGCAATCTTATATAGAATTAACCATTACGGCAAATGAAGATGGCAGTACAAAACTCCCCCCTCATGCCAGCCATATGTGGCCTCGCAAAGATTTTTTATTAGTTGCACTGCCGAATAATGATGGAAGTTTTACTTGTACCTTATACCTCAATTTCCAAGGAGAAACTTCATTTTCTTCACTAACCACTCCACAGGCAGTCAATGATTTTTTTCTCGATAATTTTTCAGATGTTATGCCTTTTTTAGAAAATCCCGTCGTGGAGTTTCTTAACAAAACGCCTAATCCATTATTTTTAGTCAGTGTTGATCCTTGGGTGATAAATAACAAAGTAGCTTTGATTGGTGATGCTGCGCATGCCATGTTGCCTTTTTACGGCCATGGTTTAAATAGTAGTTTTGAAGATTGTCACGTGATTGCGGAGCTTATCGAACAATACAATGATGACTGGCTAAAAATATTACCTGCTTATTACTTACAACGTAAAGCTAACACCAATGCAATTAGCAAATTATCTAATGATTATTTTTTTGATATAAGCCATTTTGATAATGATGAATTGTTAAGTAAAAAGATAGCCGATAAATTCGCACTAAGATTCCCTGAGTTATGGCCCTCTTTAGATCACATGATCAGCTTATCTCGTGATATCTCGTACGAAAAAGCGAGAAACATTTCATTAGAACAAAAGAACATCATGACAGAAATAATGATAATTAAAGATATTGAGCTATGCTGGCAGGAAGATGCTGTTTATCAGAAATTAAAAAAAATGGCTTTAACAAGGCTTCTGCCACTATTAAAGTAAACAGAGAAAAATAAATTAGCGATACAGATTAGTTAAAATTCAAGAGCAAACAATAACTCAGATAAATCTGGTTGCCATTGGAATTCTTTGAGTTTAATTCTACTACCGATCACAACGACCTGCTCATCTTGCAAATGATGCTTTTGTTTATCAAAGTTTTCACTGCCTGGCGGAAATGAAATTTTACCTTGAGAATTAATTACCCTAAACCAAGGAACAGCTTGTCCTCTCCAGCCATCAATTGGCACTTTACCTAATGATTTCCCCACAAGACGGGCTCTTCCAGGCAAACCTGCTAAATCAGCGATTTGGCCATAACAAGCAACTTTACCTTGAGGAATTAATTGCACTGTTTGCCATATTTGTTGGTAATGTGGATTTAGCATTTTATCAGTCCTATTTGTGCCCAAAGTGTTAATTGCTGAATAAATTACTGTATCATAACAGCATAAGTAAAAATAACGCGAGTGGTCAACAGACCCTAAGGGAAAATATGAAAATTTGGGTGGATGCTGATGCATGTCCTGTGGTTATCAAAGAAATATTATTTAAAGCCGCTGATAGAACGAAAATAACCACAACCTTAGTTGCTAATCATTATGTCCGAATTCCCCCTTCCCCCTTCATCAGTTTTATGCAGGTAAGTAGTGGTTTTGATGTCGCTGACGATGAAATAGTTAAGCGTATTGAGGCAAATGATTTAGTGATCACCAGTGATATCCCCTTAGCAGATGAAGTGATAGATAAATCAGGTATTGCCTTAAGTCCTCGTGGAGAGCTTTATACAAAAGAGAATATAAAATCACGACTCAATATTCGTGATTTTATGGATACCATGCGCGCTAGCGGTGTACAAACGGGTGGGCCACCAGCATTAAATCAAAATGATAGACAGAATTTTGCTAATCACCTTGACCGTATCATTACCCAGTTTAAAAAAACAAAATAGACTCTTCCCATGAGTATTCAAGGTAGCTACTCAAGTGAGTACCTACCTTTTATTTTTACGCCATTTTCAAGCAAGAAGATGTAACTAATCTAAGCTAACTCCTTGTTAACTTTTCTCTAATAATAGTGCTTTAATTTCTGCGATTTCATTTTCCAACTTATCAATTTGCGCACGACTAGCAGGCTCGCCACCATCACCAGTCTCACCATGTTGCTCAGCTCGAAATTGCTCATGCTCTTGGCTCATCACTTCTAATACCGTACCCACCATCATATTTAAAAAGATAAAGGCGGTTAAAAAGATAAAGGTTAAATAATAAATCCAGCTAAGTGGATGCACTGCCATGGTTTCATACATGACATCGGTCCAATCTTCAAACGTAGCAACACGAAATAGTGTCAGCATCGAAATAGAAACATCACCCCATAAGACTTCGTTAATTGAATGAAAATACATACTACCAATAGCGGCGTAGATATAGAAAATGACAAACATCAATAACGCAATATATCCCATACGCGGAATGGCTTTGAGTAATGCATTTATCAATAAACGTAACTCTGGCACCATAGAAACTAGGCGAAGAACGCGAAATACTCGCAACAATCTAGCGAGCAGCACGCCAGAGCCGCCCGATGGAACTAGGCTACCGATAACAATAATGGTATCAAAAATATTCCAACCACTTTTAAAGAAGTGTTTTTTCTTGGGGCACGCTAAATAACGAATAGATATTTCTATCGCAAAAAATACTGTAACAGCAACATCCAAAAGTAACAAAATAGCCACGACATTAGAGGATAGGTTATGCGTTTTTGCGCCAATCAATAATGCTGACAATAAAATAACTGCAATAACAATACCCTGAAAAACTTTACTTTTATCTATTTTTCTCAGTTGACGCTGCGCCTTCAGTACAAAAAGCCCCATTATCTTAATCCTAGTGCAGCATCACTGACATGCGGATTACTTCGACGCTCTTGGCCAAAAGTGCTCATTGGGCCATGGCCTGGGATAAAGCGAACCTCATCACCTAACTTGAACAAATTATTTCGAATTGAGTTAATTAGCGTTGCATGATCACCACGGGGAAAGTCAGTGCGCCCAATTGAGCCACTAAATAATACATCGCCAACTTGAGCAAGTTTCGACTCGCGATGAAAGAACACCACATGACCTGGTGTATGACCAGGACAAAAATAGACTTCCATAACAATATTGCCAAAACTAACCGTGTCACCTTGTTCTAAAAAACGGTTGGGAGTAAATTTTTTTGCATAAGAAAAAGCCCCACCAAAGCGTTGTTTCTGGTCTTCAATACCATCAATCCAAAACTGATCTTCTTTATGTGGTCCTTCAATTTTCACGTCGAAGTGAGTTGCAAGCGCATGAGTTGCACCTGCATGATCAATATGTGCATGAGTGATCAGTACTTTTTCAAGCGTCAGACCGTACTTGGCAATGCCTGCCTTGATCTTTTCAATATCTCCACCTGGGTCGACTACCGCGGCCATTTTAGTGTCGCTGCACCAAAATAATGTACAGTTTTGCTCAAAAGGAGTTACCGGGATAATTTCATGCTTTAACATATCTTGCTCTTCAGTCGTTATTAATTACAAAATGACAGTATTATATACTCGTTATCATTCAAAGTGCAGGGGTTCAGTGGGAATTAGTATCACTTTAGACAAGTAAAATAATTTAATCATTGTTACGCTATGTTTTGATTATTTAACGCAGCATAAAATGATGTGAACCCCATAAGATAAGCGCTTAAGCAACATAAAATAATCTCTGGCTGACTTATAATGCTCCCCCATGATCGGTTTATTAGAGTATACAAGAGCATATTTCCCTGAAAAAGCATTCACCCACTACAGCGTCTTCAATTAAAATAGCTCAAGCACTCTGCACCAGTATTTTGAGTGGTGACAGGTATACACTCAAGCCAGCGCAATATGCGAGTTTCAGGCATGTGTGTATCCATGAATTATTCCGTTATCTTGCTAACAAAAATGTTACAAAAGCAATGAATAGTACTTCCCCTAAGCGCCTTAACTCGGTAAGCTTGCGCAACTAATTTTATCAACGACTCAGTATTTATGACCACTGCTTCTTCTCGCGATTCTTTTCATTCTCGCCTTGGTTTTGTTCTCGCCGCAGCAGGTGCTGCTATAGGTTTAGGCAATATTTGGGGGTTCCCTACTCAGGCGGCAAATAATGGCGGTGGTGCCTTTTTAGTTGTTTATTTAATCGTAACTTTCTTACTTGCGTTACCTGCACTATATGCAGAAATTTATATTGGCAATCAAGCACAAACTAACCCGGTATCGGCTTTAGCAAATGCATGTGGTGAACGCTTTAAAAAAATCGGTCACTCTGCGGGCATTATAGGCATTATCGGCGCGATGATGATGCTAAGTTTTTATACCATAGTAGCAGGTTGGATGCTGTCGCATGCGCTAGCATCATTAGCAGAGCTCGTCGGTTTACTGGACTTATCACAATGGCTTTCAACCTCCAGCACGCTGCGAAATGTAATATTTACCCCGATATTTATCGTGCTAGCCGCTGCTATCGTCCACCAAGGTGTACATAGTGGCATTGAACGCTGGTCAGCACGACTAATGCCAATGTTATTAGTGATGCTACTTGGTTTGATTATTTACATATTGCAGCAAGATGGCGCAAAAGAAGGTTTGACGCTTTACTTAGTCCCTGATTTTAGTCAAGTAACTGAGCCAAAATTGGTTATTTCTGCGATGGGACAAGCTTTTTTCTCTTTGGCTATTGGTGTTGGCGCAATGATGGCCTATGGCTCATATATGCCTAAAGGACAAAGTGTAGGCAAACTCGTTTTATCGATAACATTACTTGATACCTTTATTGCCTTTATTGCTGGATTACTGATTATCCCTGCCCTCTTTGTCGCTCAGCATAGTGGACAAGAAGTATTTATAGACGGTCATCTCATTGGTGAAGGACAACTTATTTTTAATATTTTACCGACACTATTTAGCTCTATGGGCAGCATTGGTTTATTAGTTTCTTTTGCTTTTTTCATCCTATTATCGATTGCCGCCCTCACCTCGACCATTTCGTCAACTGAAGTGCCGGTTGCTTATCTCATTGAAGATAAAGCGATGAGCAGAAAGCGTGCTACTTGGTTAATCTCTGGATTAGTGTTTATCGCCAGTATGTTACTCATCGCCTTTTTCGAACAACTCTTTGGCTTAGTGATCCAACTCTTAACGACGATTTTACAACCTCTGATGTCATTATTTTACTTTATCGTCGTTGGTTGGTTATGGAAGCGTGGAAATCAACTTACCGATATGGCTCAATTAAATAAACACCTCTCACTAAGATTGCTTGGCTTTTACTTACGTTTTATCTGCCCTGTTCTTTTAGTTGTGGTCTTTATTAATGTCGCTTTTTAATCGTTAAGCTCTGGCTTTTGTTATGAGACTAGATCGTGTGATGTAAACGACACTAGCGGTGTTTACGGTATATGGCCTCTATTGTTCCGTCAGCCGTTAATTCTTTAATAACGTTATTAACTGAATCTCTTAGCATTTCATCTTTGAAAGCCATATGTGAATATACGTCTGGCCATAATCTGTGTATGGTGAAGTCTTTCGCTGCTATTTTTTCTTCACTTATATAACGTTTATCTGCTAAGTCGTGTAGAAAAATGTGGATATCTCCAATGCGAATATCTTTCTCACCCGCAACCATCATATAGGTGGTCTCCTCTGGTTTTGAATATTCACTGTAATTAGGATTCGCAAGGGCCATTACTTTAAAGTCATCTCCGAGCATTTCTTTAGCTCCCTGATAGGCAGCAATAGAATAACCTTGTAAATCCGAAATTCTATTAACCTTTAGTTTCGCTGAACTTTTCGAGACGGCGACATCGGTATAGCGGAAAACAGGCGAAGATAAAAAGGCTTTGGCTGATGAGTTTGAAAAAATATTACATGCAACATCAATTCGTTGTCCTGAATTGATTTCATGTAATAGCCTATTATTACTCATATAGATAAACTGCACATTGTAACTTGGTAATTGCTTAAATATTTCTTCGGTCAGCTCAAGGAACAAACCTTGATGATTTTTTTCCTGAAGGAAAGGTGCAAAATTGCCAATGCCTATCTTTAAATCTTGTTTAGCCATTATCAAAGTTGATGAACATAATAATGAGATTAAGAGAAAACGGCATAATATTTTAATCATATAAAATAGCCCACTAACAGAGTGTTATAAACGACAATAAAGTACCTGATAAGTTACAGTTATCATTTTGTATAAATTTCAATAACCAATAAAGCACAAAAAAACATTAAATAGTAGCTAATTTCTCTGATAATACTTGACGTGAAGCTGTTGTCACTTTGAATTCAGTAGCTCTAAAGATTCTTTTTCACTGAGATCAACTTGCTCTATTTTCTCAAAACGGCTAGAGATTTTATCTGCCGAGGTATGGATTTGTTTCACATCCGTTGCAGCCTGATCTATATGCCTAGCGAGATTGGCAAAGCGACCTTTAAAGCGATTAAAGTCTTGCGCTAAATCAGACAAATGCGCCTGAATAATATGTATTTGTTGGCGTGTTGCCTCGTCTTTAAGTACCGAGCGAGCGGTTGTTAATATAGCCATCAAGGTCGTTGGCGATGTCAGCCAAACGCGCTTTTTATTCGCATACTCTACCAGATCGCTTTGGTGCCCATGAATTTCAGCAAAAATAGCTTCTGCTGGAATAAACATAATGGCGCCATCTGCTGTTTCATTGTCAATCAGGTACTTATCACTAATATCATTAATATGTTTTTTGATATCCATTTTAAATTGTCGCATGGCTGACTTTCGCTCAACCTCATGAGTTTCAAAGTCCACCATTTTTCGGTAGTTTTCTAATGGGAATTTAGAGTCAACAACTACGTTACCCGTAGGTTTAGGCAAAAAGAGTACACAATCGGCAATTTTACCATTTGATAGCGTATGCTGAAGTTTAAAGCTTTGCTCCGGCAATACATTTCTGATCAAGCTATTTAATTGTACTTCACCAAAAGCACCCCGTGAGCGCTTATCATTAAGCACTTCTTGCAAGCTCACTACATTGGTCGATAACTCGGTAATTTTCTTCTGCGCATCATCAATCAACGCTAAGCGCTGCAAAATATCACTAAAGGTTTTGGTCGTTTTCTCAAAACCCTCAGCCAAGCGCTTTTCTACTTGGCCACTAATTTCCTGTAAACGATTATCGGTTGCCTGAGTTAATCCATCAATTCGCTTACTCATTTGTTCACTGCTTTGTGCAAGCGTTTTAGCCAATTCTTCTCGGTTAGCTTGACCAGTATTATTTAGATGGTTAATCACTTGATCTAATGACTGACTTTGATTGTTTGCAAGTTGACTTTGTAACTCGTTAATCTGCCGCATGAGCTTAATACGCAAATCAGCCATTTGCTGTTCAATATTATTCGATAAATGCAGTTGCTGCTTATCATGGGCTTGTGATAACTGTTGCTGGTTCACTTGCTGATAATTTTGCTGTAAATGCAACAACTGTTCTGAAAAGTGTTGCGCTATCACCGCTTGCAAACGCTCTTCTTGTTCAATGTTTTGCGCTAGCACGGTACTTTTGATGTGATTTAATCGAAATAATACCCAGGTCAACATGAAGAAAAATACTAATATCAACGTCAGGGCGAGTGGTAAAAGCAGTTGTGGCTCTATGGAAAAGTTCATAATTGATACCAAGTTCATTAAATTATTGCTTACTTGTACTGGCTAAAATGCTCTAAGGTTGCGATGCTCTATATCCCAAGACTCCCTATTACTCAATCGAGCGCCTTATCTAGATTTTTTCCTTCGCACAACAAGATCGCAAACTTAATGATGTAGCAATTACTTCGAGGAAAACCAACAACAAGCACTGTATGTTATTACAGTTATTTGAGTGTATTAGAACATAACTTGCCATATTCAACCAGTATTTTAGTAAGTTAGCTGTTCAATAGCAGCAGCACAGGCTTTCAGTGCTGGTAAAATGCTCGTTAATACTTGTTGCTTAGTTGTTTGCGAAATATGGGTACTAATACTTAACGCACCAAGAACCTTTCCGGCTTGATTCCGTACGGGGACAGAAATAGAGGTTAAGCCCAACTCTAATTCTTGTTCTACCAAAGAATAACCTTGTTGCTTTACCCGTGAAATTTCTGCGGCTAAATCTGCTTTGTTCATGAGGGTGAAGGCAGTATATTGCTCTATGGAACATGTTGTTAAAAAGTCATCTAATACTTCATCTTTCATGTCAGCTAACAGTACGCGACCTAGAGAGGTTGCAAATGCAGGTAAGCGAGTACCCACGTTTAGGCTAACGGACATGACTCGCTTAGTGGTCGCAATACGCCCCACGTACACAACATCTTCACCTTCTAACACTGCTGCTGAGCAAGACTCATTTAACTGCTCAACTAACTGCTGCATCAAAGGTTTTGCGTTTTGCCAAACATCTTGAGAGGCAAGGTAGGCAAAGCCCAACTTAAGTATTTTCGCTGTTAACGAAAACTGCTTTCCGTCTTGTTTAGCATAACCTTCACTTACTAAGGTTAGTAAAAATCGTCTTGCCGCAGCTCTCGTATATCCTGTTTCAGCTGCAACTTCAGACAAAGTCATAGTAGGCTTTCGTTGATCAAAGGCCTGAATAACCACTAACCCCTTGAGTAATGATTGTACAATTTCGCTTGATTTGATCATAACTTGATCACCATCATGTTTTTCTTGATCTTGCTTTGACATTGAATAATCTCAAACCTACACTAATGTTCGACATACTAACAAGTGTTCGCATAGCGCACAACTTGTTTTAATTAACTTAGTTAATATTAAAAAATTATCTGGTGACCTAAGCTAGGCCCATAAAGAATTCCGACAGGACTAGTTTATTGCTCCGCTTGGAATAACACGAACATGATATGAGTAGTGCGAAATGATAGATAAAAGAGTTGCAAGTTGCGCCAGTGCTATTGCCGAGATAAAAGACGGCGATACAGTAATGATTGGTGGTTTTGGTGAAGCAGGTAGTCCAATTGAATTGATCCACGCGTTAATCGATCATGGGGCAAAAAACTTAACCGTTATTAATAATAATACCGGCAGTGGCCGAGTAGGTTTAGCTGCCTTAATTGAAAATGGTCAAGTGGCTAAAATGATCTGCTCCTACCCAAGAACTGCTAATTCTTTAGTGTTTCCTGAGCTGTATCGTAGCGGAAAAATCGAATTAGAACTTGTTCCTCAAGGTACATTAGCCGAGCGTATTCGTGCTGGTGGCGCTGGCATCCCTGCCTTTTTTACTAAAACATCGGTTGGCACTCCACTGGCAGACGGTAAAGAACTGCGAAATTTTGAAGGCGATGATTATGTTATGGAACGTGGCCTTAAAGCTGATTACGCCCTTATCAAAGCCAAAAAAGCAGATAGATACGGTAATTTAACCTTTAATAAAACTGCCCGTAACTTCGCGCCAATTATGGCTATGGCGGCAACAAAAACCTTAGTGCAAGTCAATGAAATGGTTGAATTAGGTGAGCTTGACCCCGAAAACGTCATTACTCCTGGCATATTCGTTAATGCCTTAATTGAGGTGAGCCAACCACAACAAGAATCTCAACTAGTGAAAGATGGCATGGTATATCCGGCAACAAAGAGTCCAGCAACAACCAGCATAGAAGAAGTAAACGTAGGAGAAACACGAGCATGAGCCAACAAGCAGAACAACTAAACCTTGCTACTACAACACAAGTTGGCTGGAACCGAGAGCAAATGGCGCAACGCTGTGCACAAGATATTGAAGATGGCAGTTATGTAAACCTTGGCATAGGTATTCCTGAAAAAGTTGCTCAATATGTTCCCGATGGTAGAGAAGTTATCTATCACACCGAAAATGGTTTGCTTGGTATGGGTAATTCTCCAAGCGACGAAGAGCTTGATGCTGATTTAATCAATGCCGGTAAAAAAGCAGTAACGGCTATTCCTGGTGCTTCATATTTTCACCATGGTGATAGTTTTGCCATGATCCGCGGCAACCACATAGATGTTTGTGTGCTAGGTGCCATGCAAGTTTCAATGAAAGGTGATTTAGCCAATTGGTCAACTGGCGCCGTTGATGCAATTCCCGCCGTAGGTGGTGCTATGGACTTAGTGGCTGGCGTTAAAACCATCTATATTATTACCCAACACACCACTAAAGATGGCGCAGCTAAAATACTAGCTGAATGTACTTTTCCGCTCACTGGGCAAAAGGTTGTTAACCGAATTTATAGCGATTTATGTGTCATTGATGTCACTGAACATGGTTTGGTACTTATAGAGTTAGCCCCAGGTATTAGCTTTGAATACGTGCAAGAACGCACAGCTGTAGCATTGCTTAATGGCCTGACTCAAAAAGAAGAAGTTGCCAAGCATAAAATCATTAACACCACACATAAGGCGCAGCAGTAATGACGACTAAAAGCGAGAAATTATTTAACAAAGCGCTGAAGGTACTACCTGGTGGTGTTAGTCGTAATACTATTTTTAGAAAGCCCTACCCATTTTACGCTGATAAAGGTGAAGGCTGTTATGTCACCGATGTAGAAGGTGTTACTCGCATCGATTTTGCTAATAACATGGCCTCTTTAATTCATGGTCATGCCTATCCTGCTATTGTTGAAGCGGTATCCGAGCAACTTACTAAAGGCAGCTGTTTTACTATGGCTACTGAAGCTGAGGTTAACTTCGCTGAGTTCTTATGCGAGCGCGTGCCTAGCTTTGATAAAATTAGGTTTGTAAACTCAGGCACCGAAGCGGTTATGGCAATGTTAAAAGCCTCGCGTGCCTACACTGGTAAAGTCAAAATAGCCAAAGTTGAAGGTGCTTATCATGGTGCTTACGATTATGCTGAAGTCAGCCAAACAGCAAATCCAAGTAACTGGGGCGAGCTTGATAATCCAAGAAGCACTCCCGTAGCAGTAGGAACACCGCCCAAAGCATTAGAAGATGTTGTGGTGATCCCCTTTAACGATCCTGAGCGAGCAATTAAAATTTTAGATCAACACAAAGATGAAATTGCCTGTATCCTTGTTGATTTATTACCTCATCGTGTTGGTTTAATTCCCGCTAGTAACAAATTTATTAATGCAATGCATCAATGGACTCGTGATAATAAATCTCTATTAGTATTTGATGAAGTTATTACCTTTAGAACAAATTACAGTGGTGCTCAACAAAACTATAATGTTACGCCTGACTTAACTGCAATGGGCAAGGTCATTGGGGGTGGTTTCCCTGCAGGCGCTTTAGCAGGTTGTGATAAGGTGATGAAAGTACTCGATCCAACGGAGCCAAAGGTTTTATTACCTCACTCAGGTACATTCTCGGCCAATCCTATTACTATGACAGCGGGTTTAACAGCCATGAAAGACTTTGATCAAGCAGCGGTGACTAAGCTTAATCAACTTGCCAGCTATGCAAAAGAAGCGATTACGCAAGCTATCGCCGATGTCGGTATTAAGGCATGTGTAACTGGCGCAGGCAGTATGTTTAGAATACACCTTAAAGCACAGCCACCTAAAAACTACCGTGAGGGCTATATAGATAAAAAAGAAAGTCAATTAATCACAAAATTACTCGATCATTTATTTGATAATGGCATTATGATGATAAACACTTGCACTGCAACACTATCAACCGCCATGACGAAAACAGAAATTAATCATTTAGTCTGCGCACTAAAAGATGGTTTTGAACTAATCAAGCCAGAAATGGCATAACACGCTTTGTTATGCCTGTAGTTATTGGACAATGGATTCCCGATCAAGCACGTTGGGAATGACTTAAATTATAAGGTGTAGGAGTTCAATTCAAAGATATTTGAATTCATTTCTAGGAAAAAGCACAGAGTTGACGTTAGTCAATGAGTACTTTTGACAAGGAAATTATTCAATTAGCAAAAGTGAAACCTACAAAGGAAGTAAAGAATGAGAGACGTATACATCTGTGACGGCGTACGCACGCCAATTGGAAAATATGCTGGCGCTTTATCATCAGTGCGCGCCGATGATCTAGCGGCAATTCCACTTAAAGCATTAAAAGACAGAAACCCTACATTAGACTTAAACCAAGTAGACGATGTGATTTTAGGTTGTGCCAACCAAGCAGGTGAAGATAATCGCAACGTCTCACGTATGGCGCTGTTATTAGCTGGCTATCCAACCCAAGTAGCCGGTTGCACCATTAACCGATTATGTGGCTCTGGTATGAATGCCATAGCGATGGCAACAAATGCGATTAAAGCTGGCGAGGCGGAAATGTTAATTGCTGGCGGTGTCGAGAGCATGTCGCGCGCACCTATGGTCATGGCTAAAGCTGAAACAGCTTTTTCACGTAGTGCTGAATTATTCGATACCACCTTGGGCTGGCGCTTTGTGAATCAAAAATTACATACTGCTTATGGCACAGATTCAATGCCTGAAACTGCAGAGAATGTTGCTGAGCAATTTAATATTAGCCGTGAAGCTCAAGATAAGTTCGCTTTTGCCAGTCAAAGTAAAGCCAAAGCTGCACAAGAAAATGGCCGATTTGCCGAAGAAATAGTACCTGTAGTTATCCCGAAACGTCGCGGTGATGATGTTATCGTTGAAAAAGATGAACATTTGCGTCTTAGCCCGTTAGATAAGCTAGCAAGCCTCAAAGCGCCCTTTCGAGAAGGAGGCTCAGTTACCGCAGGTAATACTTCTGGTGTAAATGATGGTGCTGCAGCAGTTATTCTCGCCAGTAAAGCAGCGGCCTTAGTAAATGGCTTAACGCCAAAAGCGAAAATACTTGGCTCTGCTGTCATTGGTGTTACGCCAGAAATTATGGGTATTGGCCCCGCGCCAGCGAGTGCTAAACTATTAAAACGTTTGGGTCTTAGCATTGACGATATGGACATCATTGAGTTCAACGAAGCCTTTGCAGCACAAGCGCTTGCCAGTGCGCGTGAATTGGGTCTTAAAGATGATGATGCACGTTTAAACCCACAAGGTGGCGCTATTGCTTTGGGCCATCCTTTAGGTATGAGTGGCACACGTTTATTAATCACAGCAACAAAACAGCTTGAGCGAAGCGGTAAGCGTTATGCACTCTGCGCTATGTGTGTTGGTGTTGGCCAAGGTATTGCGATGGTAATTGAGCGATATAGTGAAAGATACAGTGAGAATGCACAGTAAGAATATGTGCAGATAGCGAAACTCTGTAAATCAAAAGGGAGGCTAATTAATAACTAGTCTCCCTTTTTTGAGTCCATAAAAGTTTTTAGCTTTTGTTCACGTCTAGCGTTAACTTGTGACTAATACTGCCCTATTTCCTTATTCTTCCAAGCGTTAATTAAATAGGAGGAAATAGAATCACCACTACTCATTTTATATTGTGGTGTATCAGCGCCACCTTCCTCTGTAAGAACTGAGTTATTAACGCCAAAATTGACAAGTTGCTCACGTGAAAACCACTGCGCATCTTCTAAATCATCTTGGCTAATATCAATATTGTCTGAAGTTGCAACGGCGGTAAATCCCAACATTACCGAGGCAGGAAATGGCCAAGGTTGTGAGGCGATATAACAAGGGTTTTCTACATGTATGGCTGTTTCTTCAACCACCTCTCTAATTACCGCTTGCTCGAGCGTTTCACCAGGATCGACAAAACCCGCTAGCGTTGAATACATCCCCTCAGCCCAACTAGCTTGCCGACCCAACAAACAACGTGGAATGCCATCGGCAAACATTTTTTCTACCAACATGATTACTGCAGGATCAGTACGTGGAAAGCTCATATTTCGACAATCAGAGCAACGCCTAGCATGTCCAGCTTCAACAGAGCGATTCGCATGTCCACATTGACCGCAAAATTGATGGCTTATATGCCAATGCACTAAACCTTTTGCTAACGCTAATATTGAAGCATCAATGGCTGATAAACTGGCCGTCACTTTTCTAAGCCCTTGCCATTGACCCATCTCACTTAGTGCTTCTTGTGTAGAAAATCGTAGTTTATTAAAATCTATAGCAAAAATTGAAATAGCAGATAAGTGGGGAGTATTATTATTATCGGTAATAGTATTAGCTAAAGGGTCATTTTCTATGCTTTCGAGACCACGATTGCCTTTACTTAAATTCCCTTTACCTAAGTAAATGCAACTCTCAACACTTACAGTGGGTAATTCTGATTTACTAAGATACATTGGCGAAAGAACGTCACCGTTATCAAAGAGGCATTGCCCCTCATTAATAACGCAAAACAAAGTATCTTCACGGGTAAATTCTGCTGCTAACCAGCGCTTATTTTTTCGTTGGTTAGTCCCTCTATCTAACGGCATATTGCCATACGCTAATGTCATTATTTACTGTCTTCCTTAAGTGCTTGTGCCCATTGAGAAGACCAACTTCCTAATGGAGAAATTATATCAAATAAGTCAATACCTTGATGGGTCAGTTGATAACCAGCTTCTTGGCATTCAACAAGCTGTAGTGTTTTGAGCTCTTTTAATCGAGTATTTAACAAGGTAGGTGAAATTTTCTCACAACGTTGCTGTAACTCTCTAAACGTTGCAGGACCACTATGCAAATTCCAGATAATACCTAACGACCATGTTCGACCAAGTAAATCGAGTAATGCCATAATAGGTTTACCGGTTTTAGAGCCGCGTACTTCAAATCCAGGGAGTGGTATTGCCATAGTCACTACTACAATGATAAAACACCATGCTACAATATCTGTAGCGAAGTTGCTATAACAAAAAATTAACACTTGAGGCTAAGTAAAAAAGGAACAGTTTTTAGCCCCTGCTTGGCATTTAAAAATACAAAAAGTGGTTAAATTAAAGGGTTGATTACCAGCCTATTTAAACAATTTTTCCGGTACATATTGAAGCTGTAAAAGAATGTTTAGCATTAATTATCAAATAATTAATGAGAGTATCTTCTAAATTTACAATACCTAAACTCGGCGGTGCGAAACTAGGGTTCTTTTTAGCTAACCAAGTAATGCGCTTAGCTAAAAAGATAGCATCATCTGCACTGGTTTCGATAAGTAAAACGGCAAAGGTATTTTCTGCCTATTTTAGTAAAAGCTCTGCTGTTCGCCGTTTTAAAAATCTTGTCACTTCTCTGTCTTTACTTACCATTGATAATTTTCTATCGATTGTTTCCATTTTTATCATCAGTACGTTTTAAGTAATAACTAAAGGGCAATTGATATGACAAGACCTATGGAGAAAGTCCCTAACTACCGCAGCGCTTTATTTATCAAATTTGAGGTGAAACTCAGCCTAATTAGACAAATTCAACAGTCTTGGTAGGATTTTAAAGTTGAAACTTTTTTGGCAAGTAACAACGCAAGAAAAGAAACGGTAAATGGCTATAAGTTTTAATTCATTTTAAATTGATTCATCATAACCGAATTATTTGCGATCGGCTTATTCACAATGGAGGCAATTAGAAAAGCCAGCAAGTAGCTGGCTTCAAAAGAGATCGTTAAAGAAGTTCTGGACTAGATTCTTACACCTTCGATGTTCAACGACATTTCAACATGTGTTGACGCTGGACCTAAATTATAAGTAATACCATAATCTGCCAGCTTGAGACTCGTAGTACCAGCGAAACCAGCACGATAACCGCCCCATGGATCTTGTCCTTCACCAATTTTTACCACAGGGAATGAAATAGTTTTAGTCACACCTTTCAAGGTAAATTCACCAGTAACAATGGCATTTTCATCATCACTAAATTTAACATTGTTGCTAACAAAAGTTGCTTTTGGAAACTGGCTAACATTTAAAAAATCTTTACCTTTAAGATGCTTATCACGCTCTGCATGATTAGAATCAATACTTTTAGTATCTATTTCAATGTTAATATTTGCACTGTTAGGTGACTTATCATCATAAGAAAAATCGCCATCAAAGGTATTAAAACGACCTAATAACCAGCTATAACCAAGATGTTTAATTTTAAATTGTACAAAAGCATGTGCGCCTTTTACATCGACTTTATAATCGGCAGCAAGTGCGGTATTTGGCGCTATAATTGCCAATAGCGAACTTGCTAAAAACGTGGTTGCTAGTGTCGTTGTCATTAATGTTTTTTTCATGTGATGTTCCTTGCCTTTTCTCTAATTAAGAGGAATAAAGTGTAAATAAATATTGAATGAATTAACTGTTGCTGATGAATAAAAAAGTTACTTAGTTATTTTCTAGGTAGTACTTTAACCATCCGTACTAAGGTGTTATTTTTATTAATAAAGTGATGTTTAAGTGCTGCAAATACATGCCCAGTACTGATCAAAATTAAGCTCCATGCTAAAACTTCATGAACAATGCCTGCAATATCTTCCTGGTTAGCAAAGTCTATAGGCAATGCCGGTATTGATACTAATCCAAAAACATCAATCGCCCTGCCATCTGCCGTTGAGATTAAATAGCCACTTATCATCAAAACTACCATCAAACCATAAAGTGTTAAGTGGGCATAATGAGCGGCTTTCACTTCGATTTTACTGGCAGATTCATCAGCATTTTTTGGCGTAACATTAACCACGCGCCAAACTATTCTTAGCATCAAAGCAACAAAAAGCGTCAAACCTATACTTTTATGTAGATCTAACGACCCTTTGTACCAGGCATCGTAGTAAGTTAGCTCAACCATATAAAGGCCTAAGCCAAATAAGGAAAATATGGTTATCGCCATAAGCCAATGAAACATTATGGCAATGAGGCCATAGCTGTTTTCGGTATTCTTTAACATATTATTGCTCATTGTGTAATCTATCTGTTGGTCAACACTTTACTCACTGTGCTGACAATATCCTTGTCAGTTGTTAAAGCTACTATAACGAACTAAATCCTATTAAAAAATATCAATAAATGCGAAACTATTGTGCGTAAATGCACAGCTAAATATCTCTTATATAATGTAAATAGCCAGGTGTAACATGAAAAATATCTCGTGGGATGATTATAAAATAGCTTATCAAGTCGCTATTGACGGTAGCTTAAGTCAGGCAGGTGTATCTCTTAGAATCAACCATGCCACGGTATTAAGACGCATCAATCAATTAGAGCAAGCACTTGAAGTGAAGCTTTTTATTCGCCATCAACGAGGTTACAAACTTACCGATGCTGGCTGTGTATTAATGGATGAAATGCCCGAAATGCTAGCGAGGTTTTCCAGCTTAGAAAATAAACTGCAAAATGTAGAAGGTGATATTAGTGGTGAATTAAGAATTACCACAGTCAGCTCATTCTCTCCTGTGATCACGCCCGCATTAAAAGCATTTCGAACTAAGTACCCCAAAATACGGCTTAAACTTATTTCCACTGATGATATTGTGCCACTCGACTCGGGCGCTGCGCATGTGTCTTTACGAGCAGGTCCAAGCCCTGTTGGTGTTGATCTTGTTGTTAAAAACCTAATCCAATTAGAAACCGCCTATCATGCGACACAAGATTACATCGATGAATTCGGTCAGCCTAAAACCATGGATGAGTTTAATGATCACCAATGGGTATTACCAACGCCAGAGAAATATAGGATCCCTTTTGTTAATTACATTGTTGATAAAATAGATAAAAACAAAATAGTCTTTCAAAGTAATAACTTCTCTGACATTCACGAAGCAGTTATCGCTGGTATGGGCATTGGCCCATTAAGCGATCACCAAGCAAGTCTAAATCCATCAATGGTAAAAATCGACTTAGACATTCCTAAAAACGGTGAGTCTATCTGGTTCGTTTATCATAAAGATTTGAAGCATAGCGCTCGAATTCAAAGTTTTTATCACTTTTTAAAAGCGGCGCTAGCAGATATAGAACGGGAACAATTACGTACTTCAAAGAACAAGACAACTAAAGACTAGCCCCCCTTTCTAAAAGTGCTATTGAAGCAAGTAAGTGACTTGAGTCGAAATTATTGTTCACACGCAAGCAGTCACTTTTCTCTGCCTGTGATTTGTATAATTATCAGCTTGAATGAAAGCTTTAATTAGAAGCGTTTGATGGAGCATACTTGTCGGTATTTACAAAGCGGCTTGCGACTAAAGAAAGTAACGCGATAAAGGCGCCCGCATAAAAGACTAACGAATGATCATATAGCCAAATTAAACCAAAGGTCGCAGGAATAACTACCGCAGCAATATGATTAATGCTAAAACTCACCCCCGCACTAGAAGCAATATCTTTTGGGTCAGCAATTTTTTGAAAATACGTTTTTAACGCAATGGCCATGGCGAAAAACAAATGGTCTATCACATAAAGCGCTGCAGCCATATTGGCAGATTCAACCAACGCATAACCAACAAAAATAGTAATCAAACCTACATACTCGAGGGTTAGTGCTTTGCGCTCCCCTACTTTGGCAATCCAAAGCCCTATTTTCGGTGCTAAAAAGAAGTTAATGACATGATTAATCATATATAAAACTGTAATTTGTTGAACACTGTAGCCAAACTTTTCAACCATCAGAAAACCAGCAAAAACAACAAATATTTGTCTACGTGCACCCGATAAAAATGTCAGTAAGTAATACAAACTATAACGTTTTCTCAGAATTATTTTTTTATGCTGTGGATGCTCCATTGAAAACCTAGGCATAGTAAATGCCAACCATAACGTCAGTAATAAACCACTTAGACCAAAAAACAAATACATCACTTGATAACTAGCAGAGAAAACACTGAACCCCAACCAAATCAGAGCATAACAAGTTAATGATGCAGCCGATTTTATTGACATTAATTGGCCAAGCTTTGCAGCAGCTTCATCTTTTTTAAACCACTGCAAGCTTAATGAGGTATTTAATGTTTCGTAATAATGAAAACCAATAGACATTAATACCGTTGTTGCATAAAGCCCGTAAATACTAGGGAATAGTCCTGTAGCAGCGACGCCGATGGATAATAAACACAATGAAATTAAAGCAAATACTTGTTCAGTAAACACCAATAATACAAAAATAGCGGTGAATGCTAAGAAGCCAGGAATTTCTCTTAAAGACTGCAACATACCTATTTCAGCCCCAGTAAACGCAGCTTGCTCAATAACAAAATTATTGAGCATGGCCATCCAACCGGCAAAAGTTACCGCCATGACAATGCTAGCAACAGCTAAGAAAACAAAGGGGCTATGCCATTTATTGCCCTGTTCGGCTAATACGGGTATTGCTTTTTCTGTGGTTACTTTTTCCATTTGCTCTATTGCCTTAATTAACTGACGCTAGGTTACTGACACTCGATAATTCACCTGAAGTAATTCGTATAAAGTAGTTAATACAGAGAAAAAAAGTGTCAAATAATAATAGTTTTCCATGTACTTTTATAACGTTCGACTTGTGTCACTACAATGACCATTATATGATGATTTCAATATGACCAATAGCGACAATTATGACAGTTAGTTTATCAATTCAGACAAAACGTACATGGCATCAAAGAAGCTCTAGCAGGCTTTATTCAAGTTTACCTCGCTCGGTATTACCTTTGTCAGCAGAATTTAAACCTATGACTCAGATCACTAGTCACTCACACCCGTGGTCACAACTTTCCTACTCTTGTGTTGGTGTTATGCATATTGAAACCGATGCAGGTATTTTTGTTATACCGCCAGAGCAAGCATTGTGGCTGCCACCAGGCATGGCTCACCAGCATTTTTGCAAAAATAAAGTCAGTTACCGCAGTTTATATTTCGACCCCGTTTTAAGTGAAATGTTAGGTAATAAAGTGCGTCCATTAACAATTGATCCTTTATTAAAATCATTGATATTGGAGATTTCAAACTGGCCAGAAGATTATGAAGAAACAGCAGAAACACAACGTTTTCTACTGGTATTATTAGATCGCTTGGCAATAGCCAAAAGCCATGAGCTTTTTATGCCTACCATTCAAGATAAAAGACTTTTACCGATTATTGAAACCTTAAACCAAGAGCCCGCAAATAAATTTACCATCGAGCAGTGGGCGCTAAAAGTAGGTGCATCAAGTCGCACCTTAAATAGATTATTCAATCAAAATTATGGCATGGGTTTTAGTCGATGGAAGCAAAAACTGAGAATATTAAAGTCATTAGAATTGCTTAACAGCAATTCGCAACTTGTCGACATCGCGTTTGAGCTGGGTTATGAATCGACATCGGCTTTTATAACCGCCTTTAAAAAACACTTAGGGTGTTCGCCTAAAAAGTACCTTGCAACATAGACGCCCAAGACAAGGCTTACGAGATAGACAAACTTAAGTTGTTTCGTTTTACCCATTATTGTTGCAATTTTAGCAAAAAAAAACCCTGTATTTTCAACAGGGCTTTGAAGTAAGTTTACTCAAGGATAATGATTAAATTATCAAAAATATTATTGTTGTAATCTCTTGGTTAATGCTGCCGCTAAATCGTGCTCGATTGTCTCAAGTTCATCTTCAAAGAAGAACTTGTCAGTATCAAACGGTTTAAGTAATTTCACATCGTTAGTAGTTTCATCATATTTTGCTAAAAAGACTTTATCCATCCATTTCATGTTTCGTCCTTCGGTAAACATCAAAGCAAAGGCTCTTTCACCGCCCACTTCACATTCGCCCATAATGGAGATTTTACCTGCCGAAGTTGTCATAGAAAGATGACGTGATGGGCGGTTAATTGATGGCAACTCACGGTATATTTTATCAAATATTTGACTAACAGCACTTAGCGGCGCGGTAAAGTAATGATGTTCACCTGTTGGTCTAGCACAGTACATAGAGTGAAAACTAATCAACATCGTTGCTAAGATATTAGATAAATCAATCCAGTTTTGCGCACTGCGATCTATATCGATAGAGCCATCTTCATGCTCGAATAAACTGATATGATTCATCATAGGACTTTGACTACGAATAACCACGCCATGACGTTGCAAGCGACGAATAGCAGCGATAGTTGTTGGATTTAATAATTCGCGCGGCGTAGAAAAGTGCGCCATCCAAGCCAATTGAATACCGTTTTCATGTAATTTATCAAATACCGCCAACATGTTGTCGTACTTACTGCTTAAAATCATTTCCGGTTGGAAAGTTAACGCACGCGTAGCAAGACGAACTGTTTTAATGTGTAATAAATCTCTGTCTTCTATTAATGGCGTGACGTATTGTTCGAAACGACTAGCGGGCATATAGCCGCCGTCACCACCAGTAATTAACATATCGGTGACTTCTTTATGCACTTTTAAGTAACGATGGATTTGATCAATTTCTTTTTGGATAAACATATCTTCATCACCACGAACTTGTGCATGACGGAAACAGTAAGTACAAAATGAAAAACAGTTTTGCGTAGTTTTATCAAAAATCAACTGACACTGAGGGTATTTATGTTGACTACCATCGAGAAACTCTATTTCACCCTGCTCATTTTCAAACCAAGGTTTATTGAGTTGTTGATTACCATCATGCGGACTGGTTTTTTCTTGATACTGGGCAACAATAACTTTTTTCTCAGCCACGCTTGCCGCTAAATACTCATTAACGGTCACTTGGTTAATCATATTCGGTTGTGGCATCACTAACTGAAAAACTGAATCTTCATAAAAGTTAGTCCAGTCAATACTATTTAAACTATGCTTAGTGGCTAAAAAGCGATAAACCTCGATAAAAAGTTCGCGTTCTTCAATATCACCGATATCAATGTTATTAGCTTCAAGAATTTCAACTACACGGCGAAAGCCTGAAAGCCCTGTGTATTGATCTTTCTCATCAAACATATGCGCTTCTTTATCTAACAGGCCCGAGTGCTGAGGATAAGAGGCGTGTAAGCGGCTGAGTAAACCTGGTGACAGTAGCTTTTCATCTTTAATGGTTTGGCGAACATCATTACTGTAGTGATATACGTCCATCATATCGTTAATATCGACTTCACTTACATCACTGATGCCACGGTTTCGTACATGAACATTACCATCTAGCACTAAACTATTAGGCTGGCAGTCGCTTGGCTCAAGATCTTTAGAATCGAACTCTTTTGGGTCAAGCAAAGCAACATCAATATGCTGCGCATTACTTGCTGAATCTTTAGAGGTGGAATTAGTCATGACAAGGCTCTCTAGTGCAAGCTCAATACATTAATGAGTTCACGCTTTTGTTTAAAATAATTGAAAATAAGGGTACAAAATTAAATATTTTATGCGCTAATTTTCAAGGAAAGCATTGCATGAATCAAACGAGTAAAAATCACCTAGTCATGAGTTTTGGTAATAACCTTAATAAAAAAACGTCTTTATTGCACTTGTTTGATGTTAAGTAATAAACTGAAGCTTTCTCTTAGTTATACTGGCAAGCATGTAAATTGGCTCAATAATAACTGCCAGCTTACTAATTCTGATCCATTACACAATGAACGACTTAGCCAATGAACTTACTGCCTACTGAAAGTCCACAATCAAAAAAGCTACTACCCAGTACCAGTATGTTGGCCGCCTTTGATGCTGCAGCAAGAACAGGCAGTTTTACCGCAGCAGCAAAAGAGCTAGCATTAACCCAAGGCGCTATCAGCCGCCAAGTTAATGCGCTAGAGCTGCAAATAAGCGTGAATTTATTTCATCGTCATAAACAGAACATATCACTAACCGAAGCAGGAAAAACCTACGCTAAAGAAGTAAACTCAGCGTTAAGTCACATACGTTCCGCAACACTAAACCTCATGACTAACCCCGATGGCGGCATACTTAATATTGCAATATTACCCATGTTTGGCTCTCGTTGGTTAATGCCAAGATTGGCAGACTTTTTAGCTAAACACCCACGAATCACCATCAATACGGTATGCAAACTTTCGCAATTTGATTTTTCTCACGAAGATATTCATTGCGCTATTCATTTTGGTAAAGCTGATTGGTCACAAGCCAACTGTACTTTTTTGATGGCCGAAGAAAGTGTTCCTGTTTGTTCACCTAAGTTGTTCGAACAAGCTGAATTGGCAAAAGCACATAATGTTTGTGCTAGTTTAATTAACTTACCGCTCTTACATATCGCAACCCGGCCTAATGCGTGGCAGCGCTGGTTTGATGAACATAACGTCAGCTCAATAACGAAAAAACAAGCAAAGAAAAAAACACTACAAGATATGCATTTTGAGCAATTTTCCATAGCAACTAATGCTGCGGTGGCAGGATTAGGCGTGGCATTATTGCCAAAATTTCTGGTTGAAAGTGAATTACAACGGGGTGAGTTACAGGTGATTTGTAATAAGCCCCAACATACCGACAATGGCTACTATTTAGTCACCCCCAATGACAAACTCAATTATGCTCCTATGGTTGCTTTTACCCGCTGGTTATCCCAAGTGATCAACAATGAAAAATCCTCTCTACTCGCTAAATAAAGTATCTAACTTACTCTTATAACAATTGAAATTCTTTCAGATTAAGTGAGGTTATGTCTTCTTAATAATTTGATATTCCAGCTAATTAAGGTAAATTAAAGTTAAGACGAAAGCTATAAGCACTTAGCTTTCGACAATAAAAGCTGTTGAGTTTCTATGAGTTGTTATCAGAAGATAAATTATCGAATGAAATAAAAGGTTTAATCAACAAATTAAACTGGACTGGTAAAAATACACTATATCCCATTCAGCTTCTCATCTTGAAAACTATTGCTTGCCTTGCAATAAGGCATACACTTACTAGGAGTCACCAATGAAAACGTTATTTATCTTAATGCTTTTTTTCATCAACACCAATGCTCACGCGGCAGCACCAGAACATGGTTTTGTTAATAAGAGTGATTCAGGTACGCTTCAAGCGTGGAACGCCGACAAAAATGAGTGGACTGATATTGATTCATTTTGGAATAATTTTGCAAAAACAAACAAAGCTAAATCCTGGGGCATTACTGATACATATCCCAATTATGGTGAGGTAAAAGAGTTTGATACGCTTGTCATAGAGTTAAAACAGGGGACTTGTTTGATGCAGTTTTATCATGCTCGGTGGAGACGTGCTAATGACGTTCAGCGTTGGCATGATGCATTTAATGAGTATAGTGCTTGCCCTTATGTTTTTGATTAATTAGAGTCTATTTACAAGCCATTTAAACGCGGCTGCTAAGATCCTGTTGAGTATCTATCTCCTCAATATACTGAGGAGCTGACAATAGCTAGGTAAGCCCTAAGTAAAACTTGCTGGGCGACTATCTTCCATCAAGATATCTAATTTTTCTTGTGCTTTTTTGGGTTCAGCTAAATCTACTACTTCAATCATTTCACACTCATCTCTAATCATTTCTGAAATAAGACTCGGATAATGGCGACAGTCTTCAGGTCTGTCTAAGTAAATACTGCAGGTATATAAATTTGGTTCGAGTGGATTTTTCTTAGGGGCAATGTCGAGAAAGGGACAACTTTTTAGCTTTGTTCCTGTGTTAGGATCAAACCATATCTCATTGTTTATTACGTATTTGAATATCTCAGGGTTAAATATCTCCCACAGGTCAATTTCATCTTTTGTTGCACAAAGATCTTCTCCCCCATATTTGATACAACATTTTCCGCACTGATTACAGTCTTTCATAGTTCGCTACATAACTCGGTAAATAACTCGGTAAATAACCCGGTAAATAATTCGATAAATACAAAGACATTATAACCTCGTTATCAGTCATGGTGCATATTTGATTGTGATTGAATCATAAATGTTATCTCATTCTTAGCTAACTTATAGCTAACTTATAGCTAACTTATAGCTAAGTTGTAGCTAAGTAAATATTGAATCAAGCACTAATATGGTAAGTAAATAGTAAAGGTAGTACCTTCATTTTCCTTACTCGTTACCTCTAATTTACCTTGATGTTTTTCAATGATGCCAAAGGAGACAGATAAACCTAACCCTGTGCCAACACCAACAGGTTTAGTGGTAAAAAAAGGGTCGAAAATTTTATTGATTATCTCCTGTGGCATTCCAACACCATGATCACTTATTTCAATCATTAAGTACCCCTTCCCCTCTCTTTTTACAATACCAGTAGAGATGTCTAACACACCTTTATCTTTTGTGGCATGAGCCGCATTTAGAAATAAATTCAATAGCACTTGATTAATTTCACCTGGATGACAATAAACTTTAGGTAACTGTTTAAAGTGCTTACTTACCGTTAAACAATACTTCAGTTCATTCCAAACAACTTTAAGTGACTCATCAATAAGTGCATTAATATCACAAGGCTCTTTTTCAAAAGAACCTGAGTGACTCACTTTGTTCAAATTACTTACAATTTCTTTAACTCTATTTAAGCCTTTGTCTGTTTCAGCTAACATCGATTTTATATCGCCTCTTATATAATCAATGTCTTCTTGTTTCCTTAGTTGTTGGTATGCTTGAGCAATATCATGTGATGCAATTGAAGGTAAATTGGTAAGCACTAAATCATCTAACATTAACAATGAATCGACATACTCAGAAAGCATAGCTAAGTTACTGATTGAGTAACCTATGGGATTATTTATTTCATGAGCAACGCCTGCTGCAAGCTGGCCTATAGAGGCCATTTTTTCAGATTGTATGAGCTGTTGCTGAGTTGATCTTAATTCTTTTACCGTTGACTCAAGCTGAATACAATTATCATAAAGACTACGCGTTTTATCATTTAATAACTGCTCAGCAAGTAATCTCGCTTTTCGCTCTCGCTCATAAGCAACTTTATAAGGGTCTGGCTTATTCATTATGACCTTCAAACCTAACGACTAATTTACAACGCGAAGCACCATGGTGCATGCACTCAGGGTGCTCTATTGATACTTTTTCATTGAATTGATCAGCTGCCCCAAAAATTAACCCTATACTGACATGACATAATTTACGTTTTGAGCTGTAATACATAATCAGGGTATTATCATCAAGCGTTTCATATTCAAAAGTAGGTAAATAAGCTTTGGGATGAAGCCGTTTTACTTCAACATGAATGAGGTTATCTATCGCGAGTAAGAAGCTTTTTAAGCTATCTATTTCGGAGATGTCTACTGGGCTAGTATCATATAATTTTTTAAATAAATAACGGCCAAACTTTTCAATTAACACCTCAATTTCAATACCTGTTTTAATCGATAGTGCTTTCACCATATTAATCAGTTCGCTATCTTGATATTGCTCTCCGCTGGTATATACCCCTTGTGAAGGAGGATTAGTTTGTTCAATTAATTCATTCCACTGCGCCATTCCCATCTGTTCAACAATCATGTCTGAGAATGCTGTATATATAGATCCTTGCATACTATCTCCATTATTTTTATTGATAAAACGATACTACTAGTGATATTAATTCAGTTTAGTACTTAATTGATTAAACCCATAACTGATATAAAAATCAATAGATAAGGTAGCATTTCTAAAGCACTTCAGCATAAAGCTCACTAACAAAATCGATGAAAGCTTTAACTTTAGGGATTTTAGCGCGGTGTTTTGGGTATAGCGCATAAATATCAACTTTTTCCATGCCCCAATCTGGCAATATATTTACTAACTGACCTGAAGTCACTTCCTGACGACACATGTAATCAGGTAACGTAGCAATGCCTAAACCATCGACTATGGCTTGTTTTAGCATGGAGAAATCATCAACTAACAAGCGTGGCTGACAATCTAGGGTAAATTGTTCTTTTTTTGCTGAGAGTAAGTTTAGTTTTAAATCATTATTTCCCGAAATATTGAGTGGATTCATTATCAGTAATTGATGATCAATTAATTGCTCAACGCTTTCTGGTTTACCCTGATTAGCTAAATAATTCGGGCTAGAAAATATTTTTCGGTTAACAGTACCCAACTTTTTTGCAATTAACATAGAGTCTTTTAACTGCCCTATACGAATGACTACGTCAAAGCCCTCTTCAATAAAGTCAACCCTCTTATTCACTAAATTTAGCTGGACTTTAAGGTCCGGGTACTGGTGCATAAACTTGCTAAGTGCTGGTTTTAAGACATGTTGCCCGGTAGCAACAGATGCTCCTATTTTTAAATCGCCTGTATAGCTGTGAAAAAGTTCACAGACAGAGGCTGTCGCTAAATCGAGCTCTTCATGAATTCGTTTGCAATGTGCTAAGTAACGACGACCTGCTTCAGTTAAATGCTGAGAGCGTGTTGAGCGTTCGAGTAAAGTAACGGCAAGGTTTTTCTCTAAACGCGACACTTTTCGGCTGACATTAGCTTTAGGCATACCAAGTCTATCTGCCGCAAGGGTGAAACTACCTGTCTCTACGACAGCTAAGAAGACCATCATGTCATTTAAATCATGTTCCATTACATTCCTTAAAT
>OJGO01000192.1_pt1 | contig 28270 bp, 27 predicted proteins | sample 1594871 | NCBI WGS metagenome assembly OJGO01 (sample SAMN05416798, study PRJEB24817) | seawater metagenome | isolation source: Sea water | place: Canada:Atlantic | collected 2013-07 | reverse complement strand
CCACTTCAGTAGACACTTTATGGGTATCTAACCCAATGAAAAGTATGTTATGTTTATTCATGCTAGCCTCCAATTTATATTGTTTAACACATATATTATGGCTCTGGCTTTGCTAACCCACGAATTTGGAGGCTAGCACCTCGTGGGGAGTCATTATGTCTACACGTAAACCGTAATCAAGGATGGATGATGAATCGAACTAATATATTTAGAGCATTAAGTTTTGTTATTGGGTTGGCAATGCTGCTAGCAAGCACAATGGTATTTTTAGGCTTATCTTTCTTTCCTGAAACTAACGAAATAGGAATAACGGGCTCATCTTTAGTAGGCGCTTATTTCATGTTTTATGCTATAACAGGGGCAGCGGATATTTTTAAATATTTTAAAACACATCAAGTTAAGTAATTACGTATAACAAGGGTTTTAAAATCGGACTTGAAGTTCCCCCATTTTAGTGGACACCTTTGGCTGTGCTCGTTCCTTGCTATTATAGCCAGCCATTTTTAGTCGTTTAGCAAGCGTTATGTGAACTTCAACCAGTAGAGTATTTTAAGGGGTAATATATGTCTTATGTCGATGGCTTTGTCGCCGCAGTACCAACAGAAAATAAAGAAAAATACATTGAGCATGCTAAGTTATCCGCAGTAGTTTTCAAAGCCCATGGAGCACTTAAAGTGACTGAATCTTGGGGGGATAATGTTCCTGATGGTGATGTTACGTCCTTTCCCATGGCTGTAAATTGTGGCAAAGACGAAACTGTAGTTTTTTCATCTGTTGTATGGCCGACGAAGGAGATTCGTGATGCTGGTTGGGAAGCAATTATGGAAGATCCTAGGATGCACCCAGATAAAAACCCAATGCCCTTTGATGGTAAGCGTTTAATTTATGGTGGCTTCGAAGTTATTTTAGAAGAATAGCACCGAGATATAATTCATATTACACACATAAAAAATCTATGGTCGCCACTTATCTATAGACATACTGTCTGCCCATGCCATCATTAACTCTACAAAGGCTTTGGTTTTAGCTGGTTGCCCTGTTCTTGACGGGTAAACCAGATACAAAGCCATGGGCGCAATTTCGATACCGTCTTTTATTTGAATAAAGCGCCCTTCATTCAATTGTTTTTTAATCATGTTTCTTGGCACAATGCAATATCCCAAGCCTTTCTCAACAGCACTTAATACCGCACGAAAATTATTTACCGAAAAACGATAGTTAAGCGAAACTTTTTCATCTTTCATATTAATATATTGATGACTTTGGTTATTAGTCATACCCACAGCTGGCAATGCCGATAACTGCTTCGCAGTGGAGGGCATATAGTTGTGTGCTATAAATTCTTTGCTGGCCACCAACGACCAGTGGCTTTGAAATAATAATCGATAAATGAGGCTGCTATCTTGCACTGCGTCTAACCGCGGTTGAATGGCAACATCAAAATGTTGCTCATGTAAATTCACCTCATTGTCGGTTTGCACTAACTCTAGGGACGCTTTCGGGTTTTTCCGTAAAAAGGGGTCAATCACCGAATCCATAATCACATCAGCTAAATTATTAGGAATACTGACCCGTAACTTACCAACGACTTCGTGATTCAGCTCCGACATCAGCGCCTCACCAGCTTGCAATGCGGTTAAGGCTTGTTGGCAATGCTGTAAATACAATTTACCTGCCTCTGTCAGCCTAACTGATCGTGTGGTGCGCTCAAACAATCGAATGCCCAAATGGGTTTCAAGCTGACTTATTTTGTTGCTAACCGTCGATTTCTCAATATTTAGCGCATTTGCGGCTTTTGTGAAACTTAAATAATGGGCAACTTGACTGAATATTTGAATTTGATTGAGGTCATTGTTCATATATAAAAACAATAAATTGATAAATGAGTTAATTATTTATTATGAATGAACACTCATAATTAGCAACATACTTTATCACTACCTTAGAATTTTTACGGAGAAAACACTATGTCAACCAATCGAAAGTCATTTGATTTGGGTTATAAAATTATTCATTGGCTTATGGCCGCTCTAGTATTACTAATGTTTTTCGGCATTATTGGTTTTGCTCAAGCCATTACCGATGAGGAACGTATGGAAATGTTGGTAGGGCATTCAAGTCTGGGAACGCTCATTAGTATTTTTATCATCATACGAATTTATAAACGATTTATTAAAAAAGATGCCGTACCTGCTCAAAATATTAGCAATATTCAGCGGCAAGCTTCGTTCGCTGTGCATTACGCCATTTATTTCTTGCTTGTATTAATTCCTGTTAGTGGTTATTTGGCGGCGAGTTTTCATGAACTTCCGGTAATGGTATTTGGCAACTTTAACGTAAACGGTGGCCGAGAATTCAACCAAACTCTATTTGAAAACTTAAGAGCAATACATCAGTTAGCCATTTTTTCACTAATGGGGTTATTGGTCTTGCACATCGGTGCAGCATTACTTCACGGCATAGTTAGACGTGATGGTGTATTGGGGTCGATGACTAGGTTTAAGAAACCAATATAATTGACTAAGTAGCAAGGTACAGACCTAATCTGTCGAAATTGACAACAATTGCTTAGTTCGTATATCAGCGTTAAGTCTTTTTCATCAAGGAATACTAGTTAATGTAGAGAATACGGGAGTTTTCGGAGTTAAAGTGGGGGAAATAGCTTGGTTTTATTTCCCCTTTCTACAAGAAAGCGGGAATAAATCCTTCTTTCACACATCAACCACTTAACCCGTTGTTTTTAACTCTTTGATTTATCAATAACAATCGAGTAACCTCACTTCATTATAAAATTATGGACGATTTTCCCCTTCTTGTAGAAAGAAGGAATTTTTTGTCATAATAAACTGCTAGGCAAATAAACAAGGATGTCATTTATGAAATTATCAATAGCATTAGTTGTTATACTACTAAGCGGTTGCAGTTCTAATCCAAACTACGATAAAGCTACAAGTTGTGGTTCTGCAACCCCTGTATGTTTAGCCTTAGTGGCTGCTACTGATGCAGTTACAAATAGCGGTAGCTCTTCTCAAAAGTGTTCTGATATGTCTGGTGACAAAAAAAGACAGTGTGACGCACAAGTTGAGACTGTCAAAAAACACATTAATGATGCAAGTCATAAATAAATAAATAAATAAAACAAGCTGTTAAATCAGGACAAAATACAGTTGGCTGTGTTTCGTTCCTCAACATTTTAGCCAACAACATTTTGCCCATTAACGAGGGTGTTAGCTGTATTTTGAGTATGACAATATCATTAAACTTTAGAGTAAAAGGAATTATTATGAAAAAATTAATCTTTATATTATCACTGTGTATCTCTTCTTTTGTTTCTGCAAATGAATCTGCTGGTTCAATTGCTGCCAATGAGTGGCTTAAAGTTGTTGATGCTGGTAATTACACCGAAAGTTGGCAAAAAGCAGATTCATTTTTTCAATCACAACTATCACAAAACAAATGGGATACAGCCCTTAAAGGTGTACGGGCTCCTTTGGGTAAAGTAAATTCACGTGAAGAATTCGGTGCAAAAGAGTACTCAACACTTCTGGGTGTTCCAGAAGGTGAATATTTAGTTATTCAATTTCAAACTGATTTTCAAAATAAAAAATCATCAATAGAAACATTAACGCTAAGTAAAAGTAGTGGTAAATGGCTTCCTGTAGGTTATTTCATTAAGTAGCTTGGTCGAACTATAAGACGTTCAAACGGACGCGGAAGTACCCCCGTTTTAGTGGGCACCTCCTCACAACACTGAGAAGGTTAAAAGTCGCAATATTTAAACCGTAATCAAGTGAATTTTAAACCGTGATAAGACATCGGATTTTCCATTTTTATACCTTTTGGACAGGGTAATTGTTGAGTTTTAGTGAGTTAACCATAGTGAAAATAAAGTATACCTCAGCACTATTTTTTTTCTTCTGGTGTGCAATAACTATTGCAGCGCCTACATCTGACTGGAAAAAAATTGTCCGCGATACTCCTTATTCTTTTAGTAAAGGGGCGTCGAAGAACTTAGCAGAGTTACGCCGCTGGGTATTACTGTCGAATGGTTATTGCGAACTCCCTAATCGTCATGTGTTTTTTGACCAGCGAGGTCGATTCTTAACCTGGATGGATAATGAGGATAGCAGTGAAGCGACACAGGCAAAGTTAAATAAAATTCGATTGCAATTACACCAAAATAATAAGGTTAATCGCTGGATTGAAGGCAGTGCATCGAGAATAGGTTATCCCTTTGCACTAAGTTGTGATCAGCCATGGGTTGATATTGGTGCGTCTATTGACCGAGTAAAAGGCATAGCACCGCAATCTAAAGTATGGGGCACTTGGGATGGGGTTAAAGCTGGGACAAAGACAAAACCAATTAGTTTGGAGGCATTGGTCGAGTTAATGTTTCAACACCGCAGTTCACAGTTAGTTAAGCCAATAGATACCTTGTCATTAAGGTTGTTTGTTGCCCAGCTGATTATTGAAAGTGGTGCAAAAAAATATGTTCGTTCAAGCGATAATGCTTTGGGTATGCTGCAGTTAAAACCTGAGGTTCTCAATGATTGTGGTATTGATAAACGCTTCTATCAACATCGTATGGCACAGGTAGATTGTGCTGTGCGGTTATACGTGATGATTAGCAGAAACCTTCAACCTGTATTTTCCTCGGTATTTGGGCATCTTGAGAAGGCAAAACAGCAAGCACTTTTTGATATACTTTTAGTCCAATCTTACCACTCAGGCATTGGCGCTATGACAAAATTACTCACCGATAATGAAATGGGAAAAGCTGCGCGATATTTTGCTGAGCATGAGCAACAGTTCTCTGCCGAAGATATTGCTACTGGCATGATATTTCACAATTTGGGTCGCCAACCTTGGGGTTGGGAGTCACTCTATTATGTATTGGATATTATGATTGTGTCTAAGTCTTTATCCGCACACGATAGTTAATGCTTGGTTTATACTAATCCTGCTCTTCATGCTGGTATTTCCTTGGATAACTAATTGCATTGATATCACAATAGCTTAACAACTCTTTTAAGGTATTCGATAGAGACAGTCATCCATCCTAAACACTACTATTGCCTGCTTATCGGCGCTTTATATGGCTTTTGTTTCATTAATTTACTACGCTTTTTAGACGTTGAGACAATACTATCACTTCGTAATCCTATCCATATTCCATAAAGTTGTTGGCAGTTGTCATGGATAAATAACCAACAAAGGAAGCCCCCATGACTAAAAAATTAAAAGCTATATCATTTTATTTTTCGCTGTTTATCTTCCTGATGACTTGTGTATCTTTGCCAGTAAATGCAGAAGAAAAAAAGTTAGATAAAATCATCACCACTATGTGGGTGTTTTACCCTAAAGCGGGGAAAGCTGCAGATTTTGAAAAAGCGTTCAAGAAACATGTTGAATACCGTAAATCCATGAAGGACCCTCGCAAATGGTCAGTGTATCAAGCTGACATGGGCCCTAAAATGGATGCCTATTTAGTGCGTTCATGTTGTGATACTTGGGCTGAACTTGATGATTATCGCGAGTGGAATATCAAATCAAAAGCCTCTGAAAACTGGCGGGAAAATGTGAGTCAATATGTTGCTCATTATGAACGAAGTCGCTCTGAGGCTGATTTTGAAAATAGTCATTGGCCAGCAGATGTAAAATATAAGTATGTTGGTGTTAATACTTACCGACTTAAATTAGGTCATAGCGCAGAACGTGCTAAAGATAAAAAAACTCTCAGTGATGCGGCTAAAAGTGAAAATTGGCCATATAACTGGTTTTGGGATGAGACTATCAATGGAAAAATGGAAATGAATTTGGCTATTCCCTACATGAATTACGGGGCTATGGCACCGCCAGAAGTTAAATTTAGTCAAATGTTAGCTAAACATTTAGGTGATAAAGAAAAGGCTAAAAAATTACTAAGCAGGTGGTCATCGCACTTTAAATCAGTTTCTTATAATGTTTACGTAAAACGGGAAGATTTGTCGATGTAAATTATTCAACGAGTATCAGCTCTCAATAAAATGGCAACCACAGGTTGCCATTTTTAATTTTAAGAAGTAATAGTACTGTGTTTTGTTCTATATATTATCTGTGCATGATGAGCGTAGGCATAAAGCTATGATTCGGAAAACTCTATCAAACACTTTTGCTGTTTAGTTGAGCTAGAATCTTCCCAGTAAAAAATGATTACTTCAAACTACCTTAATTGTAATCCAGACCAAGAACGTGTCAGTGCCCAAACGGCTATGACAATAAATATGGTATGGACGAAGGTAAAATAGGTAATAACATAAACCCATGTCCAGGCAGATTCAAATCCCCCTAAAACTACCATCAAGGCTGAAACAATACCGAGTGCAATAAAGGCTATAATATTAAGTTTTATGCCTAATTTTGCGTGATAATAACCGATGCCGTTTGCAGGCATATTCTTGATAGTGAGTATCAACCAAATAAAGGCAATACCAGGCAAAAAAGTAAGGTTTAACAGTGAAGCAAGTGCGGCATTAGATGCTTGTTTAGTTTGCTGTTTATCAAGCGAAATTTTTGTATCCGTTTGTGTTAATACCATAAGTAATCCCTTTACGTTTATTTATATAATTAGCAATAACAAAAACTAAGAATAAAACCAAGAATAAAATGATTACTTTGGTTGAAAGTTGTTTAAGAACAATGAAAATTCTAGTTTTTAGTTAGGCCTTTTCTGTATCTTTAATTCATTATAGTTTATATACGAATGACTATAGCTAAGGGGGATACCTCAACGCCGTTATTTTCTTCATTACACGCTTAACGTTAGTTCGAAGTGGCAATATCCGGTTTATTCCTCTAATTTCTTGCTTTATTCAGATGAAAATTGAGCTAACCCCTCTAATATAGGGCAATCAGGGTTGTCGTCACCATCACATTTATCCGCGAGTGTTTGTAATACTTCTCTCATTTGCTCTAGTTCTACTATTTTTTCATTTATCTCGTGTAAATGACTCAGCGCTAATTTTTTCACATCACGACTTTCTCTATCAGTGTCGAGCCAGAACTTGAGCAGTGATTGAATTTCTGTCATGGAGAAGCCTAAGTTACGCGCACGACGGATAAATCCTAGTTGTTGTAATTGCGCTTGATTATAGAGTCGATAACCTGCTTCAGTGCGATTCGCTTCTTTCAACACGCCAATCTCTTCATAGTATCGGATCATTTTGGCTGACACCCCCGTTAAACTAGCGGCTTTGCCTATGGTGACAAGTTTATCCATGTTATTTCTCCTTAAGTGTCCAGCGCTGTAATAACAATGCGTTACTGACAACAAATAGGCTACTAAATGCCATAGCAGCCCCCGCAATTATAGGGTCAAGATAACCAAAAGCCGCGAGTGGAATTCCCACGGTATTAAAGATAAAGGCCCAAAAAAGGTTTTGCTGTATTTTTCGATAAGTCTGTTTTGCAATGAGCAATGCTGTGGGTACTAAGCTTGGCTTACTGCGCATTAAGGTGAAAGAAGCTGCGCTAACTGCAACATCAGTGCCCGAGGCCATTGCCATGCCCAAATCTGCTTGTGCTAACGCTGGAGCATCATTAATGCCATCACCAACCATAGCTACCTGATAACCTTGCTCTTGATATTGTAAAATATATTTTGCTTTATCTGCTGGAAGTACCTCAGCCTTAAAATCGTCTAACTGCAATGCTGTCGCCACCGATGTTGCGCTTGCTTGATTGTCACCGGTAAGCATAGCGACCTTTATCCCTTGTTGTTGTAATACCCTAACTGCATGTCGCGCGTCAGGTTTCAGTTCATCGCTAAAACAAAATAGGCCAAGTATTGTTAGCTGATCATTTTGTTGACTCGCTAACCAAGAAACAGAAACGCCCGCCATTTTTATTTGTTCGCTTGGCAGTTTGACGCCTAACGTTTGCATCCAATGACTACTTCCCATCAAGAGAAAATTATCAGCAACCTTGCCTTGTACACCATAACCAGCAATAACCTGAAATTTGTCGACAGGCATTGGGTGTATACCTTGGCTTAGTGCCTTCTCAGCTACCGCTTTGCCTAATGGGTGTTCACTATTGATTTGTAAGGAATAGGCCTGCTGTAACACCGTTTCTTCATTGCCATTGATGACCGTCATTTCATTTACTACGGGTTTACCTTGGGTCAAAGTGCCTGTTTTATCAAAGACGACTAAGTCGATCTTTTTTGCCTGCTCTAAGGCCACAGCATCTTTAACTAATACGCCTAACCTAGCAGCAGTTCCTGTGCCAGCCATGATGGCTGCAGGGGTTGCCAAGCCAAGTGCGCAAGGGCAGGCAATAACTAACACGGCTACCGCATTAAGAATGCCATTGGTCCAGTCATTAAATACTAAGCCAGTTACTAATAAGGTGCTAAGTGCGACTACTAACACCACAGGAATGAAGATATTACTGACTTTATCGACTATTGCCTGTACGGGCGCTTTTGCTCCTTGGGCTTGCTCGACGAGTTCAATGATCTTAGATAAGGTCGATTCAGTGCCAACACTAGTGGCACGGATCTCCAAAATACCGTCCAAGTTAAGTGAGCCACCCGTGACAATATCACCTTCTTTTTTACTTACGGGGATCGACTCACCACTAATTAATGCTTCATCCAGATGACTATTTCCTTGCAAAATCTCACCGTCAACAGAGACCCTTTCACCGGGTATTACCTTTACTTTTTCACCTGATTGCACTGATGAAGCTGCCACTTTTTGCCATGTACCTAAGCGCTGTACGGTTGCCTCAACAGGTTTTAAATTTTCCAACGCTCTAAGTGCATCCGTTGTTCGGCGTTTTGCCTTGTGCTCTAAATATTTACCCAGCAAAACCAAGGTAATGACTGCGCTACTACTTTCAAAATACAAGTGTGGCATGCCAGAAGCGCTATCAAAGCTCCACCACAAATATAAAGATAGCCCGTAAGCGGCAGTGGTACCGATGGAGACAAGGAGATCCATGTTGCCAACTCCTGCTTTTAATGCCCCCCAGCCAGCGCGGTAAAAGCGCGCACCAAAATAGAATTGCACAGGTGTAGCTAACAACCATTGCCATACCGGGGGTAACATCCATTGTGGAGTAAATAACATACCTAACATTGGTAACACTAATGGCAAAGTAAGTAGAGCTGCGCCCAATACGGGCCACCAAGCGTTATGGTAAAAAGCATTTCGTTGACTAGTTTGACTGGATTGACTTGTCACACTGTTATCGTTCAGTGTGACAAAAAGGTAACCCGCTTGTGTTACGGCTTGTTCTAGTTGTTCATCGGTTACAAATAATAAAGTTTTTACCTGTACGTGCTCGGTGGCTAAATTGACCGACGCACTGACAACACCGGATACTTTTAGTAATGCTTGTTCGACCCGTTTAACACAAGATGCACAGCTCATTTTTCCAATGCCAAATTGACTCACGGTTACTGGTACTTGATAACCGGTCTCAATAACAGCTTCAATTAATTCACCCTGACTGGCCGTACCTTGAATAGTTGCGGTATCGGTTGCTAGATTGACCGATACATCTGTCACGCCAATCACCTTGTGCAAGGCTTTTTCAACTCGACCAGCACAAGAAGTACAGGTCATACCGTCAATTTTGAATTGTGTCGTTGTATTCATAAGCTGCTCATCTTCATTGGTTTGTATATCTAGCCTGAGGTTAAAGCTTACCACGGTGGTAAGGTCAACATATTTAATCATAAATGATGCTGCCAATAAATGTTGGCAGCAAACCTGCTATCACGGCATTAGCAGGTGAATAAAAGCCCGAGAGTGCTGGTTTAAGCTGATTAGCGACTGTATGGCTCTTAACGTTCTCTATTTAAGTCATGTTGTACAAATAACAGCTCACTAATTGAGATGTATATTTGATGTGTTTTTGATTTCTTTTGTGTGTTCTTTTGACATCGTATTGGTATGGAAATAAATAACCTTCTTGTAATTCACTGATAACTATAGGTTTAATTGTTGGCTTCGTTTTTGCAATATGAACAATATTAAACAAAAACTTACCTTAAAGGATATTTTCATGAATAAAATTAAATCACTGCTACTCATCCCAATGTTGTTATTAAGTCATCAGTCAAATGCTGATGAAGTTGTGCAAAGAGTACCAGATAACAGTGTTGGTCAAGTTATTGGGGGCTGGAGTTCCGTTTTAATTGGCGGTGTTTTAGGCGGCCCCATAGGTGCTATCGCAGGCGGATTAGCTGGTGCTTGGGTAGGTGGTGGCGTGCAAGAACTATCAGGCGCGAGTGGTAACTCTTACGTAGTGAAGCAAGAAAATAATACTGAGGTATTAATACGATCACCAAATTATACCTTTGAAGTGGGCGATAAAGTCAAAATAGTAGGGCTTAGAGCTATTCCGATTGAAACGAACGAATAGTAAAGCGCCGTTTGTTTTGGCGAATAATACTTTATAAGTGAAAACCTCAAGCTAAACCCTCAAGCTAAACCCAAGGAAGTCAAATGACGACTATTCTACTTTTTGATGAAGTTAACAATGTACCAGCAGCCAATCAGGCTTCTGAACAAAAACTACCTGGTGATTTAGCTATGTGGATTTTTATTGTTATGGAACTCACTGTTTTTGCTATTTTCTTCATTGCTTTCGCCGTTACGCAGCGGATTCAAAGTGACATGTTTATCGAGGGTAGAGCGACACTGAATGCTTCCATTGGACTGTTTTGTACATTGGCTTTAATTGTTAGTAGTTACTTTGTTGCGTTAGCTGTTGAAGCGGTAAAGAAGGGCAATAATTTAGCGGCAAGTCGAAGACTGATACTGGCAATACTTAGTGCTACGGTATATTTGGTATTAAAGCTTAGCGAGTATACCGCTTTGGTTGAGCATGGTTATGATCTATCTACAAACTCCTTTTATACGCTTTACTTTTTCATTACAGGTTTTCACTTTATGCATGTCTTGTTAGGCATGATTATTTTGATTTATATGGCAGTCAAAGCACGAAAAGATTTTTATGTTCCGACGGATTGTAATGGTTTTGAAGCAGGGGCTTCTTACTGGCATATGGTTGATCTTGTTTGGATTATTGTTTTCTTTCTTATTTACATCATTCATTAGGTTAGGAAAAATTATGAGTCGATTATTTAATAATGTGCACTTGTCAGTCTTTATTCTGATATTACTCACACTGGCAAGTACCTTATTAGCGCAATCAAATAGTCATACAACTATAGTTGCGATATTAGTTACCTTGTCAGTGATAATAAAAGGACAGCAGATCGTTGATATTTTTATGGAGTTAAAGAAGGCACAAGCTAAATGGCGCTGGTTTTTGTTAAGTTATACTATTTTAGTCCCGTTGGTATTGGCTATGATTATATATATGTAAACACGCTATAATCACTGAATAACAATGAAATTTTTTTAAAAATAAATGCACCGAGCGTGCATTGTTAATAACAAAAGAAGAATGATTCATTCTTCTTTTCCACGTTGGAATATTGCTTGTGCTTGAAAAAACGTTACTAAAAATTGCCTTAGATCTGAGTTTAAGTTTACCGAAAAAAGCCCATTATCAGCGATTAATGCTGGCAGTGAATGAAGTGATGCCTTGTGATGCGGTAGCCTTACTTGTATTACAAGATGATTACTTGGTTCCTGTTGCAGTTGATGGCTTGTCACCAGAAGTACTTGGCATGCGTTTTTCTCCTGAAGAGCACCCAAGATTAAAAGCTATTTTATCTTCCCGTAAACCCATTCGTTTTGATGCCGACTCAAGTTACCCTGATCCCTATGATGGTCTGTTATCAATAGATCCTAGGCGTGTACTAGATGTACACGACTGTATGGGCTGCTGCTTATATGTTGAGGAAAATCTTGTTGGTGTGCTGACGTTGGATGCCTTGCAAGTGGGTGCCTTTAGTAATGTTGATGATATTACGGTTGCGACTCTAGCTGCACTGGCAGCAGCAACGATACGTAATGCTAACTGTATTGCTGTGTTAGAAAAAAGAAATGAAAAAGCCTTGTGTTTAACCAATGAATTGGTGAAAGATGCTCATAAAGCTAAAGGTGACGATTTTGTTGGTGAAAGCACGAAAATGCTGGAATTAAAAAATGAGATAAAAGTCGTCGCCAATTCAGAGCTTTCGGTATTAATTACTGGAGAAACAGGCGTGGGCAAAGAAGTTGTCGCACGCACGGTTCATGCACAATCACGCCGTAGTGAAGAAGCAATCGTGCAAATAAATTGCGCGGCCTTGTCAGAAAATATTGCGGAGAGTGAGTTATTTGGCCATGTAAAAGGGGCGTTTACTGGTGCCAATAAAGATCGCATGGGTAAATTTGAACTCGCTAATCACGGAACATTATTTTTAGACGAAATAGGTGAGCTATCTTTAAATCTTCAAGCCAAGTTATTGAGAGCTATTCAAGAAGGCGAGATACAGCGTGTTGGTGCGGATAAAAACTTCTATGTTGATGTTCGAATTATTGCTGCGACGAATCGTGATTTATCCGAAGAAGTTGCCCAAGGACGTTTCAGAGAAGATCTTTATCACAGGTTAAGTGTCTTTCCGCTTAATGTACCGCCGTTGCGTGAACGAATTGATGATATTCCACAGCTGAGTGGTTTTATCTTAAATAATATTAAAGGAAAAATTGGTACCAATAATGTCAGAGTAAGTAAAACGGCTATGCATCAACTAATGCAATACGACTGGCCAGGCAATGTCAGAGAATTGCAACATGTGCTTATGCGCGCAGCATTGAGAGCTGCAGCCAGCGCAGAAGGAAAAGCAGCAGTAATCGAGCTCAAACATTTAGGTTTAGACTTTGTTGCGCATAGCGCAGAGGAAAGTGGCAGTATTACCCCATTAATTTCGACTGAAAATAAATCATTCAACGAAATCTTATCTGACTTTCAACGTCAATTAATCACAAAAGCAATGGAAGATAATGATCATGTGTGGGCAAAAGCTGCGCGTCAACTGCAACTCGATAGAGGCAACTTATATCGTCAAGCAAAACGTTTAGGCTTAACCTAATTATTTATGATAAACAAAATGAAGCCAATAATTTATTATTGGCTTCATTTTTTAACGCTTTTTATTTCAACAGACTATTTATTTTAAACTGGCAAAATAGGCAGAAAGATTCTCAATATCACTATCAGATAAGGCACCGGCCATGCCTTGCATCACAGCGGATTGTCCGCCTTTTCTTTCCTTAGAGCGATAAGTTTTTAACGCACTAACCAAATACTGCTGGTTCTGTCCTGCAAGGTTTGGGTAAGTGGGGATCAGTGCTTTACCATTTACACCATGACAGCCTGCACACATACCTGATTTGGCTTTACCAGCGGCAATATCTCCAGCAAAACTGTTAACAGACAATGTTATCAGCGCAAGTGTCATTGAACTCAAGAGTAATTTTTTCATAATTTTCCTTTGATTAATGTTAGATCTATTAATCTAAGAGCAACCAATGTGCCATATTGTATCTGCTTGTTTTTATGTTGTTTTTTATATGAAGAGTCTTTGTTTTATGTGTTTGATGTAAGAATGACATCTGTTTTGTGTCTTTTTGTATGGGCTTGAGTATTTCTTCATTTTTCTTCTTTAATAGTGCTGCTTGATAGTAACAGTTCATCATTATTGCCCCTCGTGATTTTGAATGTGGTCTGGGGCAAGTTTGTTAATTGCTATCACTTAGACATAAAATCTCCGTGTGAATTTAACATCACTCTTGCTTTTGTTATTAATGTAAGTGTTGAAACCCTTTGATTTTCATGCTGTTATTTTGTTGGCGCTATTTTTGCTGTATGGAGGTTTTTACTGATAAGTGAGCCAATATGAGTTCCGCTATAAATTTTGATACAGAAATGATCCAAAAATACGATAGGCAGGGGCCTAGATACACCTCTTATCCAACTGCGGTGCAATTTAACCATGACGTTGATAATGACAGTTATATTGAAGAGCTAGATAACAGTAACCAAAGTAATAAATCATTGTCTTTGTACTTTCATATTCCTTTTTGTAATTCACTTTGTTTCTATTGTGCTTGCGCAAAAATTATTACAAAAAAGCCAGAGAGATCAATTCCATATTTGCAAAGGGTTTATAGGGAGTTGCACCATCAGGCGAAATTGATCAACAGTAATCGTGTTGTTGAACAACTGCATTTTGGCGGTGGCACACCCACTTTCCTCAGTGATGAGCAATTTGAAGAAATTTTTGAACATATTCGTAAAAACTTTACCTTGGCACCTGTTGAAGACAGGGAATTTTCGATTGAAATAGACCCTAGAGCCGTTAGAGCTAGTACTATTCCTTTATTACATAGTCTAGGTTTTAACCGTATCAGTTTAGGTGTTCAAGACTTTGATCCTAAAGTACAAAAAGCGGTTAATCGTATTCAGTCGGTAGAGCAGACTTTTGATGTAATTGATGCGGCTAGAGCCGTGGGTTATAAATCTGTCAGTGTTGATCTTATTTATGGTTTGCCGTGTCAAAGCGTTGATAGTTTTAAAAGAACGCTAGATCTGGTCATGCAGAAAAGGCCCGATCGATTATCTATTTACAGCTATGCACATATGCCGAATAAAGTTAGATCGCAGCGGACCTTAAATGCCGATGATTTACCCGATGCATCAACCAAGCTCGCTATTTTCGAAATGACGGTCAACTACTTACAAAAAGCGGGCTACGTATATATTGGTATGGACCACTTTGCTTTACCTGATGATGAACTTACTCTGGCAAAGCAGAACGGTACATTACAACGAAATTTTCAAGGGTATTCAACACATGCTGATAGTGATCTCCTAGGATTTGGTATGACCTCAATTGGTCAACTAAATAATTGTTTTATTCAAAACATGGCGACTGAAGAAGAATATTTTCAAGGTATTGACCAAAGCGGTTTGGCCGTGAGCAGAGGTTATCGTTTAAATGAAGATGACTGTATTCGTCGCGATGTTATTCAGGCCTTAATGTGCCAAAACCGTGTGTCTATAAACGATATTAATGAGCAATATAATATCAATTTTTTTGATTATTTTGCTGATGAAATAATCGAATTACTGCCAATGGTTGACGATAAGTTGATAACCCTAAGTATTGAAAATATTGCTGTTACCCAAGCCGGTCAACTGTTGCTGCGTAATATTGCCATGGTATTTGATGCCTATATTGAACCTATTAATAAGCAAGTGATATTTTCCAGAACAATATGATCCTGCTGATAATTCATAATCACCTCACAAACAGCAAAGTGATTATTATATTTATGTTCATTTGTAGCGTTCAGTCGATAATGTCGATGTCAAATTGACTCTTCTTTATGGGTTATATAGACACGAATGTTTCATTTTATCATTGCTGTTTTGTTTATGTTTCTGATTTTTATGTTTTTATTGTTTTGGCATGCCTTCTGCAATATCTATTATATGGCTGGCTTAAACATTGTGATGACGAACTTGATAACTAGCCAAGCTACCTGAAACAGACATCTTCAAGTGGTTTGGGTATAAGGGGAAAATCACAAAAAATTAAGCCATATATTTTAATATTAAAAAGTATGAATTTTTCAAGTTGCGCTGGCAACCCTGAGAATATGCTAACTGTACCAAGGAGGTACTTATGAAAACCCTAACTACAGATGTTGCGATTATCGGTGCAGGTCCCGTTGGTTTATTTCAGATATTTGAGCTTGGCTTACAAGGGTTAAATACCATAGTGATTGATAGCTTGCCGGAAATAGGGGGCCAATGCAGTGAACTATACCCAGATAAACCTATCTACGATATTCCTGCATTGCCTAACGCAAAAGCAAGTGACGTAATAGATAATCTTTGGCAGCAAGCCGCAATTTTTGACCCTACTTTTTTATTGGCTGAGCGAGTTGAACATATCGAGAAAGTATCGGTTGATTCTTTCATTGTCACTACCAATAAACAGACAGTAATTCATTGTCGGGCAGTCATTATTGCGGCAGGAAATGGCGCTTTTTCACCTGTTAAATTAAAAGTACCGTTAATTGATAAATTTGAAGATCAACAACTGTTTTATCGCATTAGCAATGTTGAACATTTCAGAGATAAGAATGTCGTGGTGCTAGGCGGTGGTGATTCTGCTTTGGATTGGGGTTTAACGCTGCAAAAAGTAGCGAAAAGTGTGCTTCTTATTCATCGTAGTCGCAACTTTAAAGCAGCAAAAAGCAGCGTTAATAAAATGGTTGAGCTGTGTGAACAACTGAAAATGCAGTTCTTATGTGGGCAAGTAAGCCGTTTTAAAGAACAGGATAAAAAGCTAACGGAACTGACTATTACTTCAAAAGATGGCGTTAATCGCAGAGTCTCACTCGATGAACTGGTCGTGCTTTTTGGGGTGTCTCCTAAGCTTGGGCCAATAGATAATTGGCAGCTTGAAATGCATCAACATCAAATCATAGTGGACACGCAATCTTTTCAAACTTCAGTTTCTGGCATTTATGCCGTGGGCGATATTAATTATTATCCCGGTAAAAGAAAACTTATTTTAAGCGGCTTCCATGAGGCAGCATTAGCAGCTTTCTCTATCGCCGAAACTGTCTTAGATCAAGACCGTATTCCCACACTGTACACGACGACGAGCCGAGTCGTTCACAAGCGTATGGGCGTTGAAAACTCGCTGGAAGAGATGTTGAATTAGTTATAGGTTACCGTCAGGTAGCCTACACAGAACAATTGGTCATAGAACTTATCTGTTCAAAGTGAAACGAAACAAAGGGAGCAACTCATAATCAAAGAATCATTTATTTAACCATTCAATACAACAAGAGGAAAATATCATGTTTAATATTTTTAAATCGAACAAATCGCAGGCTAACGATGACGTATCAGCACAATCAACTGAATTAGAAAATGCTGTAAAAAGCAATTCAAGTAAGGTACAAGAGAATAAAAAAGTACATGGCGAAGATGGCGTATGCTGTGGAGGTTGCGGAGGAGAATAGTGCCGACATATTGTTTTACAAGCACGGATAACATTCTCTGTGCTATAAATGTATTTAAAGGTACGGTTAAATAAAGATCATCGATTAAATGGCGATATTTAAAAATAAATATTGAAAATTCTGCATCTTTTTATTAACCGTTCCGTCTTAGGGGAAGTATCGGAAAATTATAATGAGTTGACACCCTGTTTGTATGATAACTGAATGGCAAAATCACAAAGCACAACTTCGTAGCTACATCAGTAAACGCATTGACGATGTAAATGCGGTAGATGATATTCTGCAAGATGTTTACATCAAAGCCAGTGGCAATTTGCATCAATTAAAAGTAACAGGCAGTCTCAAGAGTTGGCTTTATCGCATTGCTCACAATACGATTATGGACTTTTATCGACAACGCCAGCCCTATGAGGAGCTGCCAAAAGATCTCGTTGCTGAAGAGCAAGATACAGGTAAACAAGCACGCGAAGAGTTAGCCCAATGTTTAAGTCCGTTGATTGATGAACTGCCAGAAAAATATGGCACACCACTGCGTTTGGCTGAGCTTGAAGGTGTATCGCAACAAGACATTGCTGAGCAGCTCGGGTTATCTCTCTCGGGAGCTAAGAGTCGAGTGCAAAGAGCTCGCGTTAAATTTCGACAACAAATGATGGCTTGCTGTGATTTTGAAGTGGGTCAAGAAGGCATTACTAGCTACTCTAAAAAAGATTCAACTCAGCAAACTAAGTGTTAGGGCTCCTGATATAAAGCAATAACTTTTTCTTTTTAATCACACACTAGCTCACCACAAAATGTACTCTCAATGTTGATTTTGTGGTGCACAGTAGCGTTTTTGGAGAACCAATGAATAGTAAAACACGTCCTTTGATATCACAGCATATAATTGACGAAGCCACTGAATGGGCCATTATGCATGGCGTCGCGTTTCGCCAAGCCGATAATACGGCGAGACATTGCCCTTTTAGTTTTGCGCCAATGACAATGCAGCGAGAGGTGTTTCAGCACTTACGTAAAGTAACCCCGCTCATTACTAAGCTGATCAATAATATTTCTGAAGACCATGATTTCCTTCAATCTGCACTTGGTGATGTAGCAAAAGCCGATCCGTTTTTTGGGCGTTTATTATCTTTGCACCAACAGGTGCATGGCGATATTGAGCATCGACTGACACCAATTCGAAAACCGTTATTGTTAATGCGTACCGATTTTATGGATGATCGCCAGCATGGTGCTAAAGTCATTGAGTTTAATGGTATTGCCGCGGGTATGGCACCATTTGGCCAACGTGCCACTGAATTTCATAGTTTTTTGAACAGCCAATGGCCAGCGGATTATCAAAGATGGTTGGAAGATAGTCATTCGATACCGGCAGAAAATTATGGCCTCGATCAACTTGCCTTTGGTATTTCACAAGCCGCTAGAAAAATGGCTGCGACGAATGCTAAGGATTCTGAGCAACATAAGCCGACTTTCTTGATGGTGATTCAAGAAAATGAAGATAATGTTTATGACCAACACTTACTTGAAATAGCACTACAGAAAAAAGGTTTACGAACCGTGAGGCGTACTTTTGAGCAGCTCAGTACTCAGCTTTCAACAGGCGACAATCAGCGCTTGATGTTAGAAGGAATTGGTGTCATTGATGTGGTGTACCTGCGAGCAGGCTATCAATACGCTGATTATTACTCGCCAGATCGGGATGAATCAGTATGTTGCCAGACGTTAAGCGAAACAAGATTGTTTATTGAGCAGCATCATGTGGCGGTTAATGCGACATTTAGCCAACAACTCGCTACCAGTAAAACGATGCAGATGTTACTTACCATAATGCCGGCTGAAGAATATGCTCGATGGGGGCTTAACTTTGAAGAGGCTGAATTAGTTAAGAGTGTATTAGCGGAGATGAAACCAATAAATCAAGCAACTATCAGCTGGTTTAACACACAAGCTAATAAACACGATTGGGTTCTAAAAAACCAAGGCGAAGGCGGCGGTCACTGCATATTCGGTGATGATATCAGCGAGAAATTGAATCAACTCTCACCAATTGAGCATGACGCATGGGCATTAATGCAACGCTTATATCCACATGAGCGAGAGATGCCAACGATTGCTGTGCGCGATAGTGAACAAAGTCAGGTTGATGATCTTGTGAGTGAGATAGGTTTATTTACAGTCTATTTTGACGGTACTCCTGTCACTGAACTAGAGGGGTACGCGGGTTATCTTATCCGCAGTAAACCCGCGAGTGAAAATGAGGGGGGAATTCATAGTGGCAAAGGCATTTTAGACTCTCTTACGTTGACTGGTTAACAATAGATTCAATTAATATTCAAAAAATTCTTTGCGTCTTTTAGCCTATCACTGCGTCTTAGTAGTACAAAACGAAAATTACCGAGAAAATAAATGTTTAAAGTTAGTCCCAATCGTACAGACATTAGCGACAAATTTATTAAGAACGATAGTCATATGCTTAATCAAATCTATGGAACCGATGATGTGACGCCCTATTGGATTGCTGATATGGATTTTCCCATTGCCTCACCAATAAACCAAGCCATGCAGCAACTGGTTAGTCGTGAATCGTATTCATATGAATTCGATTCTAAAACGGTTTTCAACGCCATTTCAACATGGAACAAAGATCGTCACAATCTCGAATTGAACCCTGAACATTTTGTTCAAGTACCAGGTGTGTTAAGTGCTATTGCATTATTGATCCGCGATTTTACTAAGGAAGGTGATGGCGTATTAATTCAAACTCCTGTCTATCATCAATTCCGTCGCTTGATTGAATCAGCTGAACGAACCGCTGTTAACAATTCGCTTAATATTGAAAATGACCGTTATGTTATTAATTTTGAGGAATTTGAAACACAGTTGAAAAGTGGCGACGTTTCTATGGTGCTGCTTTGTAATCCCCACAACCCTGTGGGACGCGTATGGACTAAAACGGAGCTGCAACAGTTAGTCGCTATCGCGAAAAAATATAACACCTTAATTATTAGTGATGAAGTGCATGCCGACATCATTTTTGAAGGCTCTACATTCACTAGCATGGCTTCTTTAGATTACGATAATAGCCTAACGATAATTGGCTCTCCAGCTAAGAACTTTGGCTTAAATAGTATTTCTAACGGCTACATTTACAGTGACAATCAAAGTCTGCGTGACAAAATTAAAGCCACCTCGGTCTCTATGTCACTCGATCACGGCAATGCGTTTACCACATATGCCACCATTGCAGCATATGAACACGGTAAGGAGTGGTTTGATGAATTTTTATTGTACACGCAAACCACACGTAATTGGATTGTCGCGTTTATGGCAAGTGAACTTCCCCAAGTTAAGACCTTTGCACCAGAAGGAACTAATCAGATTTGGTTCGATTTTACTGGCTTAGGCTTAGAACCTGCGCAATTAAAATCCCTATTGACTCAACAGGCTAAACTGGCATTAACGCCCGGAGCTTGGTTTGGTGAGTCTGATGAAAATTATTATCAAATGAATTTCGCCTCACCACTAGAGCAAATTCAGGCTTCATTTGAGTTACTGAAGTTATCGATTAAATAAGTTCGTCATATTTGAGGGCATAAATCATGAACTGACGGTCTGAGGCACCTTAACCTTGTTGAATACTCTATGAAGGCATCGCCCCTGAGTTAAGGTAGCCTGAAATTTTCCGTTTCAGTGGACATTATTTATCTAGATATTCTTTGGGTAAGGGATAAACATAGAGGAGTAAATCCCTCATACTTTAGCATGACAGTGATTGCGTTGTGCTTTTGTATGTTGTTGTTATTTAATAATTTAACTGTTATTTGATGCTTGGTTGACAACTCCGCTCTGATTGATTTTTAACGAAGACTGCACCATCATCAGCGTTAATTATAATTTCAGAGATTTTTATGAAACGCGTCTCAGCCTGTCTAAGTTTTTTTATTATTCTGCCCGCATTAGGACAAGATATTAATGATATTGAAAAAATCAATGTTTATGGTCAAACACCACTGTCGAATACTGTTGCAAGTGATTACAGTGCATTTGGCAGTGTTCAAACGATAGATGCGCAAGCGCTTGTTCAATCTCAAGCCATCTCTTTAGCTGAACATATGAAGAATCAGCTGACCAGTTTGCATATAAATGACGTGCAAAATAATCCTTTTCAACCTGATGTGCAATACCGAGGGTTTACCGCTTCACCATTATTGGGCTTACCGCAGGGGATTTCTGTTTATTTAAATGGCGTACGATTTAATGAGCCCTTTGGTGATACCGTTAATTGGGATTTAATTCCTCTTGCTGCCCTTGAAACAGTTTCTTTATATTCTGGTTCAAACCCCGCATTCGGTCAAAACACCTTAGGTGGAGCACTGGCGTTACAGACAAAAAATGGTTTTAGCTATACACAAAATGAAGTTGAAGCTCGTTTTGGTAGTTTTGGACAACAACAATATACCTTGCAATCTGGTGGTAATAAGGGCAACTGGGGCTATTATTTTGTTGCTAATAAGTATCAAGAGGATGGCTGGCGCGATTATTCTGCAAGTGAATTGCAGCAGATGCTGGCAACCCTGACTTATGCAAGTGAAAGTCGTACTATCGATTTTATTTTCTCAGCTAATAATAATGAAATGCTTGGCAATGGCGCAGTGCCAGAAAAACTTGCAGGTTTAGCGGGTAGAAGTGCTATTTATACCCAGCCGGATAAAACAGATACAAGTTTTCAGCAATTCATCGTTAAAGCAGATAATGTTATTAACGAGCAAATGTCATGGCAGGCGAATGTTTATTATCGTCAAAACGAAATTAACAGTTTAAATGGCGATGACAGCGATTATGAAGAATGTGAGTCTGGCTCGCTTTATAGTTTGTGTGAAGAGGAAGAAGATGACACTTTGGAGCGCGTTCATTTTGTTGGTTATGATGAAGATGTTTGGTTAAGTGAGCTAAGTGATATTGATGCAGACGATATCGACGGCACTTTGAATACGGGCTTCACAGATAATGAAAGTTATGGCGCTGCGCTGCAATGGGTAGGATTAAGCCATTTTGATGCTTCTGAGTCTTTCAGCTCTATTGATAATGAATTTATTTTTGGCTTAGGCGTAGACCAAGCTCAAATTAGTTTCAACAGTGATACTCAGTTTGGCATACTTAATAATGAAACTGTAGATGACGATCGTTCAGTAACGGGCATCGGTTTGTATGATAGTGAGTCACGTGTAAGTTTAAAGGTGAGAACTCAACAGCACTATCTTTACTTTTTAAATGCCACCACATTTGGGGAAAATCTTACCCTTAACCTTGCTGGGCGATACAATTACACTGACGTGAGCATGAGAGATCAAATTGAGACGGGTAAAGGTTCACTTAACGGTGAGCATATTTTTCATCGCTTTAATCCGGCTATATCAGTTAACTACCAGCTGAATCAAGAATACACAGTTAAGTTGAGCTACAGTGAATCTTCACGTACACCAAGCCCGGCTGAATTGAGTTGTGCGGATGAAGAAGATCCGTGCAAACTACCCAATGCTTTTGTGGCCGATCCTCCACTAGAACAGGTTGTTGCCAAAACAACAGAAGCATCTTTACATTATGATAATAAAACATTTTCAGCGTTAGCCACAGTGTTCTCAACCTTGAGTTTTCAAGACATTATCTTCCAACAGGCAGGGGAAAGGTCGAATGAAGGTTACTTTGTAAACCTTGATAAAACTCAACGACAAGGCGTAGAGCTTGCATTTTCTACTCGTGTGGGTGATGTTGACTTGAACGCTAGTTATAACTATTTAAAAGCAACTTTTGAATCTCCTTTTGTTTCATTTAGTCCTGTGAACCCTTTAGGGCCAGACAGACAAGTTAATCCAGGTGATGAAATACCCGGACAGCCTCAAAATCAATTTAAATTTCATATAAATTGGTTGTTCAATGAGCAAATTAATATTGGGACAGAGTTTTTATATGCTTCTTCATCGTATTATCGTGGTGATGAAGCGAATGAGAATAAACAAATACCAGGTTATTCTGTAACCAATCTTTATTTTAATTACCAAATTAATGAACAGCTGCGTTTGTCTGCAAAAGTGGATAATTTATTCGACCGTCATTTCGATACGTTTGGTACCTACGGTGAAGCCGATGAAGTGCTAGGTGAATTATACCCAGGTACAGAGTTTGATGAATACTTTGTCGGTCCATCAAGACCACGCGCCGTCAGCGTAAGTATTAACTATCAATTCTAAAGGTAATTGAATTAGGAGAATATTGCTGCGCACTCACTAAAAGACGAGGGTTGTCATACTAAAGGAGGAAAGCATTGTTGCAGCAGTAAGAATAGGATTAAGGTATGTATTTTGTCTCTTATAAGATCAAATCGATGTATAAACAATCTTATTCTGTCTATCTTTCTTACTGCGCTTTGTCGTTCACCAGCTTGAGTGGCATTGCGCTGGCAGCTGAAAATCAACAAATTGAGCAAAGTAACTCATCCCAAAACGAAGTTATTGTCATTACCGGCAGTCGACAAGACTCAGACTTGTTGAGTTTTGCTGGTAATGTTGATCGCATTTCCACTGAAGATATCGACAGGGTTAGCGCTGTTCATCCGGGCGATATTCTCAATCGCGCTACTGGGGTTCATATACAAACTAATAACGGTATGGAGTCACTGCCCTCGGTTCGCTCTCCGGTATTAACTGGACCAGGAGCGGCAGGTGCTTTTTTATTTCTAGAAGATGGTATAGCCACTCGTTCTGCAGGTTTTGCCAATAATAATGCGCTATCAGAGTTAAACCTTGCTCAAGCAAGTGAAATAGAAGTGATCAGAGGGCCTGCTAGTGCTGTCTATGGCTCAAATGCCGTGCATGGCGTCATTAACGTCTTAACTAAAGCGCCTAGTGATGAAGGCGATGTTTCGTTGCTATTTGGTCCGAATGAACGCATTCAACTGCAAGGCACGCTTGGTCGGGAAATGGGTCAGCACGGTGTCAGTGGTAACTTCCAAGCTATCGAAGAAGAAGGCTATCGAGATGATAGTGGCTTTACCTCATTTAAAGTTAATGGCAGACATGACTATGAGCAAGGCGCTGATAAAATTAGCACGCTTATTTCAGGTTTTGTACTAGACCAAGATACCGCTGGTTTTATCTCTTCAGGTGACAATGGTAGTGATTGTTATAGCTCTGACTATAGTGATAAAAACCTATATCAAGACCGCGAAGCAATGGAAAAAAATTGTGATGATGATGCCTATCGTAAGTGGTCATCATTGCGCATTGCGACCAACTGGCAACGTCTATTAAGCACTAAAACTCACTTCAGTATTACCCCGTACTTTCGGGTCAATGAAATGGAATTTCGCCAACACTATTTACCGTCAAAAGCGATAGAAGAAAATAGCCATTACAGTGTTGGTGTTGCCAGTAGCTATTATTGGCAAATAGAAGAAAATCTAGCGTTAGTTATGGGGATTGATGCTGAGTGGACTGAAGGAGAGCTAACCCAAACACAACAAAAGCCAGATACTTTTAGCTTTGGTAAAGCGCGACAACAAGGCACACATTATGACTATGAGGTCGAAGCATCAACAATAGCGCCCTATATTCAGGGGGACTGGCAAGTGAATGATGTTTTAAAGTTCACTGGTAGTATTCGTTTCGATGCCACTGAGTACCGTTATGATAATCTTATTGCGGATGGCACCACTAAAGCAGATGGCAGCAGTTGTGTTAATAACTCAGGTGAAGCGACTCCTTGTTTGTACCTTAGACCGAGTGATAGTGATGATCACTATGATAATACAAGTACTAAGCTTGGCTTTAATTATCAGTTTACTGATAATACCGCGCTGTTTAGCGCGTGGTCGCAAGGATTTAGGGCGCCACAAACCACAGACTTGTATCGTTTACAGAATCAGCAAGTCGTAGGTGAATTAGACTCGGAAGAAATTAATAGTCTTGAAATAGGTCTGCGTGGGGTAGCTGAAAAATTTCACTATGAAGCCGTTATTTATACTATGACTAAAAATAACTTTTTCTTTCGCGATGCTAAAGGCCTCAATGTCACCGACGGAAAAACGTCACATCAAGGACTTGAATTAGGTGTTAACTATGATATTACCGATAGTATAAATCTGGCCGTTAATTACAGCTATGGCGAACATGAATATGACTTCGACCGCCCAAGCAGTGGCGTGGTCAAGGGTAATGAAATTGATACCGCACCTAAAAACTTAGCCAATACACGCTTACGCTGGTTACCAACAGCAAACACAAGCCTTGAACTAGAATGGTTGCACATGGGGGATTATTATTTAGACCCTGCGAATGAACATAAGTATGAGGGACATGACTTGTGGCAACTTCGCGGAGCATTGCAATTAAACAGTCATGTTAATTTGTTTGCTCGCATTGAGAACCTAACCGATGAGAAATATGCCAGTCGTGCTGATTATGCGTTTGGCTCTTATCGCTTCTTTGGTGGTCAACCGCGTGCTATTCACTTTGGTGTTAGTGCCAATTTTTAGTCCACACTCATAATAGAATTAACACTGATGAGAGAAAAAGGAAGCATAATGAGTAAATGGTTTATCGGTTTAATGGTATTTGTTTTCTTATCTTCTTATGTAGTTGCCCAACCTGAAGTACGTGTTGGTGTTTTAAAGTACGGCACGGTTAACTGGGAAATTGATGTCATTAAACATCATCAGCTCGATAAGAAGTTTCAGTTTGATTTAACCGTAACGGCATTGGCCAGCAAAAATGCCTCTGCGGTTGCCTTACAGAGTAAGGCGGTTGATATTATCCTTAGTGATTGGCTTTGGGTGAACCGTCAACGTTTTGAGCAGAGAATGTATACCATGTACCCAACCTCAATGGCGACTGGCGGTCTTTATGTTTCGGCTAATTCTGCGGTTAATTCTTTGGCTGATCTCAAAGGAAAAAAAGTGGGTATTGCCGGCGGAGCTGTGGATAAAAGCTGGTTGTTATTGCAAGCCTATAGCCAAAAAAAATATGGATTTGATTTAAAGAAGCAAGCTGAGCCAACCTTTGCCGTGCCGCCATTATTAAATAGGCTCATGCTGCGTGGTGATTTAGACGCGGCAATTAACTTTTGGCACTATGGTGCTAGACTAAAAGCGGCCGGTTATGACACTTTAGTGACCGTACCTCAAATGCTTGCTGAGTTTGGTATTGAGACTAAAATACCGCTGTTAGGTTGGGTCTTTGACCAAGGCTGGGCAAATCAACATCCAGAAGCGATAACCCGTTTCTTGCAAGCATCACTTGAAGCCAAGCAAATATTATTATCATCAGATGAAGAGTGGCAACGTATTCGTCCTTTGATAAAGGCTGAGAATACAGCAGTATTTTCTTTACTAAAAAAAGACTATCGTGCAGGGGTATTACGTGAATTTGGCAGCAAAGAGATTGATGCAAGTCAGCAGGTTTTTGATATATTAGCAGAGCAGGGCGGCAGTGCTTTGGTTGGTAAAGCGACGGCATTAAGCGAAGGCACTTTCTGGCAAAACGATACGCTGAGTAGAACTAGTCTTGCTAAGAGTATTCAATGAAGCTCTCTGCCTTCAAAAATATTGCGATATCCAAAAGCCACTTAAAAAATATCCCTTTACTTAAAGGCGCTTTCACCATGACATTTTCAAGGGAGTTGTTTTCATTTTTACTGTTACGACTCGGTGTTATTGTTGCAATTTCTGCATTGTGGCAAGGCTTGGCTTGGATTATTGCTAGCCCTGATTTCCCCTCGTTAGTTGCCGTGATTAACAGTGTACAGTATCACCTTAATGAAGGTGATATGGTGTCGAATGTTGTGATAACGCTTAGACGTGTCTTACTAAGCTTTATCATTGCGATGCTGCTAGGTGGTATTATTGGCATCATGATGGGGGTTAATGCATGGATTAATAAACTGAGTGATTCGCTACTTATTATTATGCTTAATATTCCAGCCTTAGTGACTATTTTACTTTGCTATATTTGGTTCGGTTTAGTGGAGTCAGCAGCCATTGCCGCGGTCGTTATTAATAAAATCCCTACAGTCGTTGTGATGATACGAGAAGGAGCGCGTACGGTCGATAAAGACTTATTAGCCGTTGCTAAAATCTACCAACTATCCGCCAGTAAAACTTTTTTTAAGGTGTTTTTACCGCAACTGTATCCTTTTATCATAGCTTCGGCCCGCTCGGGTTTGTCTTTGATTTGGAAAATAGTGTTAGTCGTTGAATTATTAGGACGAAGTGATGGCGTTGGTTTTGCGTTGAATACCTTGTTTCAATTTTTTGATATTGCCGGAATCCTTGCCTATACCCTAGTCTTTGTTGTGATTATTTTACTCATCGAAGCGCTGATTTTTAAACCCTTTGATAAACTTGTTGCCAGGGGAAGCCGTTTTGATTGAACTTAATGTCGCGATAAAAAACAAGTGTTACCCAAAGAGTGAGCAGGCGGTATTGGCGCAATTAGATTTTACCGTGAAGTCAGGAGAGTTTGTTGCCATCATTGGACCATCGGGCTGTGGAAAGTCGACCTTGCTTAATATGATTAGTGGCCTAGAAAGTTGTTCGGGTCAGCACATTTCTTATAATGAAAGTGCTTATCAAGAAGGCATTGCAAAAAATGAAGAACAACATCAACTGGGTTATATATTTCAGCAGCCAAGGTTGATGCCTTGGCTTACGGTTCGAGAGAATATTGAGCTGATATTACAACCGGATCAGTTTGATAAAGTTGATGATTTGTTAGCGCAAGTTGGTTTAGCAAATGAAGGAGAGTATTTTCCTAGCCAACTTTCTGGAGGCATGCAACGTAGGGTAAGTATTGCGCGTGCTTTTGCTATTAATCCACAGCTGTTGTTATTAGATGAGCCTTTTAACTCTCTTGATGCACCTACTGCAGCACGATTACGACAATTGTTAATGGATTTGTGTGAACAACGAGGTACTACCGTTGTCTTTGTTACTCATGATCTTCAAGAAGCCGTTTATTTAGCTGATCGCATTATCTTTATGAGTGACTCTCCTAGTACCATAGTTCATCAGAGCACTGTTGATTTGCCGAGGCCGCGAAAAGAGTCTGGGGCCGCTGAATTAGCATGGCAGGCACAACTTTTACTAAAGTACCCTAATTTACTGGCGGGGCGTATTGATGCATAGACTAATGCATGGTATTGATTTAGTAAGGTCATCACAAGTTCAATGACAAAGTAGAAGAATCTGTCTCTTATACACATCTGACGCTGCCGACGATATGCAGTGT
>OJGO01000191.1_pt1 | contig 28339 bp, 22 predicted proteins | sample 1594871 | NCBI WGS metagenome assembly OJGO01 (sample SAMN05416798, study PRJEB24817) | seawater metagenome | isolation source: Sea water | place: Canada:Atlantic | collected 2013-07 | reverse complement strand
CATTTAATACACAGCGCAGAGTGAAAGAAATTGCTGTACGTAAAATATTAGGTGCCAGTACGAGGCAGTTATGTTTTATGTTGGTTAATCAATTTTCAAGCTTAGTGATTATTGCTAATGTGATTGCACTACCTTTAGCATATTTTTTATTGCGGAACTGGTTGGATAACTTCATTTACCGCATTAATATGCCTTATAGCGCCTTTATGTTAAGCGCTGTTTTTAGTCTAGTGATTGCTTATATAACAGTAATGGTTATCGCTTATCGAGCAGCAACAGCCAAACCGATAGATTCATTACATTGTGAGTGATTAGATGAGTGCTATAGATATCAAACACTTATTCTTACATAAAAATGTTTACCAATACCCTATCAAATAATGCTTTGCCTATATGCTTTTATCTCATTTTTTATGAGTAAAGCTATTTAATTGATATAAGTTAAATAGCTTTACTGTAGAGGATTAACTAAATGAGGGGTATCATGAATAAAGTGACAGTTGAGAGTAATGAGAATATGTCGTAGAACTTTCGAGAGCGTTTTACAGCGATTTTTGGCGATTTATGCAAGGCAGAGCCTTTGTCATGTGGTTATTCTACCTAAAAAGGCGATAATACCGTAAAATGACCAACAATTGCTTTTCGAGGATTTGGCTAAAAACGCTTTACTTTTTTGTTGAGTAACATTTGTTTAAAATGACGAGGCTATTCATTAATCGCCTCGATTAAACTGCTTTACTCGCTTTAGAAAAGGCGAACGAAATTTAACCTAGAAAGAACAACAGACCCTAAAATAGTGATAAGGCTACTATATGAAAGTTATAGAGTTCATCAGAAAAAAAAGAAAAAATTTACAACACCAAAATGATCAGTTTATCGCCAAGTTAGAGCCTAAATTTAAGAACTTATCAAATTTATTCAATAACAAAATAACAATGCCTTTTAGGAACACGCTAAATAATCCTTGGTTCTCTCAATTTAGCCCTGTTGATGCAGAAGAAAGTAAAACCGAGGAGGTATTGATACAAGTACCTGAAGCAGAAAAAACCTACAAAAGCCTTCTTGAAAAAATAGATACGGTCACGTTTGTAGGTGATTGGCATGAGGTAGAACAAGACTGTATTGATCAATTTGCCGAAGTTACCGGGGACAATCAATGGATTCATACAGATCCGATACGTGCAGCGAAAGAGTCGCCATTTAAAGCGACAATAGCGCACGGGTTTTTAACTTTGTCATTAATTCCAAAATTAACAAATTCAGTTGATTTAGATAATAATCCTTATCCAGAAGCCAAGATGGTTATTAATTTTGGTTTGAATCAAGTCCGCTTTCCTTATCCTGTTAAAGCGGGTACTCGGGTTAGAGCCAGTATTAAATTGGTCAACTTAGTGCCTATGAAGCGCAGTATCGAAGTTGTTAATGAGGTAAGTATTGAAGTTGAAAATAGTAAGCGTTTAGCTTGTGTGGCTGAAACCGTATTACGTTTATACTTTTAGTACGTCTTTTTTGAATACAACGATTAACTTTTTTAATCGAGTCCGTTAACAGGCCATACTTACTCTTGGCTTTAACGTCACAGGTATTCTTGGTATTTATAGATAGTGATATTACTATCTATAAATAATGCCTATTAAATACTATTGGCAAATTGTCTGAATAGTATTGCTAAAAACCTTAGATCCATGAACATTTCATACCCTTAGAATTAAGCAAAGCTAAACACTACTCCTCAAATAATTACGCTCGAAGCTCTTGCTTTTTTAGTCAATTACAGTCGTTTCTCCTTAAATTGACGTAATTTTTCTCCATCACAAGAATAGAACTCATTGCTATTATTTCTTTGTTCAATGCAACATTAGATCAGTGAAGTTCTTTTGTAACTTTATGCTTACTTGCTTATTGTTAAATAACTCATGCCATTAACCTTTCGTTGGTAGAAGATGAAATTTGCTTTTGACTAATAATAGCTATAATCAATGTGTCGTTAAGTAATATAAAAATAGCAAAGCGAGAAGCTATATGGGACGCGATATTTTAGAGAAAGATTACTGTGCAGATGATTATGTTAAATTTAATCAAAAGATCCATGATCAACTTGATACTTTAAAACAAGTAATAAACCAACCAAATTTTGGTCTTGGTGAAACATTTATTGGCGCCGAATTAGAAATTTATTTAATAGATAACCAACATCAAATTAGTCCAATAAACCTTGAGCTTTTGGAAAAACTTAATGATGAGCAATTTCAGTCAGAATTAAATAAATATAATATTGAGTTGAACCTGTTACCCGTAAAAGCTGCAGGCAAACCCTTTAGTCAGCTAACGCAGGAAATTTTAACTAAATTTGTTCATCTTAATACAGTGGCAAAATCTTTAAGCGCTAGACCTGTCGCTATTGGCATATTACCAACACTTAAAGAGCAACATTTATCTAAGCAGTATATGACAGATTTAGGTCGATACAAGCTGTTATCTAGAGAGTTGAGTAAACTTCGCGGACAGCCTTTTCATATAAAAATTGATGGTGATGAACCAATAGACTTTTGTAGTTCAGAAGTTTGTGTCGAGGGTGCAAACACGTCTTTTCAAGTACATTTAATGACAAACAAAGATAACTTTTCAGACACCTTTAATGCCGCACAATTGAGCTTGCCGATGTCATTAGCTATTGCTGCTAATTCGGGGGTGTTTCTAGGAAGTTGCGCCTGGGATGAAACCCGTGTGGCTTTATTCAAGCAATCTATTGATAATCGAATTCCTGATCATAATAACTGGCGAGAACCCTCTAGAGTAACTTTTGGTCATGGCTGGGTCAGAAAAGGTGCTTGGGAGTTATTTTCAGAAACGGTAAATTTATATCAAGCCATTATGCCCGAATGCTTTAACGAAGATATGGAGTTAAATCCTCCAGAACTGGCAGAGCTTAACTTTCATATGGGCACAACTTGGCCTTGGAATCGGCCGATATATTCACCCATTGGCAATGGTCACTTGCGGATAGAATTTAGAGCTTTGCCTGCAGGCCCTACTGCTTTAGATATGACCGCAAATGCAGCTTTTACTATTGGTATGGCCGCAGGCTTAGCCCCAAAAATAGAACAATATTTATCTCGAATCCCTTTTCAGTTTGCCAAGTATAACTTTTATCGCGCTGCAAAAAATGGTCTAGACGCCACTATTTTATGGCCAAAAAATTATCAAAACAAACCTGTTGAAGTGCCGATAAAAAAGGTTATTGATGACATGTTATTAGTAGCAAACGATGGCTTAAGTTCATTAGGTGTTGAACGAGGGGAGCGCGATAAGTACCTACAAATAATACAGCGACGTTTATCTACTGGCGTCACTGGTGGTAGTTGGGCTAAAAACACCCTAATACATTTACGCAAATCTTTAAGCAATGATCAGGCATGTGCAGCAATGTTAGAAATTTACTATCAAAACCAGTTAGCGGGACATCCCATCAGTGAATGGGATAGGTGTTGGTAATGCCTTCTTTTATTAAAGAGGTAACGTATTATAAAGATGCTTTTACCTTAGATGTTGCCCCCATCCCAGTAGACTTTTTACGAGAACTTAAGGGGTTATCTGTTTTTGACGTTCAAGGCAAAGATACAAGTCGGACCCGAGTAATAACGACACTGATTCATGGCAATGAGCCTTCTGGTTTTATTGCTTTACACCACTGGTTAATAGAAAAAGTAATACCTGAGGTAAACATACGGTTTATTTTATGCAACCCAGAATCGGCCGCCTTACCACCCGAATTTTCTCATCGTTATTTGGTGGTAGCTCAAGATTTAAATAGATTTTTCACCCTTGATAATACTCCCACCTCTAAAAAAGATGACGCGATTAGCCGAAGAGCTGAGCAAATATTAAAGGCGGTGATTGAGGTTAATCCTGAAGCAATAGTCGATTTGCATAATACCTCTGGCATCAGTCCTGCCTTTGGCGTATCAACTTATGCAAGTGATAAAGTACTTGATTTAATCTCACTCTTTTCTAATAAAGTCATTCTAACCGGATTGCATGTTGGCGCTATTATGGAGCAAAACTTTTCAGCACCTATAGTCACCATTGAATGTGGTGGAGCTGGTCAAATACAGTCGCATCAACTGGCCATTACGGGCTTAGAAAAATTCACTAATAGAAAAAGCATTTTTGATCATCATGCAGACAAAGTAGATATCCACCGTCATCCGTGTCGTATAGAACTGCAAAAAAACTTTGTACTAGGCTTTGCTGATTACCCATTAATGACAGCAGATATCACCTTACTCAGCGATACCGAGCAATTAAATAATCAAATAACGCCCGCGGATCACCTCATTGGCTGGTATAAAAAAGATAATCAATTGCCTCTAATTGTTAAAGATGAACAAGGTAATAACCAACTATCAGCCATGCTCTATTTAAAAGATGGCGGCATATACACCAAACAACGATTACAAATTTTTATGGCAACAAAACAAATAGATATTGCTACTAATGATTGCTTATTTTATGCCACAGTAGAATAGTGAGCATTGAAATAATCGACCCACTATTGGATAGGTGTAAACATGCTGGGCTGCCCAAAAATCTTAGTAGACTCTGACGGATTCTTACGCAACTTCGTTCTGAAGGTTATGATGTAACCAATAGCTAAATTATGTCGAGATCAACACCGAGAACAACGGTAATGTAAAAGATCGCTTTGTTAAATCCTAACTCAGGAGCAAGTAGGTGTTTAGGCAACTATAATATCAATTTCACCGCTTATTTAATCCACAGGTAGTGCAAGTTTATTAATTAAATTTTTAAGGGACTTTCATGCTAATACAATTTAAAAAGATAAGAAATGCATTGCTTAGAGAGGGTAAATTTGGCAAGTATTGTCTTTATGCTATTGGTGAAATTTTTTTAGTGGTTGCAGGTATTCTCATTGCCCTACAGGTTAATAATTATGATTTGGCCCAGCAAAAAAAAGCAATTGAACATCATTATTTCTTAACAATTAAGCAGCAATTATCTGCAGATAAAGAAAAACTTTTAGCAGAAATATCTGGTATGAATGAGCGAATTGATGATTATTTAGCTGGGATGAAATTAATTAATGAAAATGATCAGGAAAGTCTTGAGCCCTTAGCGCCTAAAGTTATTCGGTTACTTGAATATGGAGATTTTAGGAGACAAAGTAGTGTATTCCAAACGTTAATTTATAGCGGTGAAATCAAGTATATTAAGAACAAAGAAATTATTGAAAACCTGCAAGAAATTGAACGTACTTATGAAATTACTGAACGACTTGAAAATACTCAGGCTAACCTTGTGATGATCCATGCGGCGCCAGCGGTTAATAGCAGTGTGGATTTTGAGTCTGGAAAGATAATCGCACCAGAGAAAGTGTTTACTACAATATTCAAAAATAACTTCTCTATTGCTATTCGTCTTGCCCAAGAGAAAAAAAAGGAATTTGAGCATGCCTTATCAGTGATTGATAGCACCATTAAAATGATTGATTCACAGATAATTATACATAGTGAGTAAGAAAATGAGCATACCAGCATCACTCTAGCTAGCGTAACTCATCTGAAATCAAGTCTTACTGTTAACGTAAAATATTCATTACTCATAAAACAGCTTTCTTCCGCTAAAACACTTCTTTAATGATTAAGTAATAACTTGAGGTTATCACTTAATCATTTTCTTATTTCAAGCCAATTCAGATGGACTTGGTATAAAAACGCTTAAAAGCTTACCCGTTTATAGTGACGATAGCTCGGTTGCCAAAAGTTATGCTGAATTTGACTGAGTAATACTTCGTCAGTTACCTCTAATGCGAATTTTTGTTGAATAGCAACTTTAGCGACAGAAAAAGCAATTTTTTTACTCAGTGCTACGATCGACTCCAAAGGAGGAAGTAATTTTCCTTCGCCAGTATTTGCTAATGGTGACTCCTGAGCCAATATTGTACTTGCTGCCATCAACATTTCATCACTTATGCGGCTTATATTGGCGGCAACAACAGCAAGTCCAAGTCCGGGAAAAATATAGCTATTGTTACACTGTGCGATTTCAAAGCTTTGTCCTTGATATTCAACAGGAGAAAAGGGACTACCAGTAGCCACAATTGCCTTTCCTTGGGTCCATGTGATTATTTGCTCTGGTAACGCTTCTATCTGTTTAATGGGGTTACTCAGTGGCAATATTATTGGTAAGTCACAAGTACTTTTCATCGTTTTAATTACTTGTTCACTGAATAGTCCTGCCTGCCCAGATACACCGATAAGGATTGATGGTTTCAGTTGTTGAATGACTTCAAGTAAACTGGGATATTCACCAGTAGAAGAGCAAGAATTTAGTAGGCATTCAGGCTGTGCCAATTTTTGTTGAAAATCTCTAAGTCTAGGCATGTTATCCATTAGTAGCCCTAGTTTATCAACCATAAAAATTTGACTACGCGCTTGTTTCTCAGAAATTCCCTCGCTTACCATACAGGCAATAATTTGCTCTGCAATTCCACAGCCAGCAGAGCCAGCACCGACAAAGACAACTTTTTGTTCTGACAATTTTTCCTTTTTACTCCTGCATCCAGCTAGTAATGTTCCGACCGTTACACAAGCAGTGCCTTGAATGTCATCATTAAAACAGCAAAGCTCATTACGATAACGAGTTAATAATGGCGTAGCGTTATTTTGAGCAAAATCTTCAAATTGTAATAACGCTTGTGGCCAACGACGCTTAACGGCTTGAACGAAGAGATCTATAAATTCATCATATTGCTTTTGTTCAATCCGCTTATGACGAGCGCCCATATACATAGGATCATTGAGTAGCTTTTCGTTGTTGGTACCAACATCTAGCATTATAGGCAGAGTATAAGCAGGACTAATACCACCGCATGAAGTGTACAAAGATAATTTACCAATGGGGATACCCATGCCACCAATACCTTGATCACCCAATCCTAAAATACGTTCACCATCAGTGACTACAATGACTTTAACTTTATTTTTAGTCGCATTCCTTAATATGTCATCGATATTATTTCGTTGCTCATAACAAATAAACAGGCCTCTAGAACTACGGTAGATGTCAGAGAATTTCTCACAGGCATCACCAACCGTTGGTGTGTAAATAATGGGCATCATTTCAGTTAAGTAACTTTGCACGAGTTTAAAGAACAATGTTTCATTATTGTCATGAATGGCGCGTAGATAGATGTGCTTATTTAGGTCGCCGTTAAAGCTAGAATATTGTTGATAGGCCCTAGCGACTTGTTCATCAATAGATTCAAATCTAGGTGGTAATAATCCTGTTAAATTAAATTGCTCTCGCTCAGATAAACTAAAAGCACTGCCTTTATTTAATAACGGAGTTTCTAGCAAACTTGGACCTGAATAAGGAATATAAAGGGGGGAGGTATTATTGTACTTAGATTTGTTGTTCATTATTTACTCTGTATATGTTTTTTATTATCGTTTTAGTTGATAAAAGGAGAGCAAGGTTTAGACCAATAATTAATCATTTTATTTTATATTTAAATTACAATAAGTTAACTTTGAACATTGTAAATGAAGCCGTTCAATATGAGTGGGATTCTACCCATGTTTTACTATGGTTATGATGAATTACACCCTTTATTTTGGCAGAGAGTTGTTTCGTTTCTTTACCCAGTACAGCATATTATTTTTCTTATGATAAAGCGTGTTTCTAGGAAATGATCATAGTTAAAAGCGCCTTTTAACAAAGTAGCTGACAGGGAGGGAAGGAGGGAGTCGATTGACTAAGTAGGTGTTAAGACGTTATTCGACAATCAAGGTATAACTATTGCTAAGGTGATAAATAAAGCTAGAGAAACAATGACGTGTTTAGCATTTTCAAGATGACGGTTTATGATAATAAACCTTACATTATTATAAATTAGAGGCTTATAAATTAGAGGCTTAATTTATAAGCCTCTAATTTAGTGCTGCTTAGCTAGTAGCCATTGAGCTTGTCAATATACTCTGGGAATGCCAAAGATATTTGCGGTACATAGGTGATTAACATTAAGAATAATAATAATAAACTTAACCAAGGTAGGCAGGCTTTAATTACCCATCCCATGCTTCTACCCGTTATGCCGGCGGTAACAAATAAATTAAGACCTACAGGAGGCGTTAACATACCTATTTCCATATTTACTACCATGATGATACCCAAGTGAATAGGGTCAATTCCTAACTGAGTCGCAATTGGAAATAATATGGGAGCCATAATTAATATGATGGCCGAAGGTTCCATAAAATTGCCTGCTAACAAGAGTAGTATGTTGACAATAATCAAAAATGACCATGGTTCTAACCCCCAGCCAATAATTGTTTCCGCAATAATGTGTGGGATACGTTCAGTTGTTAACACATGAGCAAATAGCATCGCATTAGCAATAATAAATAACAGCATAATGCTAACTTTGGCACCTTCGAGTACGACATGCCTTACTTCTTTATCTGTCATACTTTTGGGTAGTGCTAACCCCATTAATACGACATTTCTAGCGAGCGCTTTTACCATTGATTCTTTTTCATCTCTCCAATTGACATCTTTAAGCGGGCCAATATCGCGGTAACCAAATACAGCGATAAAGTAAGCATATATTGCAGCTACCGCAGCAGCCTCGGTTGGGCTGGCAATACCACCATAAATAGCACCTAAAATAATAAAGATTAGTGCTAAACCACCTGTTGCTATAATGCCTGATCGTATTAATTGCTTTATACCGGGAAAAGGTACAGAAGGGAGATTCTTATAACGCGCAATGATATATATTGCGATCATTAGAATCGAGCCCATCATAAGACCTGGGATCAGACCTGCCATAAACATACGTGATGCAGAGACTTCAGTCGCGGCAGAGTAAACTAACATGACAATTGAAGGGGGAATGAGGATCCCTAAGGTGCCCGCATTAGTAATGACTCCAGCAGCAAAACTTTCGGGATAACCAGAACGCACCATTCCGACGATACAAATTGAGCCTATCGCTGCAACCGTTGCAGGGGAAGACCCTGATACCGCAGCAAACAGCATACAAGCCAGAACAGAAGCCATGGCTAAACCGCCACGAATATGACCTACACTGTCTACCGCAAAATCAATAATTCTTTTAGCCACACCACCAGTAGATAAAAAGGCGGAAGACAAAATGAAAAATGGGATAGCTAATAGCGTGTAATGCTCAGATGTTGCTTCATACATTTTCAAAGCAATAGAAGCAATTGAATCATTTGAGAAAAGTAAGATGGTCACCATGCTTGAAAAACCAAGAGCAACGGCTATTGGCATACCGATCAAAATACAAAGTAACAGTGTTAAAAATAGGGCGGCGATAGTCATTATTTCTCCTCCTTGTTGTTATTCTCTTTTGAAGGGGATTCTTCTTGAATAAGGTGCATGCTTTCTTCTGCTTCATCAGCAAATTTAAAACCGTCTGCTTTACCTTGAATAATTTTGACCAATACTTGGAAAAACCGATAAAAAAGAAGAGCAAAACCAAATAATAGAATTGATTGCATAATCCAAATTGGCATAAGTGGGTCTTCAATATCTATTCTGAATATGTCCCAAGCAGCATCAATATCCATTGAATTAACGATAAAAGCAGGTATATGAATGTCTTCCATAACAAGACCAACGTCATACATTTTTGCTAAATAAACCATGCTGCCATAAAAGAACATCATGCAATAACATAGGCAGATTAATACCGCAGCAATCGATGTGATCTTTTTTACTTTTGGCGGCAACATTTTTACAAAGGCATCAACTCCAATATGAGCACCTACTTTCACTCCATAAGACATGCCAAATAAAACAAACCAAGCCCCACAAGTAAGAGTGAACTCTTCCATCCACATAAAACCGACATTAAAAACAAATCGCGCAATAACTTCTGCAAAAACTAGCAGCGTCATACACACCAGCAAAAGACAGATGAACCCCTCTTCTAGCGCGTCAGATTTTTTTGAAAACATAATAGAACTACCTATAATATTGCTAAGTGGCATTAGATGCCGTAACTGGCAAAATATACAGAGACCATCATCGAGTAATAGCCTCTGTACCAATGAGAAAGGTAATTAGTTTGCCGCTATTGCAGCATCAATTACATTTTTGCCTATTTGTTTTTCAAATCGTTTCCAAACGGGCTTCATCGCTTCAACCCATTGCTGACGCTCTTCGTTTGTAAGCTCTTTAATCGTTGCACGTTTTGAGTCTACAATGCGCTGCTTGTCTACTTCAGATTTTTCAGCGGCAATCCCATTACCATAAGCAATAGCTTCATCTAAAGCTGTTTTAACATCTTTACGAATATCCTTTGGCATGGAGTACCAAAAATCTCTTGAGGTAACAACTAAATAGTCCAATACGCCATGATTACTTTCAGTAATGTGCTCTTGTACTTCAAAGAACTTTTTTGAATAAATGTTTGACCAAGTATTCTCTTGACCATCTATTGCTTTCGTTTGTAGTAAAGTAAAAACTTCAGAAAAAGGTTTCTTTACAGGAACGGCATCAACGGCATGAAATTGAGCTGCTAAAACATCTGATGACATAATACGAAACTTTTTGCCTTTTAAATCTGCAGGCGTTGCCATTTCAGAACTAGAAGAGAGCTGTTTCATTCCATTATGTAAATAGCCAAGACCTTGCAAGCCTTTACGTTTAATAGAATTAAGTAGTTTTTGCCCATGTGGACCTTGTTGAAAACGCTCTACAGCGTCCATGTCGTTAAATAGAAATGGTAAATCAAATACTTGTAGTTTTTTAGTGTACTTTTTAAACTTTGATAATGACGGAGCAGCTAATTGAACATCGCCCAATTGCATTGCTTCAAGTACTTTATTATCACCAAACAATTGTGAATTTGGGAATACTTTTACTACAACTTGTCCGGCTAGTCTTTCTTCGACCAAGGCTTTGAATTTAAGCGCCATTTGGCCTTTTGGCGTGTTTTCAGCAACTACATGTGAAAATTTAATTTCAATTTGTTCAGCACTGACATTTAGCGAGAAAGCACATAATAGGGCGGTAGTTACCCCAAGCATATTTTTAGTTAATGACATGATTTTTCCTTAATTAATTTATATTTTTCTTATGATTTATATTAAAATTAAAAGTCGAAACGTACACCTAACTGGATTTCAGACATGTCTTCACCTGTTGATGGTAAACGACTGGTGTCACTATCAAGTTGTTCTACTGATGCCCAAAGTCTAAATTTCTTCGATAAATAACGGATATATTCAACCTTGATTGAAGTAACGTCGCCTTTCACATCACAACTGTTTAATGCATAACGTAGGTGAACTTGGTTTTTATCTGCTTTCCACTTACCATATAAACCTGCTGTTGAACGCTCTTCATTTTTACATGAAGTAACGCCGCCAACATCGTTGCCACTTAGGGTCGATTTTAATCTGACATTACCTGAAGAGTTTCCGCCGTACAGGTCAAAATCTTCTTCTGCTAAATGGTAAAAGGCAGAAAGAGTTATACTGTCAGAAACGTTGTACCAACCACGAACACCGTAGAGATTACCGGTATTTTCACCACGTTTATCTGCAGCTAATGCTGCTTGTAATTTCACTGGTCCAGCTTTGTATTCGATACCTGCTTGGTATTGGTCAAATGAATCACCATCTTGTTTTTCTGTTTGTAACGCCGCACCAAACTTCCAGTTGCCTGCTTTCTTTTCCCACTGCAACATATCGTCATCACGAATAGCACCTTGACGTAGTGAATCTAGGCCATCGGAAAAGTAAGCGCCACGAACAAATTTATGCCAAATAAGGGTTTGTGAGCCATATGTTACTTTACCAAAGTCACCTTTTACTCCAACGACTATTTGGCGTAATCCTGGCTTGTTATTTTGAGAGAAATTAACGCCATCATCACCCCTCATACCATATTCAACAAGGCCTAAACCGGTTAAACCGTTTCCTAAATCTACAGAGGCTTTTGCACCCATTCGACTAAGAAAGTCTCGACCATTTGCAGCGTCATCATCAGTACCGGCATCAACATAATCAGCACCTAGTCTTAAAGAGCCATAAAAAGACGTTTTTAAATCCCCTTCATCGGCGTAAGCAGCACTTGTAGCGCCAATTAAAAGTGTCGCTGTACATACTTTCTTTAATAAATTAGTTGTAGTTTTATTGTTCATTGTTATTCCCCTAATGTTTTTAATTTATGTTGTGAACGTTGATTTTCTGTTTTTAATAAATATGTTGTTATCGCTGAAGCACATCGTTCGTAAGCTATATCGCAAAGTTAATGCCAATATATTTATTAAAATTAATATATTGAAAACCAATTACAAAACATTGGTTTATGTGTTTTTTTGTCATTATTGATGTGTTTGATAAATCAACTGTTTGGGGGGGGAGTGACCCAAATAGAAATTGAACTGTAGGGAAATCCATCCATGGAACGTATTTTATAGGAGGAGCTTTATTCATAATTCACTTTATTGCGGCTGGAATATTACCTCGCAGAACAAAGCTTGTAACCACTCGGTTTAGAACTTCCTTTCAAAGAAATATGGTGAAAAGGTTTGGGTAAATTCACGTAGATTGGACAAAGTCTTTGATGGAACAAGCGAAAGAGGGGAGGCACTCATATATGAATGCACTTGAGATTATAAAGTACTTAGTGGATGAGAGTAGAAATAAAGTTCATTGAAAGCACATCGTAATTTCAATTGCTAACATCTATTATTTACGAGTTAAGACAAGTGGTTGAGCATAGTCAGCTACTGATTTATGTGCAGATAAGTAATCAGATCTAAAGTTATAGCTTAAAGGTATATTTAACTCTACATTATAACTTCTAGGTAAGGCCATAGGTTGAAACTTTAAGCTAAGGTTTACATTACTACTTCGAATAACCAGCTTTGAATAACAAATTATTCTCAGCTGGTTTTCATCTAAACTTCATATAAAACATCAGTTCTGATGATGTATTTTGTGCCTTTCAAAATAGGCTCAGAACTGTGCAAACAATGCATTGGATGATGGCCATGAGGAAACACTAAAACACTACCTTTAGGCGTTCGAACATTGACCTTTTTAATATCCTTATCATGCCTTGCCGGTTGGTTTGGTTTATCTTTATGTACCAAGAATTGCGTAGCCCCACCTTCAAAGTCGTCAGTTAATAAGATTAGAAAGGTCATTTGACTCCATCGGTCTTCATAAGCTTGGGTAACAAGCTTTTTATCTATGACACGACTGCCTGGCCAAGAGCCATCAATATGAGGGCTAAAAAAATCACCTTCTTGATAACGATAAAACCTAAAGCGTGCGTTAATTCCAAGTGCTTGTAACCCCTGGAAATTATCATCACCAATAGAAAATAACGGCGCTACGCGTTGCCAAATAATGGCGTCAGTCGTTTCATCTACCACCATAGTTACATTATCGTTGTGCCTAACATATCTTGGTAATGAGACTGGCGCATCGGGCAAGTAACCTAGGTTTTCGGTTATATTGATAAATTTATTACACTCTTCTTCAGAGAATACATTCAATAATTGAAATGCACCTGGCACGTCAGGAATGTCTTTACGCATAACAACGCTGTCGCTATTTTTTTCTAGTCCAATGGCGTTGTCGTCAACAGCTGCCCATGTAGGTAAATTAGGATTTTCTGCACCAGGCTCTCGAGTCACCACATAAAATGGCGTGTTATTATTTTGTTCTGGCTTTAAATTTTTCATTTGTTTAGTACCTTAACTTGTGTGAATTGACGATGTCCTTCTGGTGATCCTCGGTAACCAAAACCACTCTGTTTAGCGCCAACCCATGGACTGTCACCTTCGCCGCCAACGCTTTGATTAATACCAACCATTCCCGCTTCTAATTGATTAGCAACGTCAAGGGCACCTTGAGCACCAAACACGACAGCGCCTAATCCATATTCAGAATCGTTGGCTCTTGATATAGCTTCTTCAATATTTACATATCTGGCGATAGCAACAACAGGTCCAAATGTTTCTTCATTTTCTAGCAACATGCTGGGCGTAATGCCTGATATCACCGTGGGCTCAATATACGGAGGTTTTTGCGCTAAATTACCAACGAGCAATTTAGCCCCTTTCTCTATTGCATCAGATATATGATGGTTAACTTTTTGAAATTGACTGTCATTTATCAACGGGCCGATTGACGCTTCACGATCATCCCACGAGCCTGCTTTATAATTAGCTGCCAATGCTTTTACTCTCGCTTCGAACATATCTGCTACCTTGTCGTCTACGTAGACTCTTTCTGTTGAGATGCACATTTGACCTGAATTCTCAAAGCTACTGCCAACCGCAAATCTAGCTGCTGCATCGATATTAGCGTTACCCATAACAATTAATGGGTCGTTACCACCTAATTCCATTATCAGTCGTTTCAAACCGGAGCTAGCTCTTTTCATTATGTCTTTTCCTGCTCTTTGTGAGCCAGTAAAAGCGATAATATTCACATCCGATTCAACCACCATTTGACCAACGTCTTTACTACCATGGACGATTTGAAGAATGTTCTCTGGTAAATGTTCATTTAACGCAGCAACCATTTCATCTGCGACGATAGGCGTTTCTTCTGAAGGTTTGAAAATCACAGTATTTCCGGCAACCAATGAAGGAATAATAAGGTTTGTTGCCATTGCTAAAGGATAGTTCCAAGGGGCAATAACGGCAGCAACACCTAAGGGTAAATATTGAATTTCGGTGCGAGCACTTTTATTTGTTGGTCTCAATGATAATGCGACATTGCCTGAAATATATTCTGCATTATGAATAACACTAGAAACCTCACCCACAGAGCGACCGCCACTTTTACCCATCTCCATACTTATCAGTTTTGCTAAATCTCTTTGCATTGGCGCTAAGGCTTCAAAAGCCAGAGTGATGATGTCAACTCGTTCATTCAAAGGCACTAATTTCCATTTATTAAAGGCTGTTCTGGCATTCGCCACTTTTTCATTTATTTCATTTTGAGAAGTTATCTTCACTTCTCCAATTAACTCGCCAGAACTTGGATTAATTGATTGCAATATATTATTCATAACACCACCATTAACAGAGAATTTGTATATACCCGTTCCATTTGAAGCTGCATGTTTCAGCTGGAATTAGAAACACTTATAGGCAAGGCATTGATTGAAGAGAATGGTTACTCCCTTCTAAAAATCAATAACGCAGCATAAAGCGTTTCTAAACCAGCCCCATGGGGAAGGCTGAGCAATTCATACTCTGCGTTACTTTTTTTTAAGGGAATAACCCTTAATAAAAAAATTCGCCTTGATTATGAGTCGTTCAGACTTCCTGAAATGAGCATCTGCAAGTGGGTCGGGTAAAGCTACTTAATTGCAAAAACCAGTAAGTAATGCCTGACTGGTTTACTTCGTTGCAATCACTTTATGAGATAAGAATAATCAATAGCGGAAACAAAATAAAACAAAGTGTTATTGTTATAGATACAAATATTACTTGTGTCTGTGTTAAGTGAATAGAAATAATTGGGCCGAGCAGAAAGACATCAAAGCTGACATAAAGTCTTTAGCTGTTTGTATCGTCGAGGATGGCTGAGTATTAGCGTCACTCAAGCAGAGGACGTATTAATGTACCCTATAAGGGATAAGTAATGTTGAAGGGGAGGGCTCAATAGTTTGTTGATGATATAACTAAAATCAAAACTAAAAGTATTCCCTTAAAAGAGGGAGTACTTTTAAATTCAAATAGCAGTTCTTTGAGATGATTCTCCTAAACGTGTGCCATCCTTGGCTATGATACGAGTAAAAACTACCCAGTATGCTGAGGATAATCTGTATAACCTTTACCTGAGCCACCGTACATACTTGTAGGGTCGACATTATTTAAAGACCATTCATTCTTTATTCTTTCAGGTAGATCGGGGTTAGCAATAAATGGTCGACCAAAACCAAAGATATCGCCTTTCCCTTCCGTTAGAATTCTTAGTGCTTTTTCTGGCGTATATTTCCCTGCATACATAATACAGCCTTCAAAATGTTGTCTAACATCTTGATAAAATGCTTCAGGTAAATCAGGTGCATTATCCCAATCAGCTTCTGCAAGGGATAAATAAGCGATTCCAATATCATTCAGTATTTTTATCGCTGCAATATAAGTTGCATGTGGGTCACTCTCTACTAATCCTAGGTAAACACGATCTTCATCAGTACTTTCAAATAAAGGTGCAAATCGAACGCCTACTTTGTCAGCGCCCATTACTTGTGTTACCGCTTCAGTGATTTCTTTTAAAAATCGTAAACGATTCTCCAGGTTACCACCGTATTTATCGGTTCGGTTGTTCGTATGCTCAGAGATAAATTGGTTAACTAAATAACCATTGGCGCAATGCAATTCAACACCATCAAATCCAGCTGCTTTAGCATTTATCGCTGCTTGTCTGTACATCTCAACTAAGTCTTCAACTTCGCTTGTTGATAATGCGCGCGGTTGACTTGGATCTGCTAAAGCGCCCACTTCAGGAGCTGTTTCAATAAAAACCTTAACATTGTCAGCTTGAATGTCAGAAGGTCCTACTGGTAGGCCTTCGTTTGGCTGTAATGAGGTATGGGAAACTCGACCGACATGCCAAAGTTGGCAAAAGATCACACCATTGGCGTCATGAACTGCTTTGGTTACTATTTTCCAACCGTCAATTTGTTCTGCACTGTGAATACCTGGTGTCCATGCATATCCTTGACCCCTTGGCTCAATTTGGGTTCCTTCAGTTACCATAAAACCAGCACCTGAACGTTGTGAATAATACTCAGCCATTAAGTCATTGGGAATGTTACCTGGTTGTGAGCTTCTTGAACGTGTCAAAGGGGGTAATACAATACGATTTTTCAAAGTGTATGGACCAAGAGAAATCTCACTAAATAAATTTTTAAATTTCATATATATACTCCAATGATTAAAGTGTTAAAGCGGCTATTACAAGCCTGCCGTTGATTCATTTAAACTAATTGGATGTATGCTATGCTTGATGAATTACAATTAAAAACAAACAATACTTGTTAGGGATACAGTTTTGAGTGGTATCAATAGGCTAGACATTAAACAACTACGAATACTTCAGCTTTTATTGCAGGAACGAAACTTGTCGAAAGTCGCAAATTTAATGGGGTTAACGCAACAAGCGATAAGTGAGCAACTTAAAAAGCTTAGAAATACGTTTGATGATGAAATGTTTATCAGAACAAGCAATGGTGTAATTCCTACACAAATTGCCGAAAATATGGAGCATAAGCTAAATAAAATCCTTTCAGATATTGATAATTTGATTTCGCCTGAAAATTTTGATCCTTCAAGCCTGACTGGTGAGTTACAAATCAGTACTTCTGACTATGCTTTAGTCACTGTATTTCCTATTTTAATTAAAATAATCAATGCTGAAGCGCCTAATTTAAAAGTTGTGATTAGAGACTTTGAATCAGATAACTTGCATCAATTGATGGTGACTGGAGAGCTAGACCTAGTCATAACGTTTCCTGAGTTTATCCCAGATAATTACCCTAATATGCTGTTATTCGAAGAACATCATGTTTGTGTTACAGGAGTAAACTCCAAATTTAAAGGAAAGAAATATGATTTAAAAGAAATAGCTGACATGCCTCAAGTGATTGTATCCCCCTCGAGAGCTAACCTTAAAGGATCTCATGATTCGTGGTTTGAGCGTAAAGGTTATAAGCGCAATGTTATTATGTCTGTGCCAAGTTTTTCTTCTGCTCCAGATATCATTGAGGCTTCTAATACCATAGGTTTTCTTCCTTCACGGCTATTACCTCATCCAAAAGTGGTTCCGGTTCAAATTTCTGAAAACCCACCCAGCTTTAATGTTATTGCCGCTTGGCATCCTAGATCTCAGAATAATCCACTGCATAAATGGCTGTTGAGTATTTTAAAAGATAACTTTGTAAAATAGCAGGTAATAGATTGCTTGAAAATTCTTGTTATTATTTAATTATTCTAGATTTAACCATGTATTAAAAGTTATATCTTCAAGGTAACTTTTTAGAAGTATTATTGCGTCTGCTTACCCTGTTTAGTCAGCAATTTCAACGTGATGATTTGGTCGCAGCAGTGTAAAAGCTGATAAAGTTAAGCAAGCTTTCGCCAAGGGATTCATACTTCAATTAATAAACCCTAAAGCAATTATTTATGGTTTGACCTTGTATTCAGCATTTTTAACCTCATTGTCAATGTATCCATTGTATTTAGTTTTATCCGCAATAGTATTTTGCAGTACGACTTTTGTTGCTATATCAACTTGGTCAATGTTCGGTTCTCTTGTTAGAACTCAGTTAAACAATGAAAAAGTAAAATATGGGATAAAACTTATTTTAGTTTCGTTATTGCTTTATACGGCAGCGAGCTTAATTGATTTAATCTAGGTTGAAAGTATGACATTGAATGTGAACATACCCGCTATCAGAGCACGGGTAAAATTAAGTATAAAAGATGATGTTCCAGCAGAATTTATCAGTTTTACTGGTCTTGTTGATGATGAAGAACATGTTGCCATAGTATTTAATAGTGCAGACAAAGAGCAAAATTCTCCTTTAGTGAGAGTTCATTCTGAATGTTTAACTGGCGATCTTTTCCATTCTTCTCGTTGTGATTGCGGTGAACAGTTAGATGAATCGATCAACATTATGAAAGAGAAAGGCGGGATAATTTTATATCTTAGACAGGAAGGGAGAGGCATAGGTTTATATAACAAACTAGACTCTTATCTTTTCCAAGAGCAAGGCATTGATACCTATGAGGCAAATAGAAAACTTGGCTTCAATGACGATGATAGAACCTATGATGACGCAATAAATATGCTTAAAGCGTTGAATGTGTCGAGTCTACATCTATTAACGAATAATCCAATAAAAATAGAAGCTATTGGAAAAGAAATATTTGTTGAGTCGATTCAAAATACCAAAACTTATTTAAAAAGAGATAATAAAAATTATCTTTTAGCCAAATATGAATTGTCAGATCATCAATTAGAAGCGTCATTAATTTAAGAGGGATCAAAGGTTAAACCTTATCGAACAGCATGACGTTAAAATTATTTTGCTGGTGGTTAAGTCGTAAATTTAGCTTCTGAAACCCTTTCGGGTGATATTTGTTGGTGTGCAATGAGAAAATGCGCTTTATAAGTAATTGCGGGCTGTTTTATTGAAAGCCTTCATTTGATGTCAATCGAAATAGTATTGTTCAAAGTATTTTCGACATTAAATACAGGTAAGTGTTTGGGCATATTGTTGAAGCGCCTCCTTCGATAATTCAACTATTTCTTCGATCATGAGTAACTGTGAAGAGTTAAGTTTATTCTCTTCAGTATTGGTTTCAAGTGCATGACAAAGCTGATATAACCGAATTAGGCCTAAACCAATAGCAGCGCCTTTAAGTTTATGTAATTTTTCTTGTTGAGCCATAGCCGATAAACTTGAAAAATCACTATAATCGTTATTTAGTTGTTGGCAAAATAACTGAATAAGTTGCATTACTTTATCGCTACCCAAGTACTCAATATCTTGATTGGGAATGCTGGCATCAAATAAATCAAACTCACTAAGCTCATCGCTTTCAGCGAAAGAGTCTTCACTAGCGGGTAACGTGACTTCTGCTATTTCAAGTCTCTGCTTAACTTCAACATTAAACATCACTTTCGCAATGGCAGGCTTTAATTTTTTCATTTGTACTGGTTTGGCAACAAAACCATCAAAACCAGACTTTATAAATTTAGCTATATCTTCATTAAATACATGGGCTGATACAGCGATAGTTTTGAAAGGGGACTGCTGCTCTTTAGCAATAACCTTGAGTTGTTGAGATAACGTTACGCCATCAATATCGGGCAGATTGATATCAAGTAGAGCTAAATCAAAGTGATTATTGTGCATACATTTCAATGCGCTCTCACCGTCATTGGCAGCTGTTACTTTATGACCCAGTTTTTCAACCAAAGCGCAGGCGACTTCAAGGTTAATTTCATTATCCTCAACAATGAGTACTTGATATCGTTGAGGTAATGCTTGTGATGGTGAAAATAACACTTGCTGCGCGTTAATCGCTTCAGTTGAAGCACGAACTAATGGAATAGTAAAAGTAAAACAACTGCCCCGATTCTCTTCACTTTCAAGGGATAAAATCCCTTGCATAGCACTGACGAGTCGCTGACATATTGCTAACCCCAAACCAGTACCTACTGCACTTTGAAGATTATCTACTTGAGTAAATGCCTGAAAAACATCGGCTTGCTTCTCTTTAGCAATACCGCAACCGGTATCTGTCACTGAAAAGCTTACTTGTGAATCCCCAGTAGCATTTTCATCATTAACCGCTATTGATAAAACAATACTGCCCCGTTGAGTAAATTTAATGGCATTATTAATCAGATTTATTAATATTTGTCGTAACTTTCCTAAATCAGCAAGGCGCCAATTTTCAATATTTCCTCTTTTTTCAAAATGCAGCTGAAGAGATTTATTTTGTGCTCTGGCGCGCATTAAATGTACGACATCTTCTCCTAATTTCGCTAAATCAATGGCACGGTATGAAAGCGCTATATGGCCAGCTTCAATTTTAGAATAATCAAGAATATCATTTAGAATATCTAATAAGCTTTCTCCTGAATATAAAATAGTTTGGGCATATTTTTGTTGCTCTAATGTAAGCTTGGTATCGCTTAATAGCTCTAATGTGCCTATCATGCCATTCATGGGGGTACGTATTTCATGACTCATGCTTGCTAAAAAGACTGATTTAGCTCTGTTGGCTTCGTCTGCTTGCTGTTTTGCAAAAGCAAGTGCCTTAGATTCGCTGTTTAATTTTTCGTTGGAAAATCGTAGCTCTTGCGTTCTAACATTAATCAATTGCTCTAGGTTTTCTTTATGTAAGCGCAATTCTTGCTCTGTCTGTTGCTGCTCATACTCAAGCTGTTGCTTTTTAATGGCATGCTCTCGAAAAACATCGAGTGCTTCAGCTAAATGTTTTAACTCTTCATCATTTGATGACTCTACCGTAATTGCTAAATCGCCAGCAGCTAGTTTTTCTATTGCGTCAGTGTGCTTTTGTAATTTAAAAACAATGCCTTGATAAACCACTTTCCACATCACAAAGACAATGACAATAAGAGATAACAAGGTAGTGATTAAAAATACGTTTTGAGACCAAGAAACCAACTTTTGATGTTGCTGACTGGTTTTTTTAGCTAACTCACCTTGCTTTTCAACCAGTGATAATATGCCTTGGTTTAGTTGCGTTAATTGATTGGAAATATGCTGATGAAGTAAATTTTGTTTTTGATTTAATTCAATGGCTCTTTGTTGATTAACAAACAAGTTATCAAATAAATTAAGTTTAGTAAGTGCGATACTGGCCAAATTAACTCTATAGGGATCAGTAATCGAATCCACTAAGTTTGAAATCAGCAATAAAAGTCTATTTTTGTTTTGAGCTAGCTCATTAAGTTGCTGGTATTGTTGTGTGGTAATAACCAAGTTAGCTATTTGCTCTAACTCCAAAGCATGACGCTCTAGGGCGGCCATTTTATCAAGTAAGTTAAGGTCTTCATCAATGACTAAATCAATATCTTGTTTTGCTTGTACCAGCTTACTTTTCTGTTCAATTAAATCGTACAGTCCTGATAAGCGTACTAGCGCAAAGGTACTTGCATTGGCTACTTGTGATTGAGATAAAATAGAAATCTCATGAACCGACGCTTTCACCACAGTGAAGGCTTGATCAAGTTGTTGTTGATTGGTGATTTTATTTTTTGCATAGACATCAAGTTGTTCAATGCCTTGATTAATATCTTTCTTTAAATTAACTAACGTTGATAAACTTTTCTTGTTGAGATTGAGTAATACAAGGGCGGTAAACTTATCTTCAACCGCTAAATGCAGCGCTGTGAGTGTTTGACTGATTTCTAGGCGCTGTTCCTCATCGTTGACATTTTTCAATAACGTCGTTTGATGAGTGATGTGTAAACTAAGGTTCGCTAACTCTCTTGCACTTGAAAGTGTAGGTAAGGTTTGTTGAGTAATGATATCACCAGTGCTGGCGATAAGGCTGAGACCATTCCAAGCAACAATACTCACAAACAACAGTAAACCCGCAACAAAACTAAAGGCAAATAATAGTTTGTTCCCTATACTTCGACGAAAGTGCAATGTAATATCCTCTTTTACACGACCCGTGTATTCATTTTAAATTGAGCTTTTTGTGAAAATACTTTTAGTGTTACAACTAATCATTGTCTATTGCTTATTACTGTTACCGTTTACTGCGACAGCTAACCATGGTCAGATAAATAATAACCTATCAATGGCTACTATATCAGGTAGCGAGCTATCAGTAGGTAAAGTATCTCAAGATAAAATTAAATTATGTGCGGTCTACCCACATCTGAAAGATTCTTATTGGCTTAGCATCAATTTTGGCATGACTGAACAGGCAAAACAAAGATCAATTGAATTAAAAGTTCTAGATGCCGGAGGCTATCAAAATAAGGATGAACAGTTAAGACAAATTGAGCAATGCATTCACTGGCAAGCAAGCGCAATATTAGTCGGCTCGGTTAATTTTGAAGCCTTAAATCAAAAGCTTGCTCAAGTTAACCAGCATACGCCAGTTTTTGCCTTAGTAAATGAAATAGCGACGAATAATATTAGTGGCAGAACAGGGGTTTCTTGGTATCAAATGGGCTATCAGTTGGGTGAATACCTAGTTAAGCACCATCAAAATAATTTCAATGTCACACCTGCCACACTTGCTTGGTTTCCAGGTCCTAAAAGGGGAGGAGGAAGTTTGCAATCAACTCAAGGTTTGCAGGCTGCGCTTGTAAATAGCCCTATTGAAATAATCGCCATAGAGCATGGTTTAAACGAGAAGATAACGCAGTTTTCGTTGTTAAAAGGTGTCTTAAAAAAATATAACAGCATCGATTATTTAGCAGGTAATGCCGTGATGGCTGAAATGGCAATAAATGAAGTTGGGGGATTAGCTAAAGCGCAACAGCCTGAGATCTTAAGTCATTACCTTAGCCATGGGGTTTACCGTGGTATTAAGCGTCATAAAATCTTAATGGCCAATTCAGATCAAATGGTATTACAGGGAAAAATGGCCATTAACCAAGCTGTTGATTACCTGACAACAGGATACATAAAAACAGAGCAAGGCCCTGAAATCATCACTATTGATCAAGTCAATATAAAGAAGGTGACTGCTGACTTATCGTTATCGCCGAGTAACTTCAAGCCCATTTATAGTGTTAAACCTGAGAAAATGAAATAATTACTAGCAGCTTACAAGTTTGCTATTTGAATACACCAAATTTATTGAGCTAGGTAATATCAGCAGCGAATAAATACCCTTCACCATGAATCGTCGTGAAAATCTGTGGCTCTTTCGGGTTTTCTTCTATTTTGTGACGTAAACGACGAACAAGCACATCGATAGTTCTATCATTGGGTGCATCCACTCTATGTTCAATTAAATTAAGTAATCGTTCACGGCTGAGAACACGGCTAGGGTTAGCGACAAAAGCCACTAAAATATCGTATTCTGCTTTGGTTAATTTGATTGGAATATTATTTTTGAGCAACTTTCGTTTAGGAATATCAAAGCTACATTGACCAAAATGAAATAAATCGTCATCTTCCTCATCTTCTATTGCTGTAACAGACTTTTGTTCCGTCAATGATATGCGCCATAAAATATTTTTAACACGTACTAATAACTCTCTTAGCTCAAAAGGTTTAGTAACATAGTCATCCGCGCCCATCTCTAAACCAATAATTTTATCGATAGAGTCAGTTCGTCCTGTCACCAGTACTATACCAATATCAGAATGACTACGAAGATTTCGCGTAATCATCAAGCCATCTTCGTCAGGCAGGTTGATATCAAGCATGATCAAATCAATGTGATGGTTTTCCAATACCACATTCATTTGCGCTTTATTTTCGGCCTCGCTAACTCGGTAACCAGCATGTTGAAAATAACCAACGAGCTTGGCACGTGTTATTGCTTCATCTTCTACCACTAAAATATGTTTATCGTTCAAACTAGTTTCCTATTAGGGCTGATCAACAGAAATACCATTATCTCTGTTCAATTAAAGACAATTTTATAATTATTTTTACATATTGTGTTCATCTAAGCACACAATGCTGTTCATAACTGAGCGCTACAATACCGCCATCAAAAATAGTTTATCTGATTTATATCAATCTTGGAGTTCTAAGTTATGAATAAAGTAATAAAAACAGCAAACCGTGTTCTTGTTGGCACAATGTTACTATCTTGCCCTTTATTAGCAAGTGCTGAGCAGAGCAAAGAAGAATTATTTAATGGCACTTTCAGTGGCTCTTTAGAAATGGCCACTGATTACGTTTTTCGAGGTGAGTCAGAAGTTGCCGATGGTGATATTCCTGCCATTAAAGGTAGTTTTACCTGGACTCATGAAGATGGTGTTTATGCAGGAGTGTTTGGCGCAACCAATAAGTTTGAATCAACCCCTGAAATTAGAGCAGTACTAGCCCCTTATATTGGTAAGTTCGGTACTTTTGGTGAGAGCGATATTAGCTACAATGTATTTGTATTTCACTATACCTATCCTGGCGTAGAAGACATGGACTACACCGAACTTTGGATGAAAGTTGCTAAGGACTTTGGGCCAGTAAAAATAGAACTTGAAGTAACACCAACGTTAAATGACTGGTTTGGCGTTGATGGTTGGAGCGGAGTAAACTACGCGGTTCATCCAAGCAAGACCTTTGCTAATGGCTTAACTGTGTCAGGCTCAATTGGTTACCAAGAGTTATCAGGAGAAGGGGCTGAAGGCTGGACTCACTGGAATTTAGGTGTAAATAAAGATTTTTATGGCTTAAATATTGATGTGCGTTACCACGATACTAATGTGGATAGCACTCACAAAGTTTATGGCTCTGAAGAAGGACAACGAATATTTGATCAACGCTTTGTTTTCAGCGTTAGCAAAAGTTTTTAGTTAACCATCATTAATTTTCATAAGGTTAAACGCGCGTAGTAAAGCATCAGTTATAAAGCAACTAGTACAAAACAAACAAGCAGGCATGCCATTTGGTTTGCCTGTTTTTTGGTTATTACGCCAATATAGCCAACAACTCTTACCCCTTACTTCATCATGGAGTAAAACTTCAGCACGGTAAAAAGAAGCTCTTTACATTTCTGTTCATATTCTTTCACAACTCAACGTAAGCTGTCATTTCTTCCGTCATCGTCATTCACATTCTTTGTCTATAGTTAGCCCATCAAAAATATATTCCCAGCTATTGATTAAAGAGGAGTTTCGACATGACTGCGAAACAGCTAAATAAAGATACAGATAAACAAACGGGTGAAAATAAAAAGCGTAAAGAACTTAAGGCATTAGGATTTATTATTGTCGTGCTATTTCCCGTACTCAGCGTTTTTGCTATCGGTGGTTATGGCCTAATCATTTGGTTAATTCAGGTATTTGGCGGCGTCATCCCACATTAGGGAAGTCATTAGTAAAGCCACTAATCAAAATTCAAGAATAACAAGGATTATCAAATGAAATGGTTAAAAAATCTCTGGCAAACACTTACCACGCCAGCTAAATACCTAACACTAGGCTCTATCAGCCTAACCGCTTTTCTTATGGGCGTTATTTTCTGGGGTGGCTTCAACACCGCATTAGAAGCAACGAATACTGAAGAATTTTGTATCAGTTGTCACAGTATGGAAAGCAAGCCTTACCAAGAGTTACAAAAAACAGTGCATTGGTCTAATCATTCAGGGGTACGTGCAACTTGCCCAGATTGTCATGTGCCACACAGCTGGGGTCGAAAAATAGCCAGAAAAATGGAAGCTTCTAGTGATGTTTGGGGCTGGTTTTTTAAAACGGTTAATACTGATGCAAAATTCGAAAGCAAACGTTTAGAAATGGCATCAAGGGAATGGGGACGTTTTGATAGAGATGACTCATTAGCTTGTAAAAACTGTCACAACTATGACTCGATGAAATGGGAAAACATGTCGAAGCTGGCTCAAAAGCAAATGAAACGTGCGGCTGAAAAAGATCAAAGTTGTGTTGATTGCCACAAAGGTATAGCACATACCTTACCTGACATGGGGACAGCCAGAGCACCAGAGTTAATTGCCGAAGTTGGCACTGGCCCAAGCAAATTTGATGCAGGCCAAGATTACTTTACCGCATTAACCAAACCATTATTCTTTAGTTCAAACGGTGATGTTGAAGCAGGTACATTAAACGTAGCAACAAAAGTTAAAGTATTAGAAAGCAAAGATAATCGTGTGAAAGTAGCCATTAATGGCTGGCGTAAAAAAATGGGTGCAGGTCGCGTAATTTACCTTGAGTTTGGTATCAATATGCTTACCGCACAATTAACCAAAGATGCAGCCAGAACAGAAGGTGTTATTAACGGCTTTGAAGAAAAAGAAGACGATATGACGGGGTTAAAATGGCAACGCGTTGAAACAGAACTTTGGACTGATGCAGAGTACTTAATTACCGAGCAACAACCACTTTGGGATTATGCCAGAGATACCTTTAGAAGCAGTTGTAGTGTTTGTCACACACAACCAGATGAAGCTCACTTTGACGCTAATACATGGCCAGGTATGTTCCAAGGCATGATAGCTTTTGTCAACATGGACCAAGATACCCAAGCACTGGTACAAAAATACTTACAACAACATTCATCAACGTTTGTTAAAGAAAAACATTAATTGGAGCCTATCCCATGAAAGAAATAGTCATGAAAAGAAGAAATTTTTTAAAGGGCATATTAGCAACCTCTTTTACCCTAGCAAGCACAGCTTCAGTGTTAACTCCGTTAACGGCTTTAGCAAAAGTTGGCGCGACAAAACGTGATGATTGGTTAACCACAGGATCTCACTTTGGTGCTTTTAAAATAAAACGAAAAAACGGTGTTATTGACCAGGTTAAACCATTTGATTTAGATAAATACCCAACGGATATGATCAATGGTGTTAAAGGTTTAGTCTATAACCCATCACGTATTCGTTATCCTATGGTTCGCCTAGACTTTTTACTTAAAGGCCATAAGAGTGATACTAGTCAGCGTGGTGATTTTCGTTTTGTTCGAGTGACTTGGGATCAAGCATTAACCTTGTTTAAGCAATCTTTAGATGAAGTGCAAACAAACTATGGCCCATCTGGTTTGCATGCTGGACAAACCGGTTGGCGCGCTACTGGCCAACTACACTCTAGTACTAGTCATATGCAACGTGCTGTTGCTATGCACGGAAACTTTGTTAAGAAAATCGGTGACTACTCTACTGGCGCTGGCCAAACAATATTACCTTATGTCTTAGGCTCAACAGAAGTTTATGCACAAGGCACGTCATGGCCACTTATTTTAGATAATGCTAAAACCATTATCTTGTGGGCTAATGACCCTTATAAAAACCTGCAAGTCGGTTGGAATGCAGAAACACACGAAAGTTATGAATACCTTGCTCAACTTAAAGAAAAAGTAAAACAAGGTAAAATCCGCGTGATCAGCATAGATCCCGTCGCATCAAAAACGCAAGATTACTTAGGTTGTGAAAAAATCTATGTTAATCCACAAACTGATGTCGCGCTTATGCTTGCTATTGCTTATGAGCTTTATAGTAATAACTTACATGACCAAAAATTTATTGATAGTTATAGCTTAGGCTTCGACCGCTTTGTGCCTTATTTAACCGGCGAAAGTGACGGCATTGCTAAAACACCACAGTGGGCAGAAAAGATTACGTCAGTACCTGTTGATGTTATTAAAGACTTGGCAAAAACCATGGTCGCAGGCCGCACACAGTTCTTAATGGGGTGGTGTATTCAACGTCAACAACATGGAGAACAACCGTATTGGATGGCTGCTGTTTTAGCTACTATGGTTGGTCAAATAGGTTTACCTGGCGGCGGTATTAGTTATGGTCATCACTATTCAAGTATTGGTGTTCCTTCTTCTGGTGCAGCGGCTCCTGGCGCTTTCCCACGAAACTTAGATGAAGGTCAAAAGCCAATATTTGATAGCAAAGACTTTAAAGGCGCAAGTAGTACTATTCCTGTGGCACGTTGGATTGATGCGATTTTAGAGCCTGGCAAAGTAATTGATGCCAATGGCGCGAAAGTCACTTATCCAGATATTAAAATGATGATTTTCTCAGGCAACAATCCATGGAATCATCATCAAGATCGTAACCGTATGAAAGAGGCATTTCACAAGCTAGAGTGTGTAGTAAGTATTGATA
>OJGO01000190.1_pt1 | contig 28358 bp, 31 predicted proteins | sample 1594871 | NCBI WGS metagenome assembly OJGO01 (sample SAMN05416798, study PRJEB24817) | seawater metagenome | isolation source: Sea water | place: Canada:Atlantic | collected 2013-07 | reverse complement strand
ATTCTATTGTCGAAATCAATAACGCAGCATAAAGCGTTTCTAAACCAGCCCCTTGCGGAGGACTGAGCGATTCATATTCTGCGTTATATTTCTTTTTTAGGACGCTACATGGATGGTTTTATTAGAGAATGCAGGAGCATATTCTCCTGAATGACCCTTAATAAAAAAATGCGCTTTGATTATGAATCGCTCAGACTTCCTGAAACGAGCATCTTCAAATGGAGTGGGTATATAGTGCGTAGAAGCAAGAAGCAACTTACCTTATTTAATACAATAAAGACTCAAACTACTCTAGAGTAAACTTAGCTCCCACTTTCAACTCTTAGGCCACGAACATGGACATAGTTATACCGGAAGATAGTAAAGCCAGAGTATTAAAGATAGGATATAATAAAAAGAGTAAACCTTGCTAAATGCTCAAGATAATTGGATCTATCTACCTTATGAAAAATACTGAAAATACAAGCGCAACGACAACAACAAAAGACATTGCTTTGGGTAATGTTTACGTAATGACACACTCTCTTTTTTCTGATGTTGTGAAAATAGGCTGTACCACTGAAGAGCCTGAAGAATACGCTAAAGCACTGTCAGCAAAAACTATTGGTGAATATAGTGTTGCCTTTTCATTACAGTGTAATAATCCTTGTAAAGTAAAAAAACAAATAAAAAAATACTTAGACGCACAAGAGTACGTTAATGAGTTTTATCAAGTATCGCCTGATGTTGCCAAAAAACTATTACAAAGAGAAACCTTGGTTATTCCAAGCCTTAGTAGTTTTTAACAAAAAAAAGCATTGTTCCTAATGGACAATGCTTTTTCGAATATTTTCTCAAAAATCACTTATTTTAACGATTCTATTTCAGCAAGCGCTTGGGTGAATTCGCTCAACTCTATCTCTAAACACTCGTCATCACCTTGCCAGTTGATACCAACAATAACACCATCTTCATTTAAGTCTTCTAGCCAAAACTCAAACCAATCAGCTAGCGATATCTCACAAGGCACATAATCACTCCATTCTTCAATACAATGCTCTTGTGCTAATTGCGCGCTAGACCAAAGCGGCATGACTTCAGTGTTTTCAAAGCTGGGAGAGTCAAGTACAACCCAATCTTCACTCGCTTTATCTTGTAGTGCCCAAATAACTTGCGTTGGTTTAGTTTCTGCCAAAAACGTTTTTAAAATAGTGCTGCTTTCGCTCATAAGATAAGTACTTCTCTTTAATTAGATGGGTAGATTATAACGGAGTTACCTTCAGAGATCATGTTATACCCATCATCATAAAAAAGGTCTATAAGGTGTAACAGTCATTATCCATGTGGTGTCGTGGTAAAGTGGCGGAATAACCAGAGAATTTTGCTAAAACACATTTGATGGCAACACAGATTTACAGAAAAATAAGTTATTAAAAAATTAAAGGCTTTTTATTTTATCACTTGACCTATAAACTTGACGGCTTTTTCGATCTGAGATCTATTTATGCTTTGTAGAATAAATTTCCTTTTATTGGCGTTATTGTTCACTTCTTTTGCCTCAGCGAATAACGTTAGCCAATTTAAAGAAAGCTTTTCTACCCAAGTTAAAAAGCAACTCAAGTCCTATAATATTCCTGGTGGTGCATATGCCATAGTGCAGAACGACACAATTATTGCCATGGAAACTTTTGGTTATACAGACAACGCAAAATCTCAACAAGTTGATTACAATACCGTTTTTCGACTAGCCTCTGTCTCTAAAACATTCGCTGCCACCGTAACAACCATGTTAGCGCAAGAACAGTTACTAAACTTATCCGATCCAATTACCAAATACGTACCAAACTTTGCCCTAGCCACTGACGGTGCTGCACAAAAAATTCAACTCAAACACTTATTAAGTCACTCCAGTGGTTTGATGCCAAATGCCTACGATAACTTGCTGCATGAAAACTGGACTATGGATAAAATTATTGGTCGTTTTGATCGAATCACACCCATTTGCCAGCCAGAAAAATGCTACGGTTACCAAAATATCGCCTATGGTCTTTTAGAGCCGGCGATAGAGGGAAGCCAGAAAAAGAGCTATGAAAAACTATTACAAGATCGTGTTTTTACACCGCTAAATATGACCAATGCCTCTTTAGGTATTGATGTCTATAAAGAGAAAGAGAATACTGCTAAGCCACATATCCTAAGAAAACGAGTCAAAACAGGCAAAAAAGATGCTCAAGGGCGAGATATCAGAAAATATGTATGGCGAAAGGTAAAAGTAGCCCCCGATTATTACAAAGTTGCCCCGGCAGCAGGTGTTAATGCCAGCATTAGCGACTTAGCCAAATGGTTAATTGCTAACTTAGGACACAAACCTGAGGTATTGTCTCCCTCGCTATTAGCCGAATTAACCACCCCGAGAATTAGAACGAAAAAAGACTTACGTCGACGTTTTTGGCGTGGTCACTTAACCGATGCTCATTACGGCTATGGCTGGAGAATATATCAATTTGAAGGTCACCCCATCATTTACCATTCAGGCTGGGTTGCAGGGTTTCGTGCTGATATTGGCTACTCACCCGATTTAGATATTGGCTTTGCCATTGTTATTAACGCAGAGTCTAATGCTATCAATAAAATATCAAGTCAATTTTGGTTACAAGCTAGTACCTTATTTGATAAAAAGATTGCGAAACAAGTTAAAAGCTAGCGGTCAGATTAGCTACCATTTTAAAATAAAAAAGTGATGATGTTCATCACTTTTTTATTTCAACGCCCTATTAAACACAAACGTTTTTAATTCACCTAATAGATTATTAACTCACCTTTTGGATATAAGCCAAGGTTGTCTTGTAGTCACTATAATCCAATGGAACTTGTTGTATAACGCCATCAATATCGAGCACTAACGAAGGAAACCCCTGCTGGGTTAATTTTCTTGCTAAGCTCACTTGTTTTGCTAATTCTTTGTTTGTTTCTGACGAATTAATATCCGTAATAAATTGTGCTACCTCTAAAGTAGATGATGTCTGCTCGCTTAACTCCTTCGCCACACTAACCAACACATCAATATCTGACGGGTTTAAAGCACGTAAGTAATAGGCCTGCTGAATTGCATTTATCATAGTTTTTTGGCAAGACTGTTTATGTGCTGCAATCACTGCTCTACAAGCATTGTAAGTTGAGCGCCTTGGCGTATTGTCTCGCCAAAAATCATGATTAAAACTTGTCCCTAGTTTTTGCTCTATGGTACGCCAATGATTTTGAATCATTTGTTGTTGAGCCATTGGCATTGCGCTGTCTGAATCCGCAGCCAAACCACCTGCCACATACTCCACATCTATCGACTTAGGTAAGTGTTGTTGCAATAGGTCCCAAACAGGGCGGTAGCCCCAACACCAACTGCACATTGGATCGTGAATATAATATAACTTAGCGCTCATATAGCCTCTTTATGATGAAAAAAGTAATCATTTTTAACTAATATTACACCTTATAAATATATATTGGACAGTTTAGCCATATTTATAGAGTAATCAGCTATTTATACTAGCGTCAACTTATTGCTATTGAAGGGCTGATTGCTATGTTACAAACGTTAAAAAAGACTCTTATAACTTTATCCCTTTTGATAACTACTTCAATAGCTAATGCATCGTTAATCACTAATGGCAGTTTCGAACAATTAATATTTGCAGACAACTCTACTTCCCAAGGCTTGGTTCATAACACTAACTTACAAACCTTTGAGAACAAAAACAGCGCTTGGGATATCTTTTATGCATTACCGGGCTGGGTAACAACAGCAGGTAACGGTATAGAATTGCAAAAAAACGTAGTCACTAGTTCTTTCGAAGGCAAAAACCACATTGAACTTGATTCTCACAAAAATGGCTCATCAAATTCAGTAATGACACAATCACTGGACTCATTAACTATTGGTGCAGAATATTTGTTGGAGTTTTCTTACAAAGCACGAACTAATCATAAAAATGATAATGGCATCAATGTGTTTTGGTATGATGCCAGCACAGATTTTAACAAAAGTATGATTGCTGATTTTGCCATTAACGGTAGAAGTAAACATAGCCCAAATTGGTCAATACAATCAGTACTGCTTATAGCACAATCAGAAACGATGGATTTAAGTTTTGGCGCTTTTGGCAAACAAAACTCACTGGGTGGTTTACTCGATAACGTATCGTTAGTAAAAGTGAGTAACGGCCCTGTAACAGAGGTTCCTGAGCCTTCAGTGTTCGCACTATCATTACTGGGTTTTGCTGCATTAGCTCGCCGCCAATATAAAAAAGCCAAGTAATTCTACTCAGTATTTTTGATATAAAGGTTTATACCTATTCCACTTAAATATGCATGATTTAGACTGTCTGAAACAAGCATCTTCAAAAAGGGAGGGTATAAAATAAAGAATAATGCTCGCACGTTATAGGCTTTCTCAGTCAGCCCCCCTCTTGCAAAAGAGTGGCTGAGAAAGCTCCCTTTCGTCATATTTATTAGTGCTGATGTGCTAGCTAGAGTTCTAGAAATATAATGGTTAATTTTCAGTAAACAAAAAGGCTTTAATCTCAGCAAAATTTTCTATACCTAACAATTGAGATTTATCTTCTAATTCACTGAAATCATTATGCCTTGTCGCAAGCACATACAAACAAGACAGCATAAATAATTCCAAATCATCTTGTTTACTTCCTTTAATTTTTTGCTGACTCACTTTATCCAAATGATTAAGCTGCTTAATGACACTGGCGTCAATATGCCATAAAGACAACATTAAAGTTGAAGCAGAATAAATACTAATTTTCATTGCTTGGTTAACGTGCTGATTTAATGACTGTAAATCATTAATCCCTTGCAGTGAGTGTAATATAAGTTCATGTTTAGCTGAGCTTTTATGTGTTAGTAGTAAAATCCCTAAAAGCGCAAATATCAATACTTGTTCAGTCAAAGCACTATCAAATTTGATTTCCTTCCCGACAGATTTGCGCATTAGCTGAAAAAACTTCGGAGCAATCAAAAAAGCATGCGTCGATTGATCAATAACTCTCTGTTCTACCTGTGACTCTAATGCATCTTTAACACCATAGATTACTGCCATATTTATTACAGTATTAATGCCTAAATTTCGACTGATAGCTTCTTGAGTATTTCTAGGCGTTTTACCATAAATAGCTTTGCTCGCTAGTCCAATCACTCGACCAGTAAAAACGGGATCACTTGCAACAATTTCGACAACCCTTGAGACGTCTAAACTATCTTGCTCTTTTTCTTGAAGTAATTGCAGACAACTATCGGGTAAAGGAGACATATTTTGCGCAATAGAGGTTAAGTTTTGCTTATTATTTTGCTCACCGATAAGAGATAAGTCACGAAACTGTGAAGGAGTAATACCAAATTTATTACGAAAGGCTCGCTCAAAGGTGGCACGTTCAGAGTAACCTAACTTCAGCACTAAATTATCAATACTCACCTGCTTAGTAAGTAAGGCGTGCACACACAATTCATTTAAGTATTTTTGCTGAATTAACTTAAAGGTAGTTTCTTCTTGGCGAAGTTTACGCCGAAAAGATGTCATACTCATCGCTAACGCCTGCGCACACTGCTCGATAGTAAGCCGTGCTGGCACAGCACTTTTTGTTAGTAGGCTATTCACCGCTTCAATGAGAAGTAACTCTTTATGATTCATTTGAATTGTAACTGTAGATTAGCATGATAGAGAGGAGTTAATATTTGCTTCCCCCCCCCTATTACTTACTGTTTTAATAGATGTTATCGATTATACAGTTAAGTATTGTATTTGCATCTGGTTAACAATTTTATATTTAAATCGATTACTCAATCAGTGAGTCAATGCTCTCTAGCTTTCAGATAATACCTACGACTAAATAATGCTCTCCCCACTTTAATTAGAGCAGCAGTACAAACTCCACTTTTATATTTTATAAAACAATATCCATACTATTTAGCTAATGATGCTAACTCTAACGTTACGTGATCAATGCCCTGCCGAGCGATTTTCTTATTCAACTCAGCTTGTTTGGTACTTAACAAAGAAATACCTTCAACCGTTATATCAAATGCTTTCCATTGACCTGTTTTTTTATTCTTTCTCATTTGAAAAACAATATTAATGGTAGGTGCACCTTGCTCAAGTATTTGAGTTTTGACGCCAATAATTCTTTTACCCTTAGTCGGCTTTTCCGGTTCAAAAATAACTTCTTGATTTTTGTACTTTGACAAAGCAACGGAGTAAGTACGTATCAAATAATGACGCATCGCCTTAACAAATTCAGCGCGTTGCTCTTTTGATACTTTTTTCAAATGTTTACCCAAAATACGATATGAAGCATAGCGGTAATCTATCGATGGCATTAATTCTTCTTCTACAATATCACGCATTAAATGTGGAAACTTTTGGATAGCTTGCTGATTTGCAGAGATACGTGAAAATAAGTTGCTACCTGCCGTTTTTAATACCACATAAGGTGAGGTATTTATTGCAGGCGAAACAGAAGCTTTTGCTGAATCTGCAGTTGAGGATGCACCAGATGAGGCAGCTGATACTTCAGTCATAGTAGAGAAAAATACCAAAGCCATAAAACTTGTTGTTATGAGTGCTCGCATGAGAACGGGATCCTTAAATATAATATGGGGACTACAAAACTCGCCATCACATACCGACCAAGCGGTTTGTAATCAATGGCGAGATAATAGCACCGACCGCACGGTATGTTAAAGATGTTTTAAAGAAGAAAAAAGTTTACAAAAGTGTAAATAGGAATAAGCGAGTACGATAAGCACAATTAAGTTTTATAAAAATTGGAGGCATTCTTTAAAAGAAAAACCCCCGTATGAGAGCGTTTACTTCTTTAAGGCTCTGATATAAAGACATAATTCAGCAATAACTTGTTGAAATAATGCTTTGTTGCGGGAGCTCTTACTTAAGCTTGTTGCGCCATTTAGCGTAGCAACAATGAAATACCCTACTTGACTAAACGCTAAATTTTCACGCAAATCATCACTGATACGCTCAAGGGCATCAACAATTAATTGATTCAGTTGTTCTTGCATATGCAATATGCGTAAACGAAAGCCTTCATCAACGTTTGCCATTTCTTCACAAAGGTTATTGAGTGGGCAGCCACATACAACTTCGCTGCACGACATTTCATCTGTCATTGCGGTTAAAAATTTGCACAAACCTTCAATAGGATCATCATCCGTCAACGGTGTCTGCCAAACGTTTAGAAACATAGGGGTATATACTTCTTCAAAGACCGCGTAACCCAGCTCTATTTTACTGGTAAAGTGGTAATACAAAGCACCTTTTGATATTTCACAGCGAGTGAGAATAGACGACAAACTGGTTGCTTTAAAACCGTGCTGATGAATTTCATCGGCGGCCACGGTTAAAATATTCTGGCGGGTTTGCTCTGCATCACTCATGGCATTACTCAATTATTTTACTAAACGCTTTAGACAGCTAAATAATAACCAACCGCTCGGTATGTTGCAAGTATTGCTTAAGAAGTTCGCACCTGAGTTGATTATGTTTCTCATAATTAAACTGAAAAATAATGACTATGGAAGTGAGGTAAATCGAATCAATTGAAAAGTGCTAAAAGAAACCCGCCCCTCATTTAGAGTAAGTAATCTTAAACACTTTCAATAACTCAATAGCATTCACTTATCAATTGAACGCTATATCATTTTGAAGATATTAACTAATAAATTCCACTCAAGGTTTCTGACCCAGAGGAACAACACCATCTTGAACAACGGTTAACTTTGGCATAAAAGGAATATCAATATCTAATTTGGCCTCAAGTTGGTAGCTGATATCCTGCCCTTGACTAGACATTAGTGCTTTTATCACTTTAAACCCACCAAATAAACTCGCTGAAATAGGCACGACAAAGCGCGATTCACCGTACGCTTTTGCAGTAGGGATGTTCGAGGCAACACCATGAGCTAACTCCTCTCCTGCCACACTAAGTTGATAGCTAATACCATTGAATGGTAAATCAAAGTTATTAGGGTTGGTTAACTTCAAACCTATTTCAAAGTTTTGCTCGAAGCCTGAAGCTGGCAATGCCTTAAAAGAAATCAGCTCGACACTGGGTTCTTCGTAATCTAGGTTCATGCTGGCGCAGCCAGACAAGAAAAATAGTGCTGCCACTAAAAAGTACCACTTGTGCAGTGCTCTAGTTATTATCATTATTTATCCTCAGAGGGTAATTTTTTTTAATTAAATTAAAAGAGTAGTTTAGAATATTTTACTATTTATCATTAGATTATTCATCAAACAAACCTGATTACTGATAGTACTTAGATTTATCACTGAGATAACATCAATATTAATGAGAACGACTTAATGACTCATTGAACAGAGAAATTTAATATACGTAAGGTAAGCAGAGTTAGTGTAATTAGTTGATTCGAAATTCATAAAACCATGTAAATACTCAACCCGTTCAGTGTTGACCTTAGCTTTTATCGTAAGGTTGTTTTGCAATTCAACAACATCAAAATGAGGTTCACTTTTTGGGAATATCAAGTTCATTTCAAAATGCGGTTCTATGTCAGTGAAATGTCTAATTTGTGAACCATAAAAGCAATAAGCTCGCTTTATATGGCAATTGCCTTCTATTTCAGACAAACGCCAAGCTACACTCGCTCCTACACTAAAACCGACTAATGTGACTTCATGTTCAGTTTGTTCGACCACCTTTAATAAGAGAGCTAGATAGTCATCTAAGCCAACGGTCTTTACAAAATATGAGTAGGCTTCAGCTTCATTGCTAAACCCCATCATGTGACCTTCATACGGATCAACAATAGAACTTGCAGCTATTTTTTCGCTTATTTTCAATAAAGCAGGAGTTACCCCAAAGACATCTGAAACTAGAATGATACTCATAAACTTTACCTGCTAGCGCTGACTGAAATGTGCAACGATGGGAGCATTGTTTTATTAATTTAGCCACTTAGAATTAGGCTATTACCTTAACCTAATTCTATTACATCTGGATGTTTCTCAGATGAATACTCATGATAAATATCGTCGAGGTAAGTTCCAAGCTCAGTGGGCTCTAAATCTGATGGGATAACAACATCGTAGACACGTGAACGAATACCTGTATCTGATTCATTAAACAGTTGCCACTCTTCATCTTTTTTAAGTATTGACATCTGTTTGCCAAACACATTGAACTTGATAATCACAAACAAAATCTCCAAAAACAGTACGCCTAGTTATGAGGAAAAGTATTAGTTTAAAAACGACTAAAGGCAAAGGTTAACTATTATTTATTCTTACTTAACAGTTCGGTATGTTTTTTGACCACTTATTATTTTGCCGACAAAAAGTAGAGTAAGTAAGGCCAGAATATTTATAGTTACTATCGCTTCGCCAAGTTCAAAAACAGCCCCCACTTTGGCGCCATAACTAAATCCAATGGTAACTGACTCGCTCTCAACAGTTATAATTTGCAATAAACAAAACCAAAAACACAATTTAACAGCCTTCATTTCTTTTTTATAGGTATGAAAGATTAAATAGGCGCTAGTCAATATCACAAGAGCCGAAGCTAAAACTTTGCCATAAATAGAAGCTTGCAATCCTACGTCTTGATTTGTGATAAGCACAAAGATTGACACCGCTGCTAGCAATATATTAATACATAACAAACAACAAATTGTCATTGTGCTTTTATTGAAAGATTGAAACATAGATTTCCTAAAGGCTAATATCCTGACTTAACAATTTTTTATATACACGTACTGCTAATTAGATCGCTTTGTTTTGTAATTTCACTAGCATTTTTATCTGCTTCAGCAATAGCCAAATCTATTTTAGCTTCGGTACATTTATCAGATAGCTCTTTATCCATAAGATAAGTTTGATCCTTCTGCTGCTGAGTTAACCCCTCAGCACCACTATATTGATTTCTATCTTCTGGGGTTCTGTCTTTTTGATAGGGTGGTGGTTGACTGGCACCACATGCTGATAATAAAACGATCAGCAAAAGAGAAAGTAGATTAATGTTCAATGCTAGACACTCCTTGTGCATATTACAGCTTAGTTTGTAGGCGTGTGTGTAATAACGTCCCACAACGTTTAATTAATTCACCTTAATATCCCATAATTTCAGTGCTTTAGAAACTATAAATATTTTATTTTTGCGGAGATGCAAATGTTACTAATAATTATCAGTGAGACTTACCAATTAATCATTTGAAAATAGGTAGGATAGCTTGCTAGTTGAGTCGCCCCACTTAGCTATAAGCAACACTAACATTACAATTATTCAACTTCATTACTTAGTTTTAATAAACAATGATTTTCCTTAAGCGCCCTAATTACCGGGGGTTATGCTTGATTTACATCAAACAAATTTTTCGGTTAAGTCGTATGCTTATTTTAATTACTCCAAAATAGATTAAGGGAAATGTCATGACAGAAATCAATACTATTTTATATGCTACTGACCTTGGAAAACATACAAGACCTGCTTTTCGTATGGCGGTGAGCCTTGCCAAAAGCCATAACGCTAAAATTCATTTTCTTTATGTAATAGAGCCCTTGAATACTAATACAGCATCATTGGTTAACTCCTATCTACCAGAAGGAACCATAGAAGATATATACCAGCGCTCAATTGATGAATTGCATGAGAAAGTTAAAAAGCGTATTGATAAATTCTGCTTAGAGGAGTTAGACGGTGAAGAATTCCCTGGAGGAAAACCTGTAGCAGATATTATTGAAGGTTCACCTGCCGCTACCATAGTTAGTTTCGCGGAAGAGCAAAAGGTAGATATCATTGTAATGGGAAGTCACGCACACAGCGTATTGAACAATCTATTTATTGGCTCTGTGGCAGATAAAGTCGTAAATAGATCAACGACTCCGGTATTACTTGTCCCCCTTAAAAGTGACTAATATGAAGAAGACACTTGAATAATGGCCACAGGGTAAGGTTGTTTGATATATAACGAGTTATGTCAGCAAGACTCGTACTCAAGATATATTGAGATATTAAAAAGCCGTCTCAAAAGGACGGCTTTATACTAGGTGATTATGTTAATAATAACGACAGAAATAAAAGATAAACTGACGACCTATCTTGTAAATTGTATTCTACAACGTAAGCGCGACGATTAACTTTCTATTTTTCAACGAGTATTGAAACTTTAAGTTCTAAGTTCTAAGTTCTAAGTTCTAAGTTCTAAGTTCTAAACCACAATATGTAAAAAATACGGTCTACTCTACTTAGTGAGCGATTTTTTATAGTCTACTTTACAAGCTTGATATACATTTTCTGATACTTCGTTACCAAAACATCGTGTATGCACAAATTCGCCATCTTCAACATAAACACTTGAGTTATAAAGTATATATTTCATTTTCTGTTTACCGCAGACCATCGCTGGGAAGTTTGAAAAAGGTTCAAATTTAGCCAGTTTGATCATCATCTGTTCTAAACACGATTTATCAAATTGAAATTCAGACACATGATGCCCTACATATTCTTCTTCGGTGTAGCCTAATACCTTGAGCTCATGCTCATTGGCATATTTAATTATGCCCTCAGGTGAAACCGTGTGGATGCCAATATTTGCATTTTCAATAAAATCTACAGCATTTTCTATAAGCACTTTTTTAGCTACCTTAATTGATTTTTTCGAAAAGAATTATATTCATTATTTAATGCTGGGTAAAATATAACGTGAGAATACTTGGCGTTTTTTAATAAGCTTTGTAAATTATTTATTCCTTCACCATTTTCGACAATTTAGCTCAATAACTGCCCTATTTAACAAACTGTCCACCTTGGCGCTTTTGGCCGGAATAAAAGAAAAATTAATAAATACCAACATCAAGCCCTGCAGCCATTGTCATACCAAGTTCTTCACATTGCTCAATAAATGTAGTTTGCCAATCTCCACGACACACTAAAGGGGCTTGGATCCAGTGCCAACGTAATCCAGTACAAATTGATTCAACAGCTCGACAAGTACCCGTGCCATCATTACCAGCCCGTACATATAACGCACAAGGTAAGCCCTGTTTTACTTCTAAACAGGGGTAATAACAGCGATCAAAAAAATCTTTCAAGGCACCACTCATATAACCAAGGTTCTCGGTTGTCCCCATGATTAATCCATCACAACTTAAAACATCCTCAGGGGTGGCTGCTAAGGGCTGTACCCAGCGTGTTTCAACTTGTTCAATGTCAGGATGCTGAGCACCTTTTAAAACTGCTTCAGCCATTAACCGCGTATTGTCAGAGGGTGCGTGCGCTACAATTAGAAGTGTTTTCATTGATATACCCGCATTAACTTAAAACATCTCATATGAAATAAAGGACTTCACAAACTTAGTCCATGGTTTTAGATTACACGAATTAAAAGAAAAGTCCTCTTTTGCTTTGTTGTCTTATACACTGAATCATCTGTTTGCAGGTCACGCGACGAGTTAGTTTGAAAAAGACAGACATTATAACTTGGGGGCAATGCACTAATAATTTGTCGAAAGTGAATGAATAACTTAGTTTTCAAAATAATGACACCTCAACTCTCTGACCAGCAAAGAGTAGAGGTGGTATGAGGACAGATTTTAATCGCTAAACCAAGCTTGTTAACATTTCATCTGAATAACTCGTTAAAGGCTCATTATTTCTTACTTTAGCAACATAATCAGGGTTAGCAATGAAGGGTCTACCAATGGCAATAAGATCAAACTTATCATCATTTATTGCACTACTCGCTGTTTCAGCCGTATAACTACCAACACCCACTAACGTTTTGCTGTAATTTGCTCTAACATAACTTGATGCGCGACCACCTAAGTAATCAAATTCCATGCTATCGTCGAATATGCCGATATGAAGAAATGCTAAATTCCGCTTCTCTAACTCAGGTAATAACAGGTCAAATACTGCGCGATCTTGGCTATCACCAGCCATATTGAAATAAGAACCGGGCGAAACTCGCAATCCCGTTCTGTCAGCACCAATTTTACTGATTATTTCATCAAGCACTTCTAATGGGAAACGCACCATATTCTCACTAGTACCACCATATGCATCATTGCGACGGTTACTATCATGATGTAAAAATTGGTCAATGAGATAGCCATTAGCACCGTGAATTTCAACACCATCAAAACCAGCTTTGATCGCGTTCTCAGCGGCTTTTCCATAATCAGCGACGAGTGTTTTTATTTCTTCAACAGTTACCGCTTTAGGTGTTTTGTACGTTAACTCTCGCATTCTAGGTACGCTACCTTCAACACCAATAGCTGAAGGGGCTAACACAGGTGCATCAGCGTCACCATTGCCATAGAAATACGGGTGAGCTACTCGGCCAGTGTGCCAAAGTTGAGCAAAAATTTTGCCACCATTTTTATGCACCGCCTCAGTGACTATTTTCCAGCCATCAATTTGTGCTTGAGAAAACAACCCCGGAGTATTGGGATAACCTTGACCATCAGGGCGAATAATAACGGCTTCAGAAATAATTAAACCTGCTTCAGCCCTTCGAGCGTAATACTCCGCCATTAACTGAGTCGGCACTAAATTTTCATCAGCCATGCAGCGTGTTAAGGGGGCCATTAATATACGATTGCTTAAATTAATAGTATTGTTTAAAGCATAAGGCTTAAGTAAATTTGCTGTCATGGTGATATTCCTTTTTTGAATGTTCATTCAAGATACATCTTCTTGAATGAACGTTCAAGTACTATTTTTGAATGATTGTTCAAATAAGGGTATAATCGAAAAATATGATGTGGCTTAGGTACAAAATAAATGCGTAATGCTGAGTTTGATAAAGAAGAAGTATTAAGATCTGCAATGAATGCTTTTATGAAAAAAGGTTATGCAAATACCAGTATGCAAGACCTTAAAAAAGCGACAGGTCTTCACCCTGGCTCTATTTATTGTGCGTTTGAAAATAAGCGCGGTTTATTACTAGAAGCTATTGAACAGTACCGTGTAGATAGATCCACTGAATTTGAGCAATTTTTTTCTTCATCAAATAAAACAACAGATAACTTAAAGTCATATCTTAACAATGTAGTTATTGAGTGTATCAGTTGTGATAATACACAAGCGTGTTTAATGACCAAAGCTTTGAATGAAACCGCAGAGCAGGATACAGAAATACAGCAGATAATTAGTAATAATTTATCAATGTTGCAACAAGCCTTTACTGAAAAATTTGAGCAGGCTAAAAAAGAAAAGAGTATCAGTACAGACAAAGATTGTGAGCACTTAGCGAGGTATTTTTTAATGGGGATATATGGGTTAAGAACTTTTGCACAAACTCACCCTAAGCCCGAAGTATTAGAGCAACTTGCAGATCAGCTTTACCAAGATGTATTACGATAATTTTTAATGAAATAAATATAGAATGACTAGAAATAAAAAAACACCAACCACTACAGTTGATGTTTTTAGAATAAGAGTGTTAATTTCTTAGTATTATTTCTTAAATCGACGTGCAGCCAATCCCATAAGACCTAACCCTAAAATAGCAATTGTTGAAGGCTCAGGAACGGCTACTGCACTCACAACAACATTATCTAGACCAAAAGCCTCATCCCCCCAGCTTTGGTTAGTATTGGCTTGAAAGCCAAAGCTAATTGATGGGTCAACGTGAGCCAGTGTTACTGAGTAATGATAAGTACTCGCTCCACCATAAAAGTGTCCAAAGCCAAATGCTGTTTGATCATGTGATACTAACTGACCTGTTGTTGGACCAATAATGAAACCACCTGAATGCCCATAAAAATCTGTAAATTGTGATACACCATTAACAAGCAACTGAAAATTGTCGCCGTTATTAACACCATCAAGACTACGTAAACCATAGACATCAAAATCAATTGTTATTGATGAATGTGCAGCTAGACCGTTAAGCGTCAAAATTGGTGTTTCACCTTGAGTTAATTCTCCAAGGAAATTTGTTCCTGTAGCTCCACCATTCATAATATCAGTAGGGCCAGTGAATCCTGCAGAGTCGGATTCAAAGTCATTAGAATATATTATTCCCGCATTGGCGGTATTTATTAAGCAGCTCGCAGAGATTATCAATCCAGCTGCTATCTTATTTAAAAAATTAAATCTCATTTGATATTCCTTTTGAACCTTTCATAACAAATTTGAAAGGTAATTGTTAAAAGTGAAATTGCATCACAATATTGATTAAGGCAAAAAACAAGCCAAATAATAATAACCAATAAATTCATGTGCTTAGTGTTTTCACTAAATAAGGCAATATGCAACTGTAAAGTAAGCTGACATAGTTGCCATTACCAACCACCTGATACTATTACATTATATTAAAAAGTACTTACTTTATATCGTTTTATACTGATTATTGTGTCAGATGATTAAATTCAGCTTAAAACTGCTGATTAAATGTCGATTTAATTCAATGTAAGTTAGATAAAATAAGCAAATCGCTAACCTACGCTATTGAAGTTACCTGCTGCCATTTCGCAAGCTGTGATTATATTCAAAATAAAGGGTAAGTTGTAAATTAGCGTTTAAGTATGTTTCAACAAGATTAAAATTGAGTTGTAATCTTATTTAATAAAGCTAAAAACTTGTATTTTAGAGTTTTTATCAATACAGAAGTAACATTCTAAACAATTAAAATGTTGGCTGAGTTTTACTTTAACAATTGATTCAAGTGTACATTAAAAATGTTAAAACAATATTTGAAAAGATTTTTCTTGCTGAATTATGCTGAGCTTTTCTTCTAAATCATTTTGTAGCATGTCAAAGAGAAAATTTCCCATACTTATGCGCTTTATACCCAATGACCGTAAGGAAGTAAAATCACTTAAGTCTGGCATGCACATAACATTAACGGGCAAAGTGGTGCTATTCACTAATGCTTCGATCGCTTCTGTTTGAACAATACAGGGGACAAATAAACCATCAGCGCCTGCAGTTTGGTATAACTTGGCGCGCTTTTTCGTTTCGCTCTCTGCCCCAGTGACTCCAAGTAAAAAGGTATCTGTTCTGACATTAATAAAAAGAGAAACATTATCTTTTTTTAATCGAGTAGTGAGAGCAGAAAGGTAACCCGCAAAACTATTTTCATTTAGTAAAGTGCGTAGCTCGTTAGCTTTATTGACCCTACTGTCTTCGATATTTATGCCGACAACGCCAACTTCCGCTAATGCTTTAATATAAGCAGCGGTTATTTGTGGATCATCACTAAAGCCCGCTTCAATATCGACACTTAGCGGTAACGCACAACATGCAGCAATACGTTTAACAATATAAAGTAACTCATCAAACGCCATATGCTCGCCATCAGCATAACCAAGCATTCTAGCAATTGCTGCGCTTGAAGTACCTATTGCACTAAAACCTAACTTTTCTGCCGTTTTAGCGCTGGCGACATCCCAAACATTACACACTAGTAAGGGGGTATTTTGTTGATGTAATAAAGTAAATGGTGTGTTGTTCATTATTAATCTCTTTGGTGTTGGGCTAGAAAGGAAGCCGTTATTTCTTATGGGACTCAGTGTGCTGGGTAGAGACAGCAAGAACCAATGATAAAAATCGACTGTAACTATAAGCTGTGCTTATAATAAAGAAATATAGACCTTTGATTTAACTGAAAGCTTACTATGATCAAGAAAGCATTAAAGAATATCAATTTATTACATAGCTTTGAGTGTGCAGCTAGACACCAGAGTTATAGTAGAGCAGCAGTAGAGTTATGTATTTCCCAAGCGGCTGTGAGCCAACAAATGCGCCAACTAGAAGAGAATCTCACGACTCAGTTATTTTTACGCAAAGGAAAATCCATGTTGTTAACTCAACAGGGGCAAGCACTGTTATTAGGTACACAACATGCTTTCAAAGTGTTAGAGAAAACTATTAATGAGATAACAGTTGAAGACATAGCGGGTAGCTTAACCATTAGTTCCACTCAAGCTTTTACTACTTTGTGGCTTATGCCAAAACTGAGTAAGTTTTCTGCACTGTACCCTGAAATTAATATTCGTGTCATGTCCTCGCCCCATTTTGAGGATCTAAAAGAACAACATATTGATCTAGCCATTCGTTTCGGTCCCCACGTTCAAGAGAATACTGACACATCCTTTAACTGTGAGTATTTTGGTGAAGATCCCGTTTATCCAGTATGTTCTGCTGCATTAGCTAAATCGATAAACTTTAACGAACCAAAGGATCTATTTAAAACTTGGTTAGTTAGTTTAGACAACCCTGGCTGCTACGACTGGCCATCTTGGTTTGAACATACTAATACACAGGGTTATCAAACACATCAGCGGTGGACAGAAGTTCACAGCACTGACATGGCCTTAAACGCGGTATTAAACGGTCATGGTTTTACCCTAGCTGCACGATATTTAATTATTGAACAGCTTGAGTCAGGCCAGTTGGTGATGCCAGTAAATATAGCTCACCCAAATGTAGTAAAACGGTATTTTGTTTATGATAAAAACTCGGCAAAAATAGCGCGTTTAAACACTTTTACCGACTGGTTAACCCAGGAAATGAACTCGACTAATTAAAAAATGCATAAGAGGTTCACAGCTAATGATCCTCTTATAAAATGCCTTACTCCTTCCCATAACAGACGAAGCACTAGTTCATTCTCTTCTTACTTTGATGATGCCGAGTAGGAGTTGCAGAATGTCTTGATGACTGTCTTACGGATTGCTTCGGTGTTGATCTAGTCACTGGGCGATTATAAACCGCCTGTTTCTTAACTGATGCTCTAGTTTTGTGCTTTACTTGTTTATATTTTACCTGTTTATACTGTTGTTGGTTACTAGCCTGATATTTATTAGAGTAATGCTGTTTCACCTTATGGTTACTTTTTAGCCCTGCCGTTTTTTGATGATGCTTATTTTGATTGTTATTGTAGGTATTGCTACCTCGATGATTACTGTTAAGCACCTTGCTATTACGCGCATTGCTGTTACGCACTTTCGCGTTGTTAATATTGGCGTTTCTAACGACTTTATTATGCTTAATGGCCTTATTTTTGTGGCTATTACTTTTATTAACATGACCTTTACGAACATTATTTTTGTATGTATTTGTGCTGCGAACACTAGGACGATAGCCATAATACTTATGCTTTAACCGCCCATTACTGTAGGCAACACCGCGTCTATGTTTTGGCTGATGATTCCAACGTTTTGCACTATGACTTGACACTATTTTTTTTCTAGGATGATAACCTGGACGATTATAGTGATTAACTATCACATGGCGGTTGTGCCAATGAAAAGCACTGAAGTAAAAATGACTACTGATATGCACACCATGGCCCCAATAAAAATGACCATAATGAGCGGCATAGTAGTTAGGGTTATGCCAATAAACTGGCGGGTAATGCGTCCAATGCCAGCGACCATACACTACGCGAGTATCATAATAAGGTACGTAAATAATTTCAGGTTGCGCAGGCTCAATAATAATAACTTTACGCTCTTTTATCACGTTAACATTATCCATACTTGCCAAGTTACCCGCTTGGTCAGCCTGTTGTCTTAACGTCTGAATACTGGCAAGTACTCGAGCTTCATCTTGTAAAAATGCATCACCAAGTGCTTGCATCCACGTTAAATCTTCACTTAATTTAGTTATTACTCGTGGAAAAGCTAACAGTGCTTTGATACTGGCATCCCAATCTTTTTTCTCTGCTTTTTTCATTACTTGTTCAGCAGTTAATTTCGAGTTCTTGTTAAGCCAACGCTCAGCTTCAATGACCTCGATTGGGTAGGTAGATGCGATTAAAATATGGGTAAGTAATGTATCGGGGTACAAGGCTATCGGTGCTAGCGTTTGAGCAAGCTCAGCTTCTGAAAGCACTAACTCTTGTTCTGTCTGTTCCTCAAAGGAAGCAGAAAATGCTGGGGTGACAAAGAATACGGTAGATAAAACGACTATCCCTATCATCACCAGATGTTTTACTACGACGGAGTGAAAGTACATAAGCTCACCTTTGTTCATAACTAATCTTATGGTTAGCATACGACTGTTAAGCTGAACAAAGGCTGAACATACTTAGAGCGCTCTTAAAGCAGTGCTAAAATAGCGATTTCGCCTACTCAATATCACTTTTATTAAGCAGGCCTTTTTCGATTAATTTATGTTGAATAATGGCGCATTTTTCTTTTAGCATATCTCTTAATAGGCGTACTGCAGGTGTAATCGACTGCCTGCTTGGGCACACAAGCCACAATTCGGTTTTTATGGGTTGATAATCGTTCATAACACTAACGACGTTACCCGACAGTAAGTCATTTGACATATCCAGGCTTGATTTCACCGCGATGCCTTTTCCTGCGACACACCACCGTCTCACTAAATCACCATCATTAGAAGCTCGATTCCCTTGCATTTGTATTTTAAAGACTTCCCCCTTATAGCCAAATTTCCAAATATCATGCACAACATCGTGAAGTTGATAAAAAAGACCATTATGTTCGCTTAAATCGTGCAGATTTTGCGGCGTACCATTGTCTTTAAGATATTGTGGTGTCGCACATAGTAAGCCAGGTACATTACAAATTTTAAAACCATAGAGGTTTGAGTCAGTAGGTGAGCCATAACGTATTGCAACATCAACTGAGTCTCGGTAAAAATCAATATTGCTATCACTTATACTCAACTTCAAAGCTACTTTAGGATGGTTTTGTACAAATTCATCAAGCCAAGGTGCAACCAAGTTACGCCCTAAGTCTGATGATATTGCAATGCGAAGCTCACCATCAACAATATCTAAATCGTCACGCATATTTCGCTTAGCTTGTTCAAGCATTAACAGTGCTTGCTGGCATTGAGGAATATACCTTTCCCCTGCAGTAGATATTTTTAGCTGTCGTGTTGTTCGAATAAATAAATCAACGCCTAATGCAGTCTCTACTCTTTTTATAGCGGCACTCGCTGTCGCTGTTCGCATATCGATACTGGCAGCAGCCTTAGTAATATTCTTAAACTCGGCTACTTTTAGGATGACTTGTAGATCTTCTAAGAGCATATTGTCAAATATTTTTTGATAATGATTCAATTATTATGCTGTTTATCTTTATTAAATCAAGTTCTATTATTATCACCGTTAGCAGTACTTAAATTAGCAACCTAAAATGAACATCCGGAGAATACACATGAAAGCTATTGGTTATAAAAAATCGTTACCCATCAGTGATACTGAATCATTAATCGATATATCACTACCACAGCCAAAAGCTACTGGTCGAGATATCTTAGTAAAGGTTAGCGCTATTGCTGTTAATCCTGTCGATTATAAAATTAGACAAAACAAACCTGCAGAAACAGATGAATTTAAAGTAATAGGTTGGGATGCTGTAGGTGAAATAGTTGCCTTGGGTGAAAGTGCGACAAAATTTCAGTTAGGTGACAAAGTATATTATGCCGGTGATTTAACTCGCCAAGGAAGTAACGCTGAATACCAATTAGTTGATGAACGTATTGTTGGCCATAAACCTAAAAGCTTATCTGATGTTGAAGCAGCAGCCCTACCATTAACAACAATTACCGCTTATGAAATGTTATTTGAACACCTGACCTTGCCTAAGATAATGCCTAATTCAACTGAAAAATCTAACGACGTTATTTTAGTTGTTGGCGCTGCTGGGGGGGTTGGCTCTATTTTAGTTCAACTCGCCAAAACCATTACCGGTGCAACAATTATTGCAACAGCATCACGTGAAAGCTCAAAAGCGTGGGTAGAAAAACTTGGGGCTCACCATGTTGTCGATCATACCAAGCCACTGAAACCACAAATTGACGACCTTAATATTGGTCAAGTTACACATGTAGCTAGCCTGAACGGTACAGAAAGTTATTTCGATACTTATATCGAGTTGCTTGCACCTTTTGGCAAGATTGCGATGATTGATGATCCTAAAAAACCTTTAGACGTAATGAAAATGAAGTTTAAAAGTTTGTCATTACATATCGAGTTTATGTTTGCTCGCGCTATGTTTAATGCCGTTGATATTGAAGAACAAAGTCACTTATTAAATCATGTTTCTGACTTAATTGATCATGGATATATTCAAACAACGGTAGGTAAAGAGTTAGGCTTAATTAATGCTGACAACTTAAAGCTTGCCCATCAAGAATTAGAGTCAGGAAAATCCATTGGAAAAATAGTATTACAAGGTTTTTAAATTAATTACTTACTTAACTACTAAAGAAATGAACATGACCCAATTAACTATTGTCGCTAAAATCGAAGCCAAAGCTGAGCATATTGACTTAGTGAAAGCCGAGCTATTAAAACTTATTGTGATCACCCGCAGTGAGCAAGGATGTATTAATTATGCTCGATACCAAACGGATTAATGTATTGATCACTTAGCGAGAATTAAAAGGCTTAGAGGCAAGGCATTGATTGAAGAGAATGGTTACTCCCTTGTCAAAATCAATAACGCCGCATCTAAGCCTTTTAAACTCGCCCTTCGGGAGCTCATTAGCAAACTGATAACATCACAAAAAAAATGAAATATAGACTAACTATTGTTAACTCATTTTGCTTGTTTTAAGCTCGCTAATGTAGCTTTAAGCTGACCAATAAATTAGTCCGATTGGTATTTACCAAGATAATGATAATCCCGCTCAGTTTATATTTTATGAAAACTGGGAAACTCGTGAGTTATGGGAAGCACATATGGCCAACGATCATTTGAAAGAGTACATGGAAGCAACGCAAGGTGTGGTTGAATCTTTCACTCTCAACGAAATGACAAACATTAGCTAAGTTAATGGTGAAAAGGAGTTGTGCTAAAATAATGGCAACTTTTTTTCGAGAGTTTAATAATTAGATTGAAAAAAAGAAAATGTTTACGCTAACCTTGCAAAAGTGACTTAACAACTACTTCACATTGACTGTGTATTTACTTTTTATTTACGTTTTATTAGTGAAGCTCAAAGTAAATTGCGCGCCACCTAATTCTGTAGAGTTACCAATATGCAATTCACCTTGGTAACTCGCTACCAAGTCTCGCACTATCGCCAAACCTACGCCATGTCCTGCTTCGTATGTATCAGCCCGAACGCCACGTTCTAGTATTTGCGTAATCTGCTGTTCTTTAATACCAACACCATCATCTTCTATACACATGATTAAAGCATCATCTTGTTGGCTAATTGTCAGTATAATAGTGCTTTTCGCCGCTTTATAAGCGTTATCAAGTAAATTCCCCAACAGCTCCAGTAAATCAGCTTCATCACCTTTGAAGGTGATTTTACCAGTGAAATTAAGTGTTAATTCTTTATGATCGCCCTGATAAATCTTTGCTAAGGTATTTAACAATTTATCGACAACAGGTTTCACCTCAATCCCTAACAGCCAAGAAGAATGCCCTGCACTCTGCGCACGTTTTAACTGATGCTCAATAGTAGAATTTATACGATTGATTTGCTCTTGATTAACCGCAGAAATAGCCCTTTGTGCTTGCAGTACTGCCAATGGCGTTTTCAAGCTATGAGCAAGGTCCGATAAAGCATTTCGATAGCGTTGCCTTTGCTTTTGCTCTGTTACCAAGAGTTGATTTAATTGTGTAGTGAGTTTCGCTAACTCTACAGGATATAGACTAGTTAGCTTTTCAGCTTTGCCCTGCTCAACCGCTTTAATCTCATGCGCTAAAGTAGAAAGGGGTTTTAATGTCCACATCAACCAGACAAGTTGCAGTAATAAAATAATGACCATCAAAATCGCTAAACCAAGCCAAAGTTGCTGTTTAAAGTTACTAATGAGCTGATTGAAGGCTTGTTTGTCTCTAATAATATGTACGGTAATTGGAAAGTTATCGGCCCCTTCCGTAAAGCTGACCGCATAGCTATAGATAAAGTGAGGTGAGCCATTAATCTCAAGACTCAAAAAGGATTTAGCTCCCGTTGCCAGCGGGACTAGTTTTTTTGATAATTTCTCATCAATTATATTAATAGTGAGCAAAGATTGAGAACGCCATAAGATAGTATTTTCTAGTTTTACTTCTGATGTTGCCTTAATTTCATGATTAATTGGACCTGAAATAAAAGCATATAAACCTGAGTCGCTGACATTAAACTGGTTTTCAATTAAAGCTTCAGGCATCACTAAGTTTACCTGTTCTACTTCCGCAACGGCCAAAATAGAATAGCTATAGGCACTTAACTCATTTTCTATACTGCGCATCATATGTTTTTCAAAGGAATTCATGATGATCAACGCTATGGTTGGCAATATAATTACCACCATGGCAAGTAAACTCACTATTAAACGTAATTTAAGGGAGTTTAGAAAAACATTAAAAAATGATTTGATAATAGTAAGCAAAAATAAACCTAATCAGGGAAGTTAAGCTAAGTGAATTTAAGTAAACGATAGCCTTGGCCACGCTTCGTTTCAATGAAGTTATATTTACTGTCCGGGTCAAGCTTTTTACGTAAGCGTCTGATAAATACTTCAATGACATTAGAGTCTAAATCGAAGTCTTGATCATAAATATGTTCAGTTAAGGTGGTTTTAGAAATCACTTCCCCTACATGTAACATTAAATATTTAAATACTTTAAACTCATGCGCACTTAAACTAACACTTACCTGCTCTACCAGTACTTGCGAGGTAGCGATATCCAAACTATATGGGCCATTCTTAATCGTGGTACTGGCTTTGCCCGCACTACGTCTAATTAACGCATTTAAGCGTGAAGTGAGCTCTTCTACATGAAAAGGTTTGGTTAAATAATCATCTGCGCCAGCATCTAGACCAGAGACTTTATCTTGCCAGCGATCGCGCGCAGTAAGAATTAGAATTGGGAAATTACGGCCTTTTTCTCTGAGTGCTTTAACTACCGTAGTACCATCAATTTTTGGTAAACCTAAATCGATAACAGCAATATCATAGTCATATTCAAGCCCTTGGAATAAGGCAATCTCTCCATCAGAAGCGACATCAACCGAATAGTTTTGTAAAAGTAATTGTTGTTGAAGCTCTTGTTGTAACGCTTGATCATCTTCAACTAAAAGTAAACGCATTGCCTTTTCCTTTCGAGTGATTTTCTCGTTAGTTTCATTCAATTTTACCGGTTTTGGCATTGACCTTTTTCGATACTACTTGCCCATTGGGTTTTACAATTTTTACTTTATACGCGGTATTATTTTTTTGTTTTTTTACATTTAAAACTTTACCACCGTAGCGTTTTTTCACGAGTTTAGCCGCCTGCTGTGAGCTAATAGCTTGCTGTTTCTTCTGCGCATTAGCTTGCGTATCTGCCGCCAGAGCGGAAGTACTTACAACCATGACACTTATCAATAGCGTGAATAAAAGAACTCGTAACATCATCTCAATACCTAATGCGGATTAAACCTACCTATATAGTACTCAGTGTAAAAGAATGCTTACCGCAAATAAACCAAGTTTAACCCTATACTACAAAAATATAACTGAACGGAGTCTGAATACTTATACCCAAACTCCTTGATAATGCGTATTTCAGACTTACTCAGGTGAGTTAGCACAAGGTATATAAATATAGGAGTGCTTATTGTCTTTCAAATTGATGTTACGCAGTGATTGCTTACCTGAGAAACTCCCTACGGGCAGGTTTTAAATGGCCAACTACCGCGTTATTGTTCAACGCCGTATGTAGTAATTTTAAGCCCATCAAAGAAGCACTTGAGCAACATCACTTCATCGTTGCTGTGATTCATAAGGGAATAACAATTCTTTCATCACAGCGCTTTGAATTGAAATGACTCAAGCACTTTGAAACATGCATATTGAATGATAACAGGTATATATCCTTTATAAATCTACCTGCTAAAAGTCATCCGTTGGCATTTTTAATTGTTCAGCTTGAGTTCATTTAACTTACGCTTTAATGGTCTTAAATCGATATAGGAAGGATTTAATGATGAACAATTTTATCAAGCCGTTAACATTAAAAATAACATCAAGGTTTTCGCCAATACTACTAACGACATTACAGTTAACACTCATGTTAACTGTAATGATGATTACACTACCAAGCTTTGCAGTAGAAGCCGACAATGCAAATGAGATAGCAAATACCGTGAGTACTGTGGAGATAAAAAATACTAAAGTTGTTCAAAGTTATTCTAGTGGGCAAATAGCCAGTTCAACGGAAAGTGCAACACAAGAACAAGTATTAAAAGATATTAAACAAAGAGTGCTACTTGGTGATAGCGACCAAGAAAACAATAAAGCATTAAACACTACTCGTGAAAGTATGATTAATCATAAATATCAACAGGCACGTAACCGAAGTGTAGCTAAAAACATAGCAGCAGTGCCAAGGTTAAACCAGACCAGCAGAAGCTTCAGCGACGGTACTTTTGCTATCTATGAAGGCTATTCACAGTTAATTGAAGATCTCGATGCTGATGGTTATTTTCAGACCTTTAGTGTGACCTTTGATGCCGATTTACTAACTGGTAATCCTCATGATGAAGCGGTAGTTTATGCTGAGTTGTACTTAAGTGAAGATGGCGGTCCATGGGTTCATTATTACAGCACTGACAACTTCGTTATTCATGGCGAAAGTTCAGATGATGAATTCGAGGTCTATAGCACCTTAGAGCAAGGTTTTAGTAGCAATCATTACGACATCCTCATCGATCTTTATGAAGTGGGTTATCCCAATATAGTGGCTTCATACAGTAGTGATGACAGTAATAGCTTATATGGCCTACCCCTCGAAAGCAGTGACTATGATCTGGAGTATGTTGAGTATTATACTGAAGTGCATAGTGATGGGGGTAGTAGTTCTGTCATTATTTTAATCATAATGATGATTGCTTTATCAATACGCCAAATCAAATTTAACAAATAATTTAATAACTATCGATAAAGTAGGTAACCAAATTTAAGAAACGTTAGATCATCAATTAAATTTGGTTACCTAGTTATCTAATTTTTCCAATATAGGACAAGTACTTTTACATCGACCATCAGATTAACAACGCCTAAATTTCAAGTGGTATAAAACACTTTTATTGATTAAATAAACGTTTTCGATTCGAAATGGTTAATAGAATGAGTCCCATTGCCAATATGAAAAGGCTACTTGGTTCAGGAGTTTGCGTTACAACAGGCGCACCTAGCGCAGACGATATTAGAACTTGAGACTGACTGAAATGACGTTCAGCAAAGAAAAAACTAAATTTATATTCTTCACCTTCAGCAATCCCCTGATCGGCAGCAACTGTAGCCATATTAAAGTCACCATTTACTGCACCGTGAATACCACCGATATCAAGCACTAACTCATCATTTATAAATACCCATACATCATCATCACCCGTAAAACTAAACAAGTTACTATTAGCGGCATTATAAATAAGATCTAAATCAAATTGTGCTGTAAATAAATAGTTATGTTCCACATGGGGATCAAAATCAGGGTTTACAAAATCTAACGGGAAAAATTGTGAGTTATCATAAGTTAAAGTTCCTGTACCGTCATCAAGTTGCGCAGTAATAGGTATTACATAATCTTGAATACATGTAGTTCCAGGGGTTAATGGGTTACAAGCACCGTACCAAGTAGAAAAGGTAGTAGCGTTGTCTACAGCACCGTAACCATTAGCGCCGGCAAAAACAGGAACGCCACCTACAAGCATAGGACCAACCATACCAGTAGTTAAGCCGGTAATATTAGATTCATCAAAGTCAGCATGTGACGGTGTAAAATCTCGAAATGTCACGTTTACATCATAATCAACTAAAGCGGCCTGAGTCAGAGCCGAAAAACAAAAGATGATAATAGCAGCGGTATGAAGTAATGATTTTTTAATAATTTTCATCTGGCTATCTCCATTAGTGAACAAAAGTTAGTGTTAAACACTAAACTTAGGTTAGTTAAATAGCGAGTTAAGCAAAAAAAACTCTTCCTGATGTACCCTTTCCCTTTACTTACTTCAACCGACTTTATGAAATTAAAAACTAACCTAATACTTAACACATCAACCGATTTAAACTGGTGGATGTGATAATGAATATGCTTAATTTATGCCATTAAAAAATTGTCAGCCTTATCATTAGACTATAAGTTTGTATAAAGAAATAATAAAATTATTGTAAAAAAACTGGACAGTTTATCGTCAATTAAATTGAGAATAAAAGAGTGGTAGTTATCTAATCATATTTAAACTTTCTTATTGTTGATAATTACTCAACAATAAGAAAATACGGAAACTACAGCTTCAGAAAATCCTGCAGTACTAACTAAAAGTGTAAGGTCGGTTCCTATTTTCTAGCCACTAAATGAACCGTACTGGTTGAACGCTCTAAAAATGCTCCTTCACAGTAAGCAAAATAATAAAGCCATAAACGTTTAAAGGTTTCATCATAATCATGCTGAACCAAGTCCAACCATGATGCCAAAAAGTTATCTCGCCAATGCGCTAATGTTTTAGCGTAATCAAGCCCGATATCATCTAGGGATTCTACAACCAACTCACTGTGATCGGTTAGGTTTTGGGTTAACACATTAACTGACGGTAAAAAGCCACCGGGGAATATATATCGCTGGATAAAATCAACGTTATTTTTGTAATAGTCAAAACGTTGATCGGCAATGGTAATTGATTGAATAAGTAACTTACCACCAACTTTTAATCTGTCATTGCACTGCTTAAAGAAACTAGGTAAAAAGTCATAACCAACCGCTTCTATCATTTCAATAGAAACCACTTTATCAAAAACGCCCGTTAAATTGCGATAATCCTCTTTAAGTAAGGTGATTTTGTCTGTTAAGCCCAATTTCTCTATTCGAGCTTGTGCATAGGTATGTTGTGCATCAGAGATTGTCGTTGTGGTTACACGACAGCCATAATGCGTTGCTGCGTATATTGCTAAGCCACCCCAACCGGTACCTATTTCCAGTAAATGATCATTTTCATTCAATGATAACCGCTGACAAATAGTAGCTAACTTATATTGTTGAGCTTCATCTAATGAAGCGTCTACTGTGGGATAAATAGCAGAAGAATACATCATATCTGGGTCTAAAAATCGTGTGTATAATTCATTACCTAAATCATAATGAGCTAAGATATTACGCTTTGAACCTGATTGGGTATTTCTATTTTGCCAATGACTGACTGTATTCTTCAACCTATTCAACCATGATTTATTTGCTTCTAGATTATCCGTTTGTTGCTGCGCTCTGGCGAAAATTCTAATGACATTGGTTAAATTGGGACTACTCCATTTACCGTCAATAAAAGCCTCTGCTGCGCCAATACTCCCGCCTTTGACAAAGTCGCGATAAACACTCGGATCATGGATATGTATTTTACCTTTAATACTTTGTTCACTAACCGTTTCAGGGA
>OJGO01000187.1_pt1 | contig 28608 bp, 25 predicted proteins | sample 1594871 | NCBI WGS metagenome assembly OJGO01 (sample SAMN05416798, study PRJEB24817) | seawater metagenome | isolation source: Sea water | place: Canada:Atlantic | collected 2013-07 | reverse complement strand
TAAAATCCAACCACATTGGTGCCATGGTATTCAGACCAAAAAAGCTAATGCGTGGTGGGATAAGGTCTTTTTTCTCTTGAATATTAGCAATAGCATCATGCATTAATTCAACCGGGTTATAAGATAATTGTTCAATTAATAATTGCCACAACTTACCTTGCCATTTATGCTCGCTAGCCGATAGTTTTTCTAAACCGTTAAGTTCAAAATTACCTTTCTGCCAATTGTCCAACCACTGTGGTCTGAATATCAAATACTGCTCATATAAATCGGCCAATTGTGTGGCTAATTGGTACCGCTTTAATTGTGCATGTTTGCTTTCATTAACGGTATTATTATTCTCTTCTGCTGTCGTATTTTCACCACGCCAATAGTTAGTCGCTTGATTAAAATCATCATCTTCGACGACAGAATCTAAGGCTAAAAGTGCATGTATTCGCCAACATAGCACTTCTCGGGAGTAAGGTGATTGATCTGGCACTTTATCATCGCTAGCTAGCGTCCTTATTAGCTTCCAAAGAAACTGCGCTGGTAACGCGTAACGCATATTCATGCTAATTCCACGTTCTTGTGCAATGGCTAAGTTAAGCCAATGCTGCATACCTGCATTTTGTACCACAATGACTTCTTGGTTGAAGACACCTAACGGGGAAAGCTGGGAAATTTTGTTAAGTAAGAGCAACAAGTTTTCCATTTTGTTAGCAGGATAAAGGTGGATCAAGATAATGCCTTAATGGTTTGGTAAAGGAGAATATTCCCTAAAACAGGGTAAATAAAATACGTTATAAAATAATCGTTAAAGTAAGAACTAAAACCAAGATAAATTTAACCATAAGGCTATAAAGAATACGAGTTAAATTGATCATATCCCGAAAAAGTCTTCTGTTAATTTATATACCCGCTCCACTTGAAGATACATGATTCAGTTGGCATTAGAAACGCCTTTAGGCAAGGCCTTGATTGAAGAGAATAGTTATTCTATTGTCGAAATCAATAACGCAGTATAAAGCGTTTCTAAACCAGCCCTTTGGGGAAGGCTGAGCAAATAATACTCTGCGTTACCTTTCTTTTTAAGGACGCTACATGGACGTAGCTTATTAGAGAATGCAGGAACATATTCTCCTGAATGACCCTTAATAAAAAAATGTGCCTTGATTATGAATCGCTCAGATTTCCTGAAACGAGCATCTTCAAGTGGAACGGGTATAGTCATATTTTACACTTTTTAACAAAGACATACATTGTTTCGACAGTTTGTCGACATTACTCATACTGAAGTAAAGCCAGACTTTCGATAAATTTATATTCATCGAATCAGCTCCTGAATTATCATTATGAATTTATATCAAGCAAGCTTTTTAAACACTGTCCGTCAGTTCCCTGATAACACCGCATTGTATACAGAAGATAGCAGCAATAAAGGCAATGCTAGGCAAGTAAAAGCATTTACCTATCAAGGGTTATTTGAATTAAGTCAACGCTGGGGGGATTGCATTGCTCACTTCAATCAGAAACAATGCCCTGTTGCCGTGTTTGGAGGCCGACAATGGCACATGTACGCTGGAATATTAGCGATTTTAAGCACAAATAGCGCCTATGTGCCCTTAAATAACAAACAGCCTGACAATCGTAATAGCAAAGTATTGTCACAAATAGACAGCAAAGTGCTACTTGTTGCTGAAAATGAAGATCCGACAGACTTATTGCGATTAATTAATACTTCTTTAGTCGTCATATACTTAGGCGACGACACTCCCCAATGGTTAACCAATAGCTGGCATCATCAGTGTTTTACCATTGAAGAGCTCGCTTTAGTTGTTTCCTCTGCAAGTAATTCTGCAATGCCTGAGCCGTTAATGACCATAGAAAAAGGTATTTGTTCAATACAAGCTCAGTTAAACGCGGCTGAAGTGAAGCTAAAAACAGCAAACCAACACGCTTACCTTTTATTTACTTCTGGCAGTACAGGAGAACCTAAAGGGATTGCTGTCAGTCATAAAAATATCGTTAGTCACCTTGATAGGCTCGATCAATTATTACAATTAAAAGCAACCGACAAAGTGAGCCAGTTTTTTGAATTATCTTTTGATCTCTCGATACATGATATGTTCAGTTGTTGGAGTAAAGGCGCTGCACTTTATGTTATCCCGAGCGAACAACTCATGTGTCCACTCGCCTTTATAAAACAACATAAATTAACTGTATTTTCAGGCGTTGCTTCCGTTCTTTCTTTTCTGGACAAACTCAGTTTACTCAAACCACAACAACTACCCCATTTAAGAGTTAGTTGCTTTGGTGGTGAAAAATTATTAACTAACCAAGCTCTTAAATGGCAGCAATGTGCCCATAACAGCCGAGTGATAAATATTTATGGTCCTACTGAATGCACTATCACGGCGACCTATTATGAATTAAGTAATAAACAAGCTATCACCTCGGCTTCAGTACCTATTGGTAAGGCACTACCTGGGTTATCGGCGATATTAGTCACAGATAACAAAAAAATAACCACAGCAAATACCTTAGCCGAGTTATATCTAGCTGGAGATCAGCTTGTTGAAGGTTACTTCCACGATACAGAGAAAACACAACAGGCGTTCATCACCTTACCTAACGACATGTCAGTACCCCCGATCCGCTACTACCGAACGGGTGATATTGTTTATTACAACGAACAGAAAAATATTGTTTTTCACGGACGTAATGACCATCAATTCAAAGCATCAGGACATCGAGTTGAAGCAGCAGAGATTGAAGACGCTATTGTCAACTTTTCAAGTGAGATAACCTGGTGTGTGGTTTCAGCGCATACCGAAATTACCGGTCACACTCGCATTATTGCTTTTATAGAAACCGCACCAGTATCAAAATCTGACCTTCATTTAGCCGATATTGATCAACAGATTATCAGTGCGTTAAGAAAACATTGTTTACAGCATTTACCCGCTTATATGGTGCCCGATGAATTTATCCTTTCCCCTTCTTTACCCCGAAACATCAGTGGAAAAGTAGATATTAAAGCACTGCTTAATAATAGAAATAACAGTAATAAACGTTCTCCTAAAGAGGTTACACCATGTTAATACAACAAAGCATTATTCATTTTATAGAAGAAAAGACCCACTGCCAGTTAACTGATTTAACAGACCACTTACTCGGCACAATAAAATCATTTGATTTTATGATGTTAATACTTGAACTTGAACAAAAATTTAATTTGAGATTACCCTTTGAACAGGCGTTATCAGCCAATTTAACACAAATAGATCAGTTTATTAGCTGGGTTGAACATCACTATGACAGTTAACAATTTGGACAAGTCTGAGCATACCGCTATAGCAAATATGTCTCTAAAACAAAGGTCGCTCGGGAAGTTACTGAAATTAGCGCTAGCAGGTTTAACTAAGCTAAACAGATCTCGTCGTAAAAAGCTGGTTAAAAATATTGGCAAAACAATTCTATATTTTGCTAAAAAGACACAGTTGAGAGCAATAAAGAATATAAGTAATGCAATGCCAGAACTGAGCATAAAAGAAGCTACCGATTTAGCATTTGATGCTTATGGCAATTGTGCTTACGGTGTTGCTGAATCATTCTGGCTTACCGAGGTTGAACCTGACATTTTCTGTGATGAAGATACTTTGCGTATTTTGCAATCTGGTCAAGGCGCTTGCATTGCGACTATGCACTTAGGTTGTTATGAAGCAGTACCATTAGCGGTAGCAAAATTTGCCAAGCAATCTGTCACATTAACCAATATCCCGAAATTTTTAGCGGACTCAATGGATTTTTATTCTGGTGTGAATATAACCGCTATTAATAAAAATGCTAGCAATGCCTTTAGTGAACTTTTAAAAGAATCGGGTAGTAACGCCTATATCTCTTTACATTGTGATCTTTATGCAAACCAAGCAGAAGTTACTTTCTTCGGCCAAGAAACCAAAGCACCAGCAGGTATCGCACTATTGGCAAAAATGAGCAAAAAACCGTTGTTATTAGCTTACGCTATCTATCAGGGAGACGGACAAGTACAAGTGTTTTTTGAAACCCTGTACGTAAATCCAAATATGACTGGGCAAGAAGCTTCTGATCAGTCAAACAAACGAGAAAAAGTGCAAATTACTGAACCAACTGTTGAACAAATAATGTCAAACATTTACCAACGGTTTGAGCAAATAATCAGACAATACCCAAATCAATGGTATTGGTCATATAACCGTTGGAAAAATTAATACTCATGACATACGACAGTAAAAGAATAGACAAAACAAACAACAACGCTACCCTATACTCTCGGCTATTTTCATATTATCGCGTATATAAAAAACTCATCTGTACTGCATTAATTGGACTTTGCCTTTTCAGCTTAGTCGACGCGGGTATGATTTATTTTGTTAAACCTCTTATTGATCAAGGTTTAGGTAAGGCCGATAGCCATACCCTACAACTAGGCGCTTTATTAGTTGTAGGCATATTTTTTCTACGTGGCTTAGCAAGTTTTACCTCTAGTTACGCTATTGCCTATATCAGCAGTAAAGTAACATATCTAATCCGCCAACAAGCATTCGAGAAATTACTGTGCTTGCCAAGAGGGTATTTTGACTTAAATAATCGTGGCAGCCTTATTTCAAAAATAATTTATGATACTGAGCAACTATCACAAGCCTTTTCAAGTGCCGTGGTGGTTGCAATCAGAGAGTCAGTAATCATTCTGGTACTATTTTCTATGATGGTTTACAACAGTTGGCAATTAACCGCCATTTTTTTAGTGATAGTGCCCGTTATTGCTTTAATAATTAATAGAGTCTCAAAACGATTTAAGAATATTAGCCACAAATTACAAAACAGTATGGGCCAAGTGAGTAATAAAACAGAGCAAGCAATTTTAAATCAACAAGAAATTGTTTTACTCAACACAAGAACACAAATAAGCGAACAATTTGAAGGGATAAATAACCATAATCGCCAACAAAACATGAAACTTCAGGCGACGAGTGCCATTAGTAACCCTGTTATACAACTCATTGCGTCTTTCGCTATTTCTGCGGTGTTATTACTCGCCAGTATTGACCAAGTATTAAATCAACTTACGCCTGGTAGTTTTACCTTGATATTAATTGCCATGGGATCATTACTTAAACCACTAAAACAACTCAGCAATATTAATCAACAATTACAAAGAGGCTTAATCGCGGCAAAAAGCTTGTTCAGTTTTTTAGATGAACAAGAAGAGCATGATATTGGTACAAAGCAATTATCAGAACAGTGTTCAAGCATAAGGTTTAATAATTTATCTTTTACCTATGAAGGAAAAACACAACCTGCTCTATCTAACTTTTCACTAAATATTAAAGGCGGTACGAGCATTGCCTTTGTCGGAGAATCTGGCAGTGGTAAAAGTACCTTAGCCCGTTTACTTCTGCGCTTATACCAATCACCAAAACAAAGTATTTTAATTAATGATATTGCTATTGAGGACTACAGCTTAAGTTCACTTCGAGCACAGTTTGCCTTTGTATCACAAGACATTGTCTTAATTGACGATACGTTAGCAAACAATATTAGCTTTGGCTGTAACCGTACGGTAACAGACACAGAAATAGAACAAGCTGCAATAAATGCTAATGTGATGGCCTTCGCTCAGGAACTTCCCTTAGGTTTACAGTCAGAAATAGGAGAAAATGGTCGTACTTTATCAGGAGGCCAAAGACAGCGTATAGCCATTGCCCGTGCTATATTGCGTGATGCTAGCATCATCGTATTAGACGAAGCGACATCGGCTTTAGATAACCACAGTGAAAAACATATCCAACAAGCATTAACGCGCTTAACTCAACATAAAACCGTGCTAATAATTGCCCATAAATTATCAAGCATTCAACATGTTAATGAAATCGTTGTTATCAACAAAGGCAAATTAATTGAACAAGGAGATCATGAAACCTTACTTGGCAAGGCGGGTTATTATCAAGCGCTGTATCAGGGTCAATGAATTGGCTTTATTGAATAAAATCTAAGTGCCGTTGATAAAAATCACCTAATAACGGTACTTTGCATTCTTGTCCTTGAATCGCTGAAAAAATCCCTATTACCCAGCCTATAAAGACACCGATATTGAGTACCCACCCCACTAAAGGGATCAAGGACAAAATTGCACCCGTGATGATAAGGCCTAATGATTGTCGTAAGTGAAAACTCGCCAGCGATGATTGGTGTTTATCATAAATCACCAACGCAACTACCCAGCCAATGAGCGTAAAATAGCCTATTACAGCCACTAATATAGCCATTCTGGAACGTTCGGCTAAACTAAGTTTCCTTTCAAATATATTTTCATAATCACTTGGGATATTTGGCATAACAGCTACTCCATGTCTAATGTTACGTAAATACGCCTAAGTAATTTGAATTAATTTAACGTAAAACTAAACGCAAAATTTTACTTAGGCTTACTTTAAACTTAGAAGAAATTCGACTACTCAACAAGGTGTTTTTATTCGCTGATCCCTAGACTAAGGGTTAAATGTTTCAATTATATGAATAATACCAAATGAATTATTTTTTGATGGATTTAGCATTGAAATAACAAAATAGTGTACCGTATCACACAATCTGTTGAATCCATCAAAGTGCTCAAGTATGTTTATATCTGCCAGTTAACATCAGGTTGCCACTCATTAATCCAGTGCGGAATATCACCCGCTGGCATGGGTCTGGCAATGCCATAACCTTGTGCTAGTTCACACCCTATCTGTAATAGAGCCGTTCCATGCTCAACTGTTTCAACGCCTTCAGCAATAACCTCACGTTTAAAAGACTTAGCTAAGGCTATTACGGCCTCGACAATAGCTAAATCATCCACGTCATGTAGCATATCTCGCACAAAGCTTTGGTCAATCTTAATTAAGCTAGCTGGTAAACGTCTCAAGTAAGTCAATGATGAATAACCAGTACCAAAATCATCTAAGGCAAAGTTAACCCCCTGCGCCATACAGTCATTCATGATTGTTGATACATGATGAACATCTTCTAGGGCACTGGTTTCAAGGACTTCTAATTCTAAGAAATGAGGGGAAACATCTGGATGAGATGCTAGCAGTGTGGTTAATCTATTAACAAAATTGGTTTGTTGTAGTTGTATCGCAGCAATATTTACACTGGTGTTTAAAGGAAGATTAAGCCCCATTGCTTGCCATTGACTGATTTGCGTCAGTGCACTGTCAATCACCCATTCACCCAATTCAATCATCATGGGGCTATTTTCAATGGCAGGTAAAAATTCAAACGGATTCAATAATCCTCGTTCTGGATGTTGCCAACGAATCAACGCCTCAGCACCGATCACTGTACCTGTACGCATATTAACTTTAGGCTGATAATAAAGCACAAATTCTTGGTTATCTAATGCGCAGCGAATAGACTCTAGGATTTCCCGCTGTACTTTAACCGCGTTATCTTCAGCGGTATCAAATAAATGATAACGATTTTTACCCGACTCTTTAGCTATATACATAGCTTGGTCTGCATGGCGCATTAGCTGGTCAGCACTGACGTTATCCTGTGGGTAAAGGGTAACACCTATACTGGCTGATATTTTTAATTCAACATTACCTACATTGACAGGCTCAGACGCTGCCAATAATAGCCGCTCTAATACCGGCTCACAATCTTCAACAGTTATTAAGTCGGTTAATACTGCAACAAATTCATCACCGCCAATACGCGCTAAGCTATCCCCTTCACGCAACACTTCTTTCATGCGGAGCGAGACAATAATTAATAACTCATCACCTAAGTCGTGACCACAGGAATCATTGACGTGTTTAAATCCGTCTAAATCCAGAAAAACCACCGCGAGTAAATTATTATGCCGTTGGCTTTGCACCATAGATTGACTGAGACGGTCAGCGAGTAATACCCGATTTGGTAGGTTAGTTAACACATCGTGCAACGCTTGGTTTTGCAATTGTTCTTTTACCGTATTTAGTTCTGAGAAATCGTTGTTGATTCGACTTTCATATAAAGAAAAACGACGCGCCAAATAATTTGATAACATAAAAGACAGCGCGACAAAAAATAACGTGACAATTAAACTGAGCCATAATATTTTTAAAAACTCATGTTTGTTCTGTTCACCAATATCTTCCTCTCTCTTAGCGAGATAATTTTCTATTTCACTGATATAAGCACCTGTTCCAATGGCCCATTTCCAGTCAGGTAATCCTTTTATGAAACTAATTTTTTCTGCTGGCATTCCAGTGCTTGGCATGAGAGGGCTTTCATAATAAAGAAAATCGTCACTGTGCTTAGCAATTTTTACAATTTCTTTGACAATTGAAACACCCTGTTGGTTTCGTATGTCCATTCTGTTAGTGCCGATATATTTTTCATTGTAATGAGACAGAATATTTCCCTGATAATCAATGACAAAAACAAAGCCATTATTACCATAACGCATGTTAGCAATTCGCTTTAACAACCGTGCCTTAATATCGCTTTCCACATCAATAACATACTCACCTGTACCAATAAACCAGTCATAAGGCGCAAAATACTTACCAAAACCTATTTTTTCAAACTCTTGGCTCTTATTTTGCGGTTTTACAAACCACCAGCGATAAAACCCTTCTCCAGCTTGTTTAACTATTTGTCCCATATCACGAACGATATAGTTACCTCGAGTATCTTGGAGATCCCACTTAGAAGTTCCCTCCATTGCAGGCATTACAGGGTGCATAATATTGTTGCCCGTGGTCTTGTAAATGAAATAATAACCTCGGCCTTGGTTGAAGCGAATACTTCTCAGAGCATCGGTGATTAATTTAGTCACTTCCCTTTCAGGTAAATCTTTGTTTTGTTGATATATAGTGGTAGCAATACTATGAGCCTGATGGATACGTTCTTTAATATCTCTTTTTAATATGGTCTCTGTATTGTTTTTTTCGAAGTTTATCTGTTGATATAGCTGGTTTATCTGTGCTTTGATTGTTTCTTTTTCGGTATCAATAAAATTTTTATGAAACGTGGAAATATCACTCTTAAGTTTTATTTTATTATCCGTAATCACAATAAAATTAACCCAAATAGCAAAAGAAACTACTATGATTGGTGGAATAATCTTAATCAATCGAAGCAATTTTAAATCTTGGGTTATGCGCATCAGTAAGCCTTCCTAAGTAGATTAATGGCAACTATTTATTGTGAATTTTAGATAAACTTGCTTTTCATTAAGCAACGCCATTCCATAAAAGTACGGTAAATATAGGGAAGATTACCGGGAAGGTCAGTGTTACAGTCGATACATTATCATTCAATACAGGTCATATTTAGTTTATTCGATTTAAATTTTTGACCTGTCCTTTATACCCGTAATCATTCAAAATTCTCGATTCAGAGTGCTTGAGCAATTTCAGTTTGAGGCGCGCCAATTAAACCAGGGTTACTCCCTATTTATTTGGCGCAACAATAAAATGCTATTGCTCAAGCGCTTCTTTGATGGGGCTAAAAACGATTTATACGTCGTTATTGATCTTGAGAATCGTTTTTTTCTCCCACTGAAACATGCATTTTGAATGGTCACGAGTATATATTAAGCCAGTTACCGTATCATTTAAAAAATAAAAGTTAATGACCTAAATCAAAAAAAGATGTTTCGATAACCAGTGCTACATTTATCCAAGTGCCTTTATGTCTGTCTTTTCAATATTTGGAGGAATTGCCTATATTGTTGATGCATAGTTAACGCTAGCTCATCTTGTTCAGTAGTTGAAAGCGTTTGATAACACAGGCGATTATGACTGGCAGTTAATCGAGTAAAAGCGATAGCTAAGTCCGGGTATTGCTCCCTTACCTGTTTTGCGAAATCATTCACTGTCATGCCCGCAGGTTTATCGAGCCCCTGCTTTGCTAATTGCTCTAACGCTTGTTGATAAATGATCTGCCACTGAGTTCGCGATGGCCTTTTTTGTTTAACGCGATTTAACAGATGTAGAAATAACATAAGCATAGTCATGCTGATAATCAGTGACACAGCAATAATAACCGCCAATTTCCATGCGGCCGCTTGGCCAAACAAATCTTTGAATAAGTTATATTGTTGCTGTGTAGTAAAACCTATAACCCAACGTGTCCATTGATAATCAAGGCCATCAAATTGTAAGCGTAAAGCATTCAACCACGGATTGCTCTTCAGTTGATATAAACTCAATAAATCATTATTAAGGGCTGACTGTTGCTGTAAAAGGTCAGAAGACCAACCAGAATTAATACGTTGAAGGTCAACAGCACTTGTTGGGTCAATACGAAGCCAGCCATTCCCTGCCACCCATATTTCGGACCAAGCATGAGCATCATATTGATATATACTTAAATGCCCTGCTGAGTTTGGCTGTTGTGTTTCGTCACCATTATATTCTCCTCCTAAATAGCCAGTCACCATGCGGGCAGGAATACCTGAAGCGCGCATTAGAAAGGTAAAAGCACTGGCATAATGGGCACAAAACCCTGATTTAGTTTCAAAAAAGAACTGGTCTAAACTGTTATTTTCAAGGAGTGGTGGTTGCAAGGTATACACATAATTTTGTTTATTGATGAATGTTAATACCGCTTGAGCTCTGGCTTGAACATCAACATAGTTATCTTGTAATTGCTTGGCAAACTTTTCTAATCTGGGATTACTTCCTTTAGGGTAACTCAAGTTTACTTGCTTACTCTTTTGCGATAGCTCAAGCGAAATCGGCACCGTTAAATAACTGGTTAATTGGTAAGATGTCGCTTGGCTAATAATTCTTGAGTTGCTGAAAGTGAAATCTGTTTGAGCTCTAATGCCTCCGTTATCACCACTGATAACCGCTGGTGATAACGCAAATAAGAATTTTTGAAAACTTGGCTCTACAATGACTTGATAATTTAACGGATATATTCCTGTTGCTTTGGCATCAAAAGTTAGCTGTTTTTTACGTAAGTCAGCTGTTTTATTTGTTAGTGTAATACTGTCCGTCTTTTGTCGGCTCCATTGCTTACCATCGAAATCTTCTAACACCACTGCACGCCAATATAATTGAGAATATTCAGGTACTTGTTGTTGACCAAAATCAACGCGAAAAGCCAACTTAGTAGACTGCGTTAAGTTGGCAATGTCACCTGGTTTAACGGTATCGGACAGCCCTGTTTCAGCTGAGGTTGCCTGCGGGACTTGCCAAAAAGGAGTTAAACGAGGGAAAACTAAAAAGAGTACAACCGCTAACAAAGCGCTCTGCCCTAGTAAGATAACCACCACTTTTATATTGGTTGCAAACGCTTTTTCTGATGAGAAAAATTGTAATAAGACGGCCAAATTGATAACCAACAAGGTGAGCGTAATGAACGAAAAAGCTAAGTCTTGCCTAAAGATAAGTGAAGAGGACAACACAAACAACCCTAAGAGTAATAGCTGATAAAAATCACTACGGGCTTTTAACTCAAAGGATTTGAGTACATAAGAAAAACAAAGCAAATGTACCATACTGATTAATATGCCTACCTCTTTAGCCGTTATTGCAATAGCCACACAGCCCAGTACAGCGAACATGCCGAGTAATATAGGTGAAACGGTGACGACTTGTTGCTCCTTTATATCCTTAGTTTGATAGTGTGTTGAAAAAGAAGCAGAATTTTTATTATTATTATTTTTCCTTTCACTGCGATCACGACTTTGATGTAACAACAGTGCTTGCCACACCAACGACAATGAAATAATAGCCAGCATCCAAGAGCTCAACTCTAAGGCTATAATTGAAATATTTAAGCATTGGCACAACCAAAGCAACCAAGCATTTTTTCTACTTAAGCTGAAGTTTATTCTAGCTTTACTCTTGGCTTTTACAGCATAGCCCGAAGTTGGTTGAACGATTTTCTTCTTAAACAAATTCATCAATATAACGCCAATGCTTTTAGACATGCCTCTTGGTGGGTAAAACCTGTACCAGGCATAATATTCAATGACGTATCATCACTATCTGTAGAAAGTGCTAAACCAAAAGGTTGATTGGTTGCGGTTAATTCATTGACAAGAAAAGTCAAATATGACAATTGAATTTCTACATCATTGCTAGGCATTTCATTGAGTTTTAGCCATTTTAATTGACCTTGGCTTGCTTGGTAATGCTTTGAATAGTGTCCTTGCCCTTTTGCTAGTTGTTTCCACGCAGTCCTTGCCCTCGATTCACCTCTAACAAAGCTTTTCAGTTCTGAAAAATCATCTGTCCCAACGATTGTAGACGTTTGATAACTATCTATGCTTGGCTCATCTGGCTGTGCAGATAGTTGATATTGCCCAGCAATTAAGCTTGTTGGTTTAGGGTAAATAATAGCGAAGTGACCAAAATCTAAAATAGTCTTACTTTTAAATATTCCTAAAGAGTATTCACTGAATACTGTTACTCTACCTAACGCATGTTTGCCACGCTTACCTGATTTATATACTAAGTTCATTTCCTGACTACCCTGCGGACAATGGATAATCTTCTCAACTCGGCTGTTTATGGTTAGATCGCTAAAGTGAAGGTTGATATCGTAATGCGTTTTTTCAGCCGTTATTTGAATGGGAAAATGTAAAACATCCCCCGCATAACCTTGTTGATGTGCCTTGCTAAAAAAACGTAATTGGGAGAAATTATAAAAGCTATGTAACATCACGCTAATAAATAGGCTCGCCAGCAAGTAACTAAACAATAAAATGATATTATTTTGATAGTTGGTCCCTAACAAAAAAACTATGGCAACAAAAGCTAGATATGACAATCCAAAGCGTGTTGGATATATCATAATATTCCGACTGTTTAGTTGGTGTTCTTCCTTACTTGGGATCCTACGAGATAGCCAGCGTTCAAAGCTTTGTTGAATCAAGCCCCTGACTACCTTTGGTAATAAAAATATTGCTATTCTTCCCATCACCAAGCCTTACGCATAACCCATTGGATTTAACACATCAACACAGTTGAGTATTTGATTAGCCACACTAGCAACATCATGTTGCCTTGATCCTATCTGTTGATTGGGTTGCATTTCTAATCGATGTTGGCAGACCACATAAAATACGGCTTGTACATCATCAGGTAAAACATAATCGCGGTTATCAATAAAAGCCATGGCCTTAGCCGCTTGTAATAATGCTTTTGATGCTCTTGGTGATAAGGGTTTACAGTTAATCTCAGGAAGATTTTCCTGTGAAACATTTACTATATTTGCTTGACCACCATAAGCGCGTCTGCTGGCATGACTTAATGCAATAACATAATCTAGTACATCATTTGAAACATTAACCTGAGTTACTGCATCTTGTATGGCCATTAACTCTTCTTCTTCGATCATCGCCACATTATCTGTATTCAACTTTTGAGAGGATTCATTGGTTCGTTGAGCAGTACTTAATAAAATATCCCTTTCAGCTTTCACGTCTGGAAAGCCCAAAGACAAACGCATCATAAAACGATCCAGTTGTGACTCAGGTAAAGGATAAGTACCGGCATGAAATAACGGGTTTTGCGTAGCAATTACAAAAAATGGCGAGGGTAATTCATGGGTAATACCATCGATACTAACTTGTTGTTCAGCCATAGCCTCTAGCAAGGCACTTTGCGTTTTTGGACTCGCCCGATTAATCTCATCAGCTAAAACTACTTGATTAAAGATAGGTCCTTTGTGCAGTTCAAAACGATTAGTCTCTTTATCAAAAATGGAAAACCCGACCACATCGGCTGGTAATAAATCATTAGTAAATTGGGTACGTTGATAACTTAAGCCAAGCGTGGTCGCTAATACATGAGCTAGCGTAGTTTTCCCCATACCAGGTAAATCTTCAATTAACAGATGCCCTTGAGCAAGCAAACAGGCAAGTGCTAAACGACACTCTTTGGGTTTACCTAATACTACGGTTTCAATTTTATTTAAAATAGCAGTAATCGACTGCTGACTGGCTTGAACTTGATCGACTAGGGGTAACGCTTGAGGCATAAAAAAACGTCTAATTATAAAGAGTTAATTAGACGTTTTATCATGAAAGCAACATAAAGGGAATTGTTGGCTCTTATTCCCTTAAATTAAAGGCGTTTAATCTTTAGCGCTTCGACGGCTAACTACGGCTTCATTTAATTGGCTTAATAATTTTTCAGTATCATCCCAACCAATACACGCATCGGTAATACTTTGTCCATAAACGGCAGCTTTGCCCTTCACTAGACTTTGATTACCTTCAACTAAATGACTTTCTACCATAACACCAAAAATATTGTCATTACCTTGGCTAATTTGCTCACTAACATCAGTAGAGACTAACATTTGGTTTTCAAATTTCTTGTTTGAGTTAGCATGACTAAAATCGATCATCACCTTGGTATTTAACTCAGAGCTAGTTAATTGCTCAGTTACCGATTTAACACTATCAGCATCAAAGTTTGTCGTTCTGCCGCCACGTAAAATGATATGACAATCACTATTACCTGTCGTTTCAACAATGGCCGCATGGCCAAATTTAGTGACCGATAAAAAGTGGTGTGATGCAGAAGCTGAGCCTATCGCATCAATGGCAATTTTTATTGTGCCATCTGTACCATTTTTAAAGCCTACTGGACATGAAAGCCCAGAAGCTAATTCACGGTGAACTTGTGATTCAGTAGTACGGGCGCCAATAGCTCCCCAACACATAAGGTCAGCCATATATTGTGGTGTGATCATATCTAAAAATTCACCCGCGGTAGGTAAACCAAGATCATTAAGCTCAACCAATAGTTTACGCCCTAAACGTAAACCATCATTTAGTTTAAAACTGTTATCCATGTAAGGGTCATTGATTAAACCTTTCCAACCAACAGTAGTACGCGGTTTTTCAAAATAAACACGCATTACAATCTCTAAACTGTCTTTATACTCTTCGCGCAATTTTACTAGGCGTTGACCATATTCAAGGGCCGCTTCTGGATCATGGATAGAACAAGGACCAATAACAACTAATAAGCGGTCATCTTTGCCTTTGAGAATATTGTGAATAGCAGTTCTGCCTGCAACGACTGATTTAGTTGCTTGCTCTGACGCAGGAAATCGTTCCAATAAGGCGATTGGAGGTAAAAGATCTTTAATTTTATTGATGCGTACATCGTCAGTTTGGTACATAGTTTGGCTCTCTACTGCTATTTCGTTGTTTATTCATTATAAAAAATGAATGTTGACGATACTCTGTTTATTAACTTGCTTAAGCAAATCAACTTTAAGTACCTTATTGTTAATTCCTAATTAGAATCCCAATATTAATCTAGCAGTGTTAATGGCTGAATGCCACGGAAAATTACTGATATGGGCTAGTTTTTAGAATATTTAGTCTAACGGGTTAAAATTCGATATGTATACCCGTTACCATTCAAAGTGCAGGATTTCAGCGGGAATTTAAATGACTTTAGGCAAGGTAATTAATTTAAGCATAGTTATTCTATGGTTTGATTACTTAACGCAGTATAAAGTCATTTTAAACCCATCGAAGAAGCGCTTGAGCAACATCACTTTATCGTTGCTGTGATTCACAATAGAATAACCATTATTTCATCACAGCGCCTTGAATTGAAATTGCTCAAGCACTCTGAAACCTGCATCTTGATTGATAACGGGAATAGAAGCAAATTCTCATGGCATTTTGCTTCTACAATTGCAGAAAAAATAGCCTTACTTCAGTAATTCATGCCCTTCTGGAAGCTGTTTAGCTATCCAAAGTGCGAGTTTATGCTTCATATTTGGCTGATCTTCATTATCAACTGCTAACGGTTGAATAAGCTTGTCATTGACTAATAAGCGATAAAGACTTTCTATTTTATCTTTGGCTGAGTTGGTTGCTGCAAAACTATTATAACCTCGGTTAACTGCATACTTTTCACCAATAGTTAATGCTTTTTTGAGTAATTCAGCTTCATTTTTTAATTTTTTCATAGGATATCGACCTTATCGCAATATTGATTGTTATAACCATGCTTTAAAATACGTATAAACACAAGCTTAAAAGCAGACAGACTCCTTTAAATATGACCAATAAACAACCAATTACAACTTTTAACACTTTGCTAACTATTCTATTGATTTACATCATATAGAAGTACGATTAGGCTCGTATAATCCCCCCATAAACTTATATACACGTCTCCATTCAATGTGTGAGGTTTCAGTGGAAATTGATATAACTCAAGCACTCTGAAATAAGCATATTGATTGGCAACGGGTACAATTCATTCAACTTTAAGGGTGTGACTATGCCTATTTCACGTACAAAAAACTTACAACACAAAGCTTATATCCCTTCATCTGCTAGAGAAAATCAATATTTAATGGCTAAAATCCCATTAACTGATGAATTAATAGCACAATATCAACCACTAATTGACAACACGAGTGCAACACCTTTTGAGAAGCTATATCAGCACCTTGCTAATACGTTTTTTGCTGTTAATGATAAGTTTGCCCTTGAAAGTGCACAGTTCATCGCTAATGATAAATTTGCTCGCGTACGCTTTAGTCCAGAAAAATTTACTGCGCAGACGAAACAACAGGTGCTATTTTTATATAACCCTAAGTATCATACCAGTCGAAATACTTTTTTTAATGGAGCAAATAAAGCAAAAAAAATAACCTTAATATTCTTAGCTAACGGAGAGGATATTCGTGGCCAGTCTGCTAAATTTCATCAGTTGGTTACTAAAGCGTTAGAAGCCTTTGCCCATGAGACAGCTATTCCAGCAGAACAAATTCGTGTCAGTGATCATCAACATTTAACTTACGATTTATTTGCAAAAAGTAAAGGTGTTGAAGGGAGTCAAGCGCATAAGTTTAGACCTATTGCAGACAGATACATGGCAGACCAACAGACCTTATCTGAACAGGCTAGAGCCTTGACTTATGCTGTCGTTGATTTTCCCATTAATCGTCGCGTACGTGCACTAGCAGAGCTTGATGAAAACCCGCAAGAACGTTACAACCCACTTTATAACCTCATCGCTGATGCGTTTATCGGTGCAGCTAAAAAGCAAAACTTACATAATGGCGCGGTTGTTGCGAACGGGTTAGTGCCTATTGTTCGTTCTGGTGAAGATGAAAATGTTGTAACGTCAGGCGAATTATTAATGCTTAGCTACAACCCTCTACATACCAGCTGTGGCTATACCTGTAAGTGGAATTCAGCTAAGTTGGTAGACAGTGTACAACTAATTTTTGTGGCCAGTGAACAAGACAAAACCAGTCATGGATACGGTAAATTCGTCAATGAAATAGAGCAAGCGTTACACACTTTTGCTCAAAAGTTAGCTATCGTTGGAGAGCAAGAAGAAATGATGGTTAGACTACATCAGCATGTTGGTTTTTATTTAAAGTAATTTACGTAATAACTTAGTAATAAAACCAGTAGTAATATCAGTAGTAATATCAGTAATTCTATGTGCCCTCATACGGTTGGGTACATAATACCAAGTTGATTAAGTTCTTTCCCACTCAACGAGAATTAAAAGGCTTAGAGGCAAGGCATTGATTGAAGATAATGGATACTCGGGAGAAAATTCTCCTGCACTCTCTAATAAACTGCATCCATGCAGCGTCCTTATCAAAATCAATAACGCAGCTTGTAAGCCTTTACCTTTTATTCATACTCGCCCTTTGGGAGCTTGTTATTGAACATGTAACACAACTCTGAGTTGGGAAGAAATTTAATCAAATTGGTATAACAGAAACAACGAAGTTAAAATTCATACTCTATCGCTACACGTAATATGTGACCTTGGCTTTCACTGTTCACACCAGTAATGAAAGCAGCTTCCCATTTCAGCTGTTTTTGGCCACTAAAGCGCTGTACTCCCATAAATGCGGGGCCTAAACCTAGATAATTTTCTCCAGAATATATCTCAATGGCCGGTTGTAGTTGCTCAAGATAACGATAACGATATTGCAGCCTAAATTCAGTTTCAATTTCATCTTGCAGCGTGTCGCCCCATTCATAAATTATAAAAGCATTTAAGGTTAAACTCGTACGGCCAAATTCTTTTTCGACAATAACGCCTGAGGTTATTTCCCAATTATTGTCTTCGCGCTCTTTTTCTACCTCAAACAGCATGCCCCAATCAGCCCAATATTGTCCTTGCTCTGTGATCATCCAGCGTGCCTCTATCTCATAGGCACTCAAGGAGAAGTCATCATTGCTATCACGCTCACCTACGAGATAAAACTCCAACATAAGATTGTCTGTTACGGATTGGCCATAAGCAAAACGTTGCGCCAAATCGTTGCTGACACCATTTTCTCGTTGCGCCAGCATACGCCACTCAACTTCTCGCTCATTAGGCAAAACATAAGGATGATAGACCTTATCAACTACGACGCCATCTGCTAAGGCCGCATTTGATAAAAGCAAACTGATAAAAAGCGAGGTAAAGCTGAAAAGCCGCTGGCGAATAAAGGTAAACATTAAGAAGTCCCTTTCATAGAAGAAGCAGTAGTATTTTGTTTATAAACAATTATTTTAGCAACGAATATTGGTACGATAATCGCGCTTAGATAAACAAGTAACTCCATTACAGACGGTGTCGCTTCATAACCAAATAAGATAGTAAGAAAATAGCCTAACTCAGAATTTTCTGCGATAAGGTAATTAGTACTCCATAAGGGTACATTACTAGAAATGATATCAACCTGTTCAAGCAACTGTAGCCCCTGAATTAATTGACCAACACCAAATAACAGTAAAAAATAACTAACAATTTTACGTCCTGTTTTTTTAACAAGAGTAACTAGGATAAAATACAATAAAATAGCAATACTTAAACAAATTCCAGTACCTATAATCACACCGACAACGATCCCTGAATACAATGTATCAATTTCCGTATTTTGAATAGTTAAACTCATAACATAAAGGCTAAAATAACTGCCGTGGACACATAGCACCAATAACAAGATGACAAGACTTACTATTTGTTTTTTCTGAGTTAAGGTTTGCTGATCAAGCAGAGTTTTATCTTGCTTATGTTTCTGACTTGCCTCAGTGGTACATAAAAATGAAACGACAATACAGCCATAAATTAAACTAAAGAGTATTGAATAAAAAATTTCTAGGCCCTTACCTAAAAACAATTGACTCAGCTCTGCCATAAAGTAACTTAATAATAAAACAATAATAAAGCCAAACCCTATTGTCTTAAGCATATATATTAGCGGTAAGTCCGCAGTAATAGAGTTATCTTGATTGCTCTGATGACCGCGTAATAGATTACTTGCTTGAACAGTTTTCTGGGCACTAAATTGACCTTTAGCACCTTGCTGAGCAAACAATAAACTGATCACAACAAAAATAGGCAATATGTTCTGCAAAAAAACTAATACAGTATTAATTAACATCATCAGCCTCCTTATCAGAAGGTGTAATTAACTCTGCCCCATTGACAATAATCAGCCCTCTGGCGCTGCTTGGATGATACTCACCAAAAAAGTCATAACGCCCTGGAGTCAATGGACCAATATAAATAATCGACTTTCTTTTAGGAAAAAGAACCTTTTCTCGGTTAAGTGAAAAACTATCAAACTCTTCAATACTGTCGTCTTGGTTATCAATAACTAGCTTAATTTTTTTATTCGAGGGTATCGTCATTTCAGCGGGATAAAAAAGGTGGTTTTTTAAAATAACAGTAAACTCTTGTCGCTCAGCTAAGGCGTTATAACTTGCTATGACTAGCAATACAAAACTGATAAAAAGCGCAAGCTTATTTAGCTCTCTTGATGTTTTTATCATATTAGCCACATTCATCCTTGTTGTCGGCTTGTCCACTGTGACTTGTTAGATAGTTTAGCCCTGATGTATCTGGCATCTGTTTTTGTTCATACTTTTCATTAAGTTTTTCATGCAACAAAACGTTAACCCTTAAACCACCTAATACTGTTGATTTCGATAACACAATGTTGCCACGATGCATATCAACAATATGTTTGACAATAGTTAACCCTAAACCACAACCAAGCACACTTGAGTCGTGTTGGTCGCCTCCCACTCGATAGAAACGATCAAAAACTCGGTTGTATTCTTCTACGGCGATCCCTTTGCCAGAGTCTTCAATGATAATAGCAATTTGGGCTGTTTTAGTTAGCAAATAGCTTCGGCTATTGTTGTTTGGAATATACTTGGTGCTTACTTTTATTTCGCCCCGTTGTGGTGTGTATTTATTAGCATTCGATATTAAATTTGTTAACATTAATTGTAAAGAAAGCTCATCACCCTCTAAGATCAACTCTTCACTGGTAAGGGTAATTGTTTGCTGCTTATCCGAAATATCTTGGTAGAGATCTCCAATGACTGCTTGCAATAGAGCTTGTATTTTTACTGGCTGTTGGATCTGATTTATTTGCTCTGGATCAGTTCTATTTAAATGAAGTATTTGATCAATGACATGCCCCATTCGGTCAACGCTAACGCTAAGGGGCTTAATTAAGTTGCTAGGATAATTTTGTCCTTGCTCATTTAACTCTTGCGATAAGTTATGAACATTTATTTTTAAAACACTTAACGGTGTTTTCAGCTCATGCGCAGCATCAGCGGCAAAGTGTCGTTCGCGCTCAAAAGCTAAATTTAAACGAGCAAGTAGTAGATTTAAGGTAGTAACGACGCGGCTTAACTCACTGTTATCAACATTTAAAACAAGTGGTGTAAAATCATTGCTGCGCTTATTAGCTAATGCTGTTGTGAGTTTATGCAAAGGTTTTAAACCTTGAGTGATAATGCCGTAAATAAGAAATGACAATAAAACAATGGCGATAATCATAGGTGTAACTGCTGCAAGAATGACTTCTTGAGCAAGCAGAAACTGTTTATTTAGTGGCTGCGCGACAATAATTGCGAACTGGTTGTCTTTATCTTTAAGGGCATTACGCTGGTTATTATCAGCTGGCTGGGTGAAATAGAGGGTACGCCAGCGTTGACCAGCAAAATTAACTTCACCAAAGTGCGTGGCTGATTTAGTCAGACTCATTATAGGTGCTGTTGGAGAGTTGGCACTTTGGCTGACTAAATTATCTCCTTGCCATACTTGAAAAGCAAAACTTGTTTTCTGCTTGATAGTGACAAACTGCTGCTCCTTAATATCAAACGTTAGATGAAGACCTTTTACGATTTGAGCAAAATCAACTAACTGTTGCTCAAAGAGCTTTTCAGCACGTGACATACTGGCTTTGTAGCCTTGGATCGCCGCAATAAAGGTAATTAACGTTAATACGGATACTAAGGTTAATACCAAATAACGACGAATGCTCATAAACTTATTTCGATGTGTGAGTTAATGTAAGGACAGTTAATGTTTAGGATGATTGATAATGTAACCTACACCACGGACATTTTGTATGAATTTATTGGGCAGGTTTTTTCTTAATTTGTGAATGTGAACTTCAACAGCGTTACTTAAGACTTCTTCTCCCCATTGGTAAAGTTTAGACTCAATCTGCTCGCGTGATTGAATACGACCAGCATTTTCCATTAACGCTTTTAATACCATAAATTCTTTTTTTGAGAAATGCACTTCGTTTACATCCTGCTGCTCATTGCTTTCCTGACAGTCGAGTAAATACACTTTATGAGATTTAGTATCCATACTTACTCGATCAATCGTTATCAATGAACTGTTCGCAGTACCTAGACGGCGTTCTATTACTCTTAACCTCGCCAGCAACTCTTGCATATCAAACGGTTTGGCTAAATAGTCATCTGCACCATAATCTAAACCTTTTACTTTACTATCTACGCTATCTCTCGCGGTTAAGATAATGACCGGTAAATCGTTCTTGTTCGCTCTAATCTCTTTTAATACCAGTAAGCCATCTAGATCTGGTAAGCCTAAATCCAGAATAATCATGTCATGGCTAGGTACAGCTAACGCAGTCAAAGCAAGCTTTCCTCGCGATACGTGATCGACTACGAAACCTTCTCGCACTAACGATTGTTGCAATGCTTCAGCAAGTCCTTGATCATCTTCTACTAGTAAAATTCTCATCAGGTTAGTTACCTTCTTGCCCAAAAAGTAATATCTTGTTCTGTTAAAAACTGTTCAGCATACTCACCTTGCAATAAAGCCAAAGTTGCTAAAATACCTGCTTGAATACATTGAGGAGCGACGGTTGTAATTGAGCGTGGCGCATTGATTATCGGCCAACCTGTTTTTGCATTTAACACGTGGCCGTAACGAATGCCTTCTTTTATCAAGTATCGCCTAGCATCTCCACTGGTTGCTAACGCTCCTTTTTTTAGTGCGACAATCATATCTTGCGGTTGACCAAGTGCATCACTGTCGGGGTGTTCAATCGCAACCTGCCATGGCTGATTATTAAGTCTAGATCCTGTTACTGCCAAATCACCACCTAAGTTAACTAACATTGGTTCATCAGTTAATTGTTTGGCTAGTAAAATAGAACGGTCAACAGCATATTCTTTACCTATCCCACCAAAATCCAGTTCCATATGTTGAGGTAAGGTAATACTCTTTTGATCATAAACGACCCGACTCCACCCTACCAAACAAAGTAATTGACTAACATCAGTTTGATTAGGAAAGTGTTGACACTCAACGCTTGCACTGTCAAACGACCATACTTTCCTGAGCACACCTGAACTAATATCAAAAAGACCATCACTTAACTGATAACATTGCTCGGCAAAATTGAGCAACAGGAAAGTTTCTTCATCAATAGCCATTTTTTCGCCAGCACTGCTATTTATTTGGCTACAAATACTGCGCGTATCATAACGACTGTATTTGTCTTCAATACGCCAAACTTCACGACTAACACATTGAGCCACTTGCATTGCTAAACGCTTGTCTTGAGTTTGTATAATTACTTCACACGGACTAGCCATAGCGTCAAAACTAATACTATGGCTGTCTTGTTGGCTGCTGTATTTAAGTGTTCTTTTTTTTTTCATATTATTGAAAACAATAATTAAATATGTAGTGATAACAGTTTAAAATGAATAACTCACTTGTGCAATAATAGCCTCAACTACTGGATAAATATCTTGTCCCTTTAATGCACTTAACTCAGGAAATCCTGCATTAGTTGGCGTTTGACGGTAGTATTCTAGTCTGAAAGAAAGTTCATTTCCGTCATTAAGTACCACACCATATTTCGCACCAATCGTTACAGCTGTCATTTCACCAATACGATAATCTGCACTGACAAAACCTATAGGTGCTTGCTCATCAATAATATAGGGTTGATAAAAATCAGCAGCCCCTTGTTGATAGAATCGAATATGCGGTTCAATATAACTTGTTGCGCCAACAGGGACAGTGAAACGCGTATCAATCGTATGAGAATCAATCCCCCAGTCATCCCACATATATCGGTAAGAGATATCAGCAACCGTATTCAGTAAGCTATCATCAAAATTATATTTCGCTTGCATAAAAGTACTTTGTTTTACCCGAGAATCTGGACGGCTTTCATAGATATAATCTTGTGCTAACCCCTCGGTATTTAGCACAGTAACCACTTTAAATGGGTCTGTTAAATATCCGTCAACCATTGAATAAGAATAATTAAATGCAGTGATCATACGGCGATTTATCACTTGGGTAAAACCAACAAGAATATCGGTAGTACTTTTATCATCGCTATCCCCACTCCTTGTTTTGGCAAATTCCGCGTCCCATTCTGGTGAACTAGAGTCGCCAACTAACATTGACGAATGCGCTTTAGGAATACCACCTTCTGGGCTAAATGTATCTTGAAAATAACTCAATCCCATTGAAATAGTGGAATTTTTCTTATTAAAGTCATACGCTAAATTACCATTAACACCTAAAGATAAATAATCATATTCTTTAGAAAAATGTCCACCGACACTACCGGTGATATTATCCGCTAATGGTTGTGTCCATTGGGCGTTAAGTTGAACTCGGGTATCATGAAAAGTATCATCAAGCGGAGTTTCTCCTGAAGGTGTAACATACTGACCATTACCTGATGGACGAGTAAAAGTTTGCGCATTAGGTTGTGCAACTGCGCCATTCGCTGATGCGCCAGTTAAAGCATCAACCGTTAACTTCAAACTTAAAATTTCGTCATTATCGAACACTTTAGTCCCTGCAATAATAGCTTCAGTTGCCGTCACTCTGTCAGCTTCCGAATACAGCAGAAATGCACTGTCAAATTGCCACTCATCAGTTTCTTCTGCTTGTGCTACACCACCCGTTAACATGCTGGTACCAAGTAAAGCACTTGTCGCTAAAGATAATGCTGCTTTTATGTTAGGTGTTCTATCAATTTTCTTGCTCGTATTATTTGTATTATTCATTAGTTACACCCACAACCACCGCCGCCAAAACTTTTTCCACCACTTGATGCTTCTTTAGAAAAATAGATATGATCATCCAAAGCGGCATCAACTGGGCTTGATGTTAGTGCCATTTCTTTTTTGGCTAACAAGTCACGTTCCCAAGGCTCTACTCCTAAACTACTACAGGCACTAAGACTGAGGGTGGTAATAGTTAATAAAGCGAGCTTAGTTTTTGACGCATTAAATCTTGATCTCGTAGTTTGCGATAACGTTTTAATTATGGGTTTATTCGCTTTCATGATTGCCTCTGTTTGTCTTGTTCGAGTGATTTGTTGGTGTCGTACCAAGTAACTTTTTAATTTCATCTTCATACTGATTTGTTTTACCGGTAAAAAAACCACTGTGACGATATTTAATTTCACCATCACGGTTTATTAACATGCTTGTTGGCATGCCTTGAATAGAAAAATGTTTAGCTATGGTGCCTTTATTATCATAAATAACGGCAAAAGACGCTGGATTCTCTTGTAGAAATAGTCTCGCATTCGCTTCATCCGCGTCCAAGTTAATACTGATTACGGTAAAACCCTGCTCTTTATATTGCTGTTGAATTTTATTCATCCAAGGAAAAGATTTTACACATGGGCCGCACCATGAAGCCCAAAAATCGATATAAACAACCTTACCTTTTTCTGCTAACAACGCCTGTTCGAGGGATTGTTGTGGGCTACCAATTTGATGCTCAGATGTTGCTGCAGCAGTAAAGTTGATTAAAAGTAAAATCAACACAACTATTTTTTTCATCGACACATCCTTATTTACATTTGATAAAGTTATTCTTAATTACTGCAATAAAATTAAGCTTAAACTTCTTAATGCCTGTAGCTTAGGATAGTAAACTTAACTAAAACTTAAGGAAAATAATGTTGAAATAAAGCTGTAAACACTGATATCTAATACCTTATTTTCGATGCTGTACCCGTTTCATGGTCATAGCGTTTAGCTAGCTTTGAAATAAATTTACATTTCTTTAAAATTCACTTCTGTATATACTAAGCCGCCATGGCAAAGATTAACGATATATCCAAATAATGACTATTCATAAGGCTTTTGCTTTATTATGTTTTTTATTATGCTTTTGCTTTTTAAGTACAAGTTATGCTCAGCCTTGTTTAACAAATACTGACTTAGCTAATGAATATAATTGTCAATTTTCCATAGAAGAATCCCCTGAAACTAACGCACTAGTAAACAGTAACCTCTATGTTGCAGCGTTGAGCTATTCAATGCTGAACATTGAATTTAGTGCTTTAGAAAATAGAAAAAATCATACCTTACCTTGCTGTAATCGCGGTCCGCCTTCACCTGCTTTGTAAAACCGCCACCAATACATTGAAGCCTAAACACACTGAAAAACGTATTTCTGATCCTATCTAGAAACATGTATTCATGTGCTTTTGGTTTAAGCCCTAGCACTAAATAAGTAGCAAAGAGGCTTAGTATTATCTTTCTTATTTAACAGGCCTCTTCATTAACATTTCATCCGTTATGACGGCCTATGAACGCGTTAGTAGCCCTTATTATGATTAATACTGTTATTCTCATCTTAGTTATCATCAGCTTTTTAATGATCATTACTGAAGATTTAATTCACATCAACAAAGCCAAAACGACACTTTTTTTTGGTACCCTTTGCTGGATTCTTGCTTTTATTTTTCCAATCAATAATAACTTAGCAAGTGAAACGACCCATCAGCTCAACGAAAACTTACTTGAAATAGCCACCTTATGGTTGTTTCTCATGTCAGCCATGACCTTTGTTGCCTACTTAAATAGTAAAGGTTTTATTTCAGCACTGGTGCAACGAATATTACCCGAAAGAGTATCTGAACGTGGTTTAATGTTTGTCATTGCTATTTTTGCTTTCGTGTTTTCTTCTTTCGCCGATAATGTAACAGCAACCTTAGTATCTATTGCTGTGGTGATGAATCTACAATTAGAAGTAAAAAAACGATTAAAATATGCCACGCTAATTATATTTTCAGTGAACAGCGGCGGTGTTTCACTTATTACTGGTGACGTAACTACCTTAATGATTTTCTTAGAAAATAAAGTGACTATTTCTAATCTACTAATTTTGATATTGCCCTCTTTTTTAGGTGTATTAACGCTCGCAAGTTTGTTATCTATGAAACTATCTGGCGAAGTAAAATTAGCACAAGCTCGTATAAAAATTGAAAAGTCAGATATCGCCATTGCGCTCATCTTTGTATTAACTATTTCAGGTACGCTACTCGCCAATGTTCTGTTTCATATTCCGCCTGTATTAAGCTTTTTATTTGGTTTATCCATCATGTTTTTAGTCGCAAACCTGCTACCCAATAAAAACAATCAAGACGCTTTAAACTATATAAGAGAAGTTGAATATGATGCCCTACTCTTCTTTTTAGGTGTGCTGCTACTGGTAGGTATTTTAAAAGAAATTGGTGTACTGGATGGTTTCACTCAGCTATATCAATATTTACCTGCTATTACCGTAAATTATTTAGTGGGTTTTATGTCATCTGTGATAGACAACGTCCCCTTAACAGCTGCGCTATTGAAGTCGGGTGTTGATATGAAAATTACCGAGTGGTTAATGTTAACTTATGCAACGGGCGTTGGCGGTTCAATTCTTGTGATAGGCTCAGCTGCTGGGATTATCGCGATGAGTAAAGTTAAAGGCCTAAATTTCATCAGTTATTTACGTAATGCTATCTATTTAATCATAGCCTATACGGTAGGTTATATCGGTGTATATTTTGCGGCAAATTGGGTGCTAACTTAATTACTTTAGCCACTAAATCAGCATTTACCATGCGTCTAAGTGACTATTATCTATTTCAAAATCATCTAAAATTAAGCTAAACAAATGATTCAACAAGCTGCTATTCAAGAGGATATGTTGCTTGTTGAAATTAGTTAACACTTTTGAAAAATTACGTTTTACTGACCGAACTTAAGTCACAAAAAAGCTTCACGATGCTTATTTATGAGTCTAAATATTCATCATAAATCTTTTGAAATTCACCACTTTCTTTTAAGTATTTTAAGCCTAAATTAAAATCATCTCGTATTTTTTTATCTCTAAATACCGGGCGATAATTCATGGGATCGACGGTGATAAAATTATGCTCATCAATCTCACTAAGTTCTAACTCTTTCTGTGATTCAATTTGATTTACAAAGTACTTAAAAATATAACGGTCACAAAGCACGACATCGTATCGTCCTAATTGTAATAATTTAACTTGTTTTAACTGATCGCTGACGCCAAAAAATCGATTTTCTTCAACAACATTTGTTAACCAATCTGGATATCGTTTTTCCGCACCTTGAAAAGAAGCAACGTGGAGAGAATTTAAGTCGCTAGGCTTATTTATAATTATATTTCTACTTCTGAGAGTAATGAAGATATTGTCATAAATAATCGCAGGATTAGCATAAAAGCCATCATTTAAATGAATGCCCATATCTCCCATCGCTGCATCGACCAGCTTATTACTAAAAGCAATAGGAACTCGACCTAAAGGGAAATACAGAGGTTTCAGCGTATGTCCTTTATATGCCAAAGCAGCGGATATTATATCAATCTCAATCCCGGAATTAGTTGATTCAATAATATAGGGCGGAATCTCTTGGCTAAAGGCCATTAATATTTCTTGAGTGCTAGCCTTACTACACATTAATCCACTAATAAATAATACACAGTATTTGAGTAATTTAATTGTTATTCCAAAGATTAATCAAGTGATACCTGATTGCAGTATATAGCAGTATATTACAATTTATCAAATACCATCGCTCAGGCATTCTTGTTTTGAATGTAAAATGATGAAGAGCAATATATGACTTCACTGAGTCGTTAACATTAATTAAACAACAAGAAAAACCAACTAATAATAGAAATTCGCTGGTAACTACGGTCTTGATAACTAACTACAAAAATTAACTTTACAAGCACTAGTACAGCTAAGGCTTTTAGTAGATAAATGGAAATTAGCCGTATTTATAAACTGCTTGTCTAAAAGCGTTTGGTGTAGGCTTTTTTTTGCTATATGAAATCATTTTCAAACTGTCATTAGCAAATACACCCTATTAATTGTGCATTTATCGAGCAGTTATCAACTTTAGTGTAAAAACTTCACTTTTTGGGTTGATTTATCTGACCAACGTGGCACTGTGTACAGGCTGAATATGTATTCAGTCCACAATTCGATTCAAACAATAATTAAAGGAGTAGCGCTTCAATGTGT
>OJGO01000185.1_pt1 | contig 28801 bp, 29 predicted proteins | sample 1594871 | NCBI WGS metagenome assembly OJGO01 (sample SAMN05416798, study PRJEB24817) | seawater metagenome | isolation source: Sea water | place: Canada:Atlantic | collected 2013-07 | reverse complement strand
CAAAAGTATTAGGCGCTTTACGTGAGCCAAAAAGACGACGGTCTGTTACTAAGCGATGTTCAGTTAAACCGGCAAAACCGCCTAAAGGTAATGATTTTCTGCTGAGTACTTGCATGTTCTGCTCCTAATAATTGGGGACCTTGTTTCAGTGATTACAATCATAAGTGTTAGGCATTGTTTGATAAATACCACTTTGTTGATATGATAATCTCATTATCAACAACAATAATGATTTATTGAAGAGCGTCTGAACGAGTCTTTTTATTTCACGCTCTATATAACGCTTTGTGTTTAGGAAATACAGCAATGGAACATGATTTAAATGACATGATGGTTTTCTTAGCCGTCGTTGAGACTGGCAGTTTTACCCTCGCCGCAGACAGGCTTGGTATGCCTAAAGCTAATGTCAGCAGAAAAGTGTCGCGCTTAGAGAAAAACCTTGCCGTTACTTTACTCGAGCGTTCAACACGCTCTCAGCATCTAACTGAAGCAGGGCGCCGTTACTTAGCCCACTGCAAACGCATTCATGAAGAGCTCGATTTAGCGACCGCCTCAGTCTGTGAACTTTTTCATAGCTATACAGGTGAACTAAAAATTGGGGCATCTGTTGCTAGCGGGCAACAAGTCTTAAGGCCAGCGCTTGGCAAGTTTATGCGCCAGTATCCAGATCTTAAAGTACAGCTTAACTTAGTGAATAGACGGGTTGATTTTATTGAAGAGGGCTTTGATGTGGTCATTCGCATAGGGCAGTTAAATGACTCGATGTTAATTGCAAAAAAGTTGGGTAGCGTTAACCGAAAAATATTCGCTAGCCCTAGCTATTTAACCAAACAAGGTAATCCGGCCAAGGTTGAACAGCTAACTGAGCATCAGTTGCTGATAATGAATCCACTTAATATTTCAGGGAATAAAGACTTAAAGTTACCGTTAACCTCAACGGGTAATGAGACATTCACTTTAGATTGTCAGCCACGCTTACTTGTCGATGATTTTTCCATGCTCAAACAAGCTATTGTCGATGGTTTAGGCATAGGGGTGCTCCCTGATTACATGTGTCGTCATGAAATTTCTTCAAGTCAATTGGTCAATATATTACCTGACTGGGGCATGGAAAAAGTTGATATTTATGCACTATACCCAAAACATCGAGCCAAAATTCCAAAAGTTAACGCTTTTATCGATTTTGTTAGCGAACTCTATGGTGAAGTTCTTTAGTCATGCTACGTTATCTATTGATTTTTATATCAGTTATGGGTTTAATCAATTAAGTACTAAACTGGATTAATATGGTTAGCATTTTAGTTATATAAATAATAAAAATGGAGATATTATGCAAGGATCTATATATACAGCATTCTCAGATATGATTGTGGAACAAATGGGAATGGGGCAGTGGAATGAATTAATTGAACAAACCAAGCCTCCATCACAAGGGGTATATACCAGCGGAGAGCAATATCAAGATAGTGAACTGATAAATATGGTGAAAGCACTATCGATTAAAACCGGTATTGAAATTGACCAGTTAATTGAAAAGTTTGGCCGTTATTTATTTAAGAAGCTATATGATACTAGCCCAGTAGACATCTCCACGATAGATAGCTTAAAAAGCTTCTTACTTGCAATAGATAATCTCATTCATGTTGAAGTAAAACGTCTTCATCCTAAAGCGTATTTACCCACCTTTGAATATGAAACGGTAGATGATAGCACCCTCATCATGTATTACAGCTCTAAACGTAAATTATGCCATGTAAGTATCGGTTTAATTTTTGGTGCCGCGGATCAATTCAATGAAAAAGTATCAATTGCGCACCCCGAGTGCATGCATCATGGTGCTTCGCGTTGTAAGTTAGTCGTCACCTTTGAAGGTCACAATGAATAAGCCAGATCCTTATAGAGTTGCCTATGAGCGGGAGCGAAAAGCGAGATTACTTGCTGAGCAGCTATTAAATGACAAAACGCGTAGTCTTTATGACAATTGTATTCAGCTTGAGTCAACAGTAAAAGAATTAAGAACAACTCAGCAACAGCTCATACAATCTGAAAAAATGGCCTCTATAGGTCAGCTTGCAGCAGGCGTTGCTCATGAAATAAATAATCCAATAGGTTACTCAATCAGTAACTTATCTATGCTGTCTGAATATGTTGATTCATTTTTAATGTTAGATGATTTGATGCTGACTCATTTGCCTTCACTAGCATCACATGATGTTGCTCAAGCCTACCAACAACTAAGAGAACAAGAAGACATTGATTATATAAGAGGTGATGTGAAGTCGATGCTAGCTGAAACAGATAAAGGCTTAAATCGAGTTAAAGAGATTGTTAGTAACTTGAATAAAGTGAGTCACTCTGGTTCTTTTGAAAAAGAGCCCTGCGACATTAACGCACTTATTGATGAGTCACTTAAAGTTGTCTGGAATGAACTCAAATATTGTTTAACGGTAAATAAGCACTTTAAACAGTTGCCAAAAGTTTATTGTCATCCAGGTGAAATTAACCAAGTACTGTTGAACTTATTTATAAACGCGGCTCATGCAACAAAAGACAAAGGTGTTCTAGACATCTCGACTGGTATTGTAAAAAAAGAAGGAAGAGGGTACTTAACGATTGAAATAAGTGATCATGGTGTTGGTATACCTGAAGAAATAATTAATAAAATCTTCGATCCCTTTTTTACTACTAAACCTGTTGGTGTTGGTACTGGGTTAGGTTTATCTGTTTCCTTTGGGATAATTGAAAAACATGAAGGTAAAATAGAGGTGACGAGTAAGGAAAATGAAGGCACTACCTTTACTATTTATTTACCTTATTAGCGGTTAAGTCAATATATTACTCATGGCAAAGAATATACCATGATAGCTAGTAGCGTAGTCCTTTACAGTCTATCAGTTAAAGCGCGTATGGACTTTGTGCTTCAATGCCAAACTCGCAAATAGTAACCGGAAGAGAATTACAAATAGCATCGATGATATAATGAAACCGTGTTTAGCCAATTAAATAACGAACTATGAAAGATTGTAATCAGTGTGGAAAATGTTGTATCAAATACGGGGGAGAAGATCTTGCTGCAACAAAAGAAGAAATTGACCTGTGGGAAATATTTAATCCTGACATATTCAAATACGTGATAGACAACGAGATATGGTTCGACCCTGAAACAGGAAAAAGGCTAACAAGCTGTCCCTTTCTTGATATTGCTCCGAAGAAAAACCCGCTCGACCCAAACATGTATACCTGCAGCATATACTTAGACAGACCTGAAGACTGTCGTCATTACCCTAGTCTTATTGCTGAAATGATCAGAGATGAGTGTGAAATGATTGAAGTAATAGACTTAGCGGATAGCAAAAAAGCACAAGTAAAATTAGACATATTAATGGAAGGTAGTCGCCCAGCAAGTTTTACTTAGGAGTTATTCAACTATTTTTGTCAGCTTATCAAGGCGGCGATAACTGCCGCGTTGATAAGCTAGCAGCTGTTATGCAGTCGCGCCAGATTTAGGGTTTACACCATAATCATTCGTATCATGTCCATCTTGCGCTAAGAACACGATAAGCACGATAATTCCGATGACAGGAAGTAATGCAATTAACAGCCACCAACCTGAACGGCCAGTGTCATGCAATCTTCTTGCTGCGATACTAATACTTGGGATCAATAGTCCAAGACCGACCAATGCCGAAATAACTTCCAAACCAAGAATCGCTAAAACAATATTGATAATCATATAAATAAGTATGAACATCCAATATTCTTGTCTGCGAGCTCTGCCAGTGAAATCAGCATATTTTTTCAGTGCGCCTATAAAATAATCCATTATTGGACTCTCCTTGTTGTTAATAAACTTTTCAAAACTAACTTGTGATAGTTTGCCTAGAGACTCTAATTAATCAAAGACATAAGGGCAAGCACTATACTCATTAAAAGCATCATGCCAACGTTGAACGTCATTGGCACGTCTCCACCGAGCATGATAAAACTGCATCAAACAAGTACCTTGTTTTAACTCTATGACAAGTGTATCAAATTCGTTTACCTCATCATAATTGGGGTATGTATCAGTAATACCCCATGATTTAGCTTTATTTTTCTGAGCAAAATCTTGCCAAAATGAATCAATATCATTCCATTCATTTCTTTCAGCGTTCCAAGCTTGAAGCGTGCCTGAATCACTCTTATTAACAAAACCATGTTCTGGTTCTGCAGCGTGAACATTGCCAATCATCAAATATAAGATAAAGGTTAATAACGTTTTCATTGGTGACTCCTAGTAACTAAAGACCTCATTAAGAGGCAATGATTTTTTTAAAAATGAGAGGTTGTACTAGGTATAGCCTACTTATGCCAATACCTTAGTTATTATGATCTACGCATAAAACTTAATTTATCTTATTTGAGCGAAGTATCAAACTGTTAAACAGTAAATAACCTAAATTTATCGGGAGAGAACTTTAATCGTAATTAGAACAACAGAGATCTTTATTTATTCGAAGTAGAGGTTTTTTCACTGGTGATGGTCTGAGATAACCAACGGGTAAAAGCTATCATGGGAGCATAGTTAAGTTTGTCATTGGGGGTGACTAAGTAATAGCCATTATCAGTATGTTGGGGTTTGTTACAAATCACTTGTAACTCACCACGCTGCAATTCATTTTCAACCAAAAATTTCGGCAATAAGGCCACGCCTAGCCCTGCTACAGCAGCATTAGTTGCTATGGAGAATTGCTCAAAATGCATATCCTGTAGTGTTTTTTTCTTTGCTTGCTCTTTCGTTATTGAACTAATTTTATGCTCATCAAACCAGCACTGCCAAGCGTTTGGTCTAGTTGCGATATGTAATAGCGGTAAATTAATTAAACGGGCACAAACATTATGCGTCTTTGCCAATTCAGCTTGTTCAAATAATGTTGGTGAACACACAGGAACGCTTTCTTCCGCCATTAAAAAAGTACAGTTGGCTTGTGACCAATCAGCTTTGCCAAAGTGAATAGCGCAATGAATATCTTCGTGAGAAAAATCAAATTGTGACAGTTTGCATACAGTGTTGATGGTTATTCGTGGGTGTTTTGCTAAAAAATCGGCCAGTCTTGGCATTAACCAACGAGAGCCAAACATAGGTAATATTGCAATATTAAGTATGCCACCATCGGGGTTTGTCATGAGGTTTAGTGTTGCGGAGCGTATATGACTTAACGCTGAATTGACTTCTTTAGCGTAGGTTTTTCCGGCTTCGGTTAGCGATATATTCTGCTTATGACGATGAAATAAATTAACATTTATTTGCAGCTCTAGCGCATTTACTTGGCGGCTAATAGCCCCTTGGGTTAATGCTAGTTCTTTGGCTGCTGCAGTAAAACTGCCTGTTCTTGCTGCTGCATCAAAGGCGGCCAACATACTGGTACTGGGTAGTAGCTTTTTTGATTGGGGACTTTCAGTCGGCAGTGAGTTCATTGGCTAAGTAGTTCATTGTGTAATTGGTATTGGAGTAATAATTAATAAGCTAGGCTACATGCTTGCCAGTATAGCTAAGGGAAGGTTTCAGTTTATTACTTAACATCAAACAAGTTCGATATAGACATTTTTTTATTAAGGTTATTACCAAAGCTCATGACTAGGTGATTTTTACTCGCTTGATTCACCTAGTGCTTTCTTTGAAAATCACATCATAAAATATTTGATTTATTAGCCTCACTTCCTATTAATTTAAACAAAAGCGTGCACTCCTTAAAGATCGAGTTTGCACCAGAGAACCTTGTTATGAGTAATTCCACTTCTAAAGTTTCAACAAGTAAATCTCAGCATATTGATGTTGCTTTACTTGACCCAAAAGAACTCAACCCTAGCGATGGTCAGCCTAATAACCTAGTGTTAGATGGTAATGTTCATGTACGAAAACGTGGCATCAGTGATGTAAGCGAAATGGATATTAATGACATGATGGATGTATATCACTACAGTGATGATGTTCGCCAAACTATTAAAGATGAAAAATTACTGTCACCAGGGTTACTAAGTCGCTTACACGCGTCTTATCCACAACATTCGGGCCTGTTAGATAAAGAAGCCCATATGTTTGATGAAAAAGATCAATACACTGGTCTTTCAGGGTTTCGCCGCGTGGTTGAAATCCTTGAAGCTAATAACATCGATATCGGTGATATTGAAGAGCGTGAACTTTTTATCGAGGTTTATCGTTTTTTAGCCACTAAGCATAGTTTAAACAGCATTGACTGGACTAACTTTTATGAAGATTCTGTCTTTCAATTAGTGATGCCACAGCCTAATATGATTAACCAAGTGACCGTCGATGAATACTTGTCGGCAAGCGTGGCTGAGAAAAAAGTTATTGTTGCAGCATATCAAGAAAAAACCAGCCCACACGATGGTAACCAACAACTGAACAAACCTTGGTTCGAAAATGAACAAGGTGAAATAGAGTTTCTTGATGGTAGCCAGCATAAGTACCCTCAGTGTCAGTTAATTTTTGATAAAACGACGCAAAACTGTTTTTCATTTTGTACTTACTGTTTCCGTCATGCCCAAGTGCGTGGTGACGAAGATATGTTTATCCAAAAAGAAATTGACCAAATTCATCGTTATTTAAAAGTGCATAAAGAAGTCACTGATATGTTAATTACCGGCGGTGACGGTGGTTATATGCCGGCTAGTCGTTTTGAACAATATGTCACGCCATTAATGGAAGATAGAGACTTATTGCACATTAAAACGGTTCGTCTTGCTACGCGTGCGTTGACTTTCCAACCGGAAATGATTTTAAGCAGTAAGTACGACAACATGTTAGCGGTATTTGATAAGTTACATGAAAACGGTATTCAGCTGGCTTGGATGGCGCACTTTTCTACACCGCGTGAATTACTAAATCCAACAACCATCGCTGCTATTCGTCGTTTGCAACGCCATGGTGTGGTCATTCGCAGCCAAAGCCCAATGATGAATCACATAAGCTTATTCGAGCATAAAGATGGTTCTATCGATATAGACCGCAGTGCGCAAAACTGGATAGATTTAGCTAATATCTTAGGGACTATGTTAATTAGTTTTCATTCTATGTATTGCGCCAGACCAACAGGTGAACATCATTATTTTACCGCACCACTTAGTGCTGTTAGCCAAATATTTGATAAAATATACCGTGAATTACCGTCGATTAGCCGCCCATCACGTCACCTTTCTATGACAACGTCGGCGGGTAAAATCTCAATCATGGGTGAATGTGAAGTTGGCGGAGAAAGAGCCTTTGCTTTGATGTTTACCGAAGGGCGTAATATGAAGTGGATGGATAAAGTATTTTTAGCAAAATATGATGAAACCACTAACGATGTGAAATTATTAAAACCGTTTGATACCGATAAGTTCTTCTTTGAAGATGAACTTGCGACAATCGAGCATGATTTAGCACAAGCATTAACCAAGCGTTTAGAACAATAATACTTATAATATTTTAATAGTGATCATCGAGTAAAATTACATTGAGGCCCTGTTGAAATAACGGGGCTTTTTTGTTTGTAAAATCACAACGTTGATGGGAAAACTGAAAGAATTAACTTATGTCGATCTAAGTTTAATTGGACTCTATTAAGGATATTAAGTCGCAAGGTACTTTTTAGGCGAACAACCTAAATGTTTTTTAAAAGCAGTTATAAAGGCTGATGTAGATTCATAACCTAGCTCAAAAGCGATATCGACAAGTTGTGCATTGCTGTTAAGTAATTCTAATGACTTTAATATTCTCAGCTTTTGTTTCCATCGACTAAAACCCATGCCATAATTTTGATTAAATAATCTATTTAGGGTTCGACTTGAGGCACCTACTTTTAGTGCCCATTGCTCTATGGTAAATTTATTTGCGGGCTCTTGGTTTAAGGTTTCAATAATAGGTAAAAGTCTTTTATCTTGGATCGTTGGCATAAAAAGCTCATTACTTTTAGCTATCGCTAAGCGATCTAGTAATACCAGCAGAAAACGCTGCGTTTCTGCTGTTTCTTCATAGTCTTCAGGCCAGTTAGAAATCTCTAATATCAATGATTTTAATAAAGGGTCAACGGTTAGTGGGCGAACTTTATTACCTAACATTTCACTTAAAATAGGATCGAAATATAAACTACGATAACTGACTTTATTTTTGCAAAAGTGTTGGTGAGCCATACCTGGTGGTAGCCACAATGCTTGTTCTGGCGGAATAACAAAAATACCTGCATCAGTTTCAATATGCATAACACCAACACAAGAATAGGAAAGTTGTGACCACGGGTGGGAGTGACTAGTGATCTGAGTCATAGGTTTAAACTCTGCTGACAAAGGTAATACCGAGCGAGGTAACGTTGAATAAAGCCTGTTAGAGCTTCTTTGATGCCACACACCTTTTGTCTGAATTGATAAACTAACTGTCATAATTGTCGCTATTGGTCATATTGAAATCATCATATAATGGTCATTGTAGTGACACAAGTCGAACGTTATAAAAATACTTGGATAGCTATTTTTTGATACTTATTTACTCTGGGTGAATTACTTAATGCGAATTGCTTTATGTAAGTTATCGAGTGTCATACCAATTTCATTAAGTTTGTGATCTTGTTGTGCGTAGGAAAAATACATCAGGGCAAGGCGCTCGATTGAGTAATAGCTGGCTATTGGGATTGAGAGCAACGCAGTCGTGAAGTATTTTAACCAGCACAAGTGAGTAATAATTTAATGGGATTGGTATCAGTAACCTAGCGTTAGTTAATTAAGGCAATAGACCCACATGGAAAAAGCAACTACAGAAAAAGCAGTACCCGTTTTAGCTGAGCAGGGTCATACATGGCATAGTCCTTTTGTTTTCTTAGCTATTGCTAGCATTGTCATGTCAATGACTTTTGCCGGTTGGATGGCTATGCTCAATAATTTTGTTATTGAGCAAGCTGCGTTTACGGGTGCTGAAATAGGTATGTTGCAGTCTTTAAGGGAAATCCCTGGTTTCTTAGCATTTACCGCAATTTTTGTCTTATTAGTGTTTACCGAACAAGTTTTTGCGTTGATTTCTTTGTGTCTACTATCTATAGGTGTTGCTGTTACAGGACTTTTTCCCAGTATTTACGGCCTTTATGCAACTACGGTATTGATGTCCATTGGTTTTCATTATTACGAAACCTTAAATACCTCATTGAGCTTGCAGTGGTTTAAAAAGGATGAGGCCGCCGCAAAGCTTGGACAATTAATGTCAATAAAGTCGGCTGCATCATTAACTTGTTATGCTTTAATCTGGTTAGGTTTCAGTGTTTTCTCTGCCAGCTACCAAGTGATGTATTTGTTTTTTGGACTAAGTGGTTTATTACTGACGTTATGGCTAGCGTTTGTTATGCCTAAGTTTACGATGGAGCACCCACAACATAAAAAAATAATTTTAAGAAAACGCTATAGTTTGTATTACTTACTGACTTTTTTAGCTGGAGCTCGTAGACAAATATTTGTTGTTTTTGCTGGTTTTCTTATGGTTGAAAAGTTCGGCTACAGTGTTCAACAAATCACAGTTTTGTATATGATCAATCACGTTATTAACTTCTTTTTAGCACCCAAAATAGGCGTGTGGATTGCAACAGTAGGAGAGCGTAAAGCACTCGCCTTAGAGTATGTAGGTTTAATTACAATTTTTGTTGGTTATGCACTGGTTGAATCGGCTAATGTGGCTGCAGCGCTTTATGTAATAGACCATTTGTTTTTCGCCATGGCCATTGCGTTAAAAACGTACTTTCAAAAAATTGCTGACCCTAAAGACATTGCATCAAGTGCGGGTGTAAGCTTTAGCATTAATCACATTGCTGCGGTTGTTATTCCTGCAACCTTTGGTTTAATTTGGCTTTATGATCATTCGTTAGTATTTTATGCAGGGGCATTTATCGCGTTACTTTCTTTAGTTGCAAGCCGATTTATAAATATAGATAAGTATGCACCAGTAAATGTTTCCGAGTAAACGAGCTCCCGAAAGCAGAAGTGACAAACCACTTCAACAAAGTCGCTTGCTCGTTTCAATAGCAATTTAGCTAGACGAGTTAATCTCTATTAGCCGCTGTGTTTGAAGTACGTAAATGTTCCTGTTCAATATCTGAAAGCGCGGCTTTTAAAAAGTGATAGAAACTCTGAATACGAGCGCTATGTTTTAAATCTTTATGATAAACGAACCAGATTGACTCACCATTTTTGGGGATGTCTAAGTCGATTTTCACCATAGCTGGATTTAGACTGGCTTGGTGATCGCTCAACGGGCCAATGCCCATACCTGCGATAACTGCGTCGTGAATATCAGAGAAATTGTTACTTTGAAAAACTATTCTGTTTTTATCTATTTTATCAACAATGTAATTAACAAAAGGGATACGGTATTTCTCTGGCGTTGGTAATACCCATTGGTGATCGTTGAATTCATCTATGGCTTTAGGCTGACCGAATTCGTCGATGTAATCTTGTGTCGCATGGTAGGCTGTTTCTAGTTGAATCAGATTTTTAACGACAAGGTCAACACCAACAGGACTTGGACCTGCTCGTAAAGACACATGGGCAGCACCCGAGTCGAGCGGCACAATATCATCAGTAGAAATAAGTTTAAGTCGTATCTTAGGGTACTTAGTTCGAAATGCTTTTAATGCGGGTGTGATCACAGGAGAGAAGGAACTTACCGTGGTAATTCTTAATTCGCCACTAATATCACCCTCTACATTTTGTAGTTTATTTTCTAAACTGGAAAATCTGGCTAGCATTTCGGGCATTTCATCCATTAATACACAACCAGCATCAGTAAGCTTATATCCTCGCTGATGGCGAATAAATAACTTAACTTCAAGTGCTTGCTCTAATTGATTGATGCGTCTTAATACAGTGGCATGGTTGATTCTAAGAGAGACGCCTGCTTGACTCAAGCTGCCGTCAATAGCAACTTGATAAGCAATTTTATAATCGTCCCACGAGATATCTTTCATATTACAGCCTACTATTTAAATTATAAAAAGCATTGAGTTGTGCATATTTGCACAATAGTTTCGCATTTATTACTATTTTTTAATAGGATTTAGTTCGCTATAGTAGCCTTAACAACTTACAGGAATATTGTTAGCACATTGAATAATGTGTTAACTAACAGATAGATTGCACCATGAGTAATAACATATTAAAAAATACTGAAAACAGCTATGGCCTTATTGCCATTATGTTTCACTGGCTTATGGCGATAAGTCTCTTCTCCTTATTTGGCTTAGGCCTTTATATGGTTGAGCTAACTTACTACGATGCTTGGTACAAAGGCTCGTTAGATTTACATAAAAATATTGGCATGACGCTTTTCGTTGCATTGATGCTAAGAGTCGTTTGGCGCGTGGTTAATGTCACACCAAAAAATGCTGATAAATCCGCCAGTGAAATTGAAGTGAAAGCTGCCCATTATGTGCACTTAGCGCTTTATGGTTTGATGGTGGTGTTGATGATAAGTGGTTATTTAATCTCAACAGCTGATGGTAGAGCAATTGATGTTTTCGGCTTACTATCGATACCGGCACTGCCTATAGGCTTTGCTAATCAAGAAGATATTGCGGGCATTATTCATGAAGTTTTAGCATGGAGCCTAATTTTACTCAGCGCTGGTCATGCACTTGCAGCGCTTAAACATCACTTTATTAATAAAAATGATACTTTAGTACGTATGGTGAAAGTACAACCTAGAAAATAATTAATTAAATATATAAAAAGATTTAAAAATATCGAACTAAATCAATAAATAAAGAACTAATTAACTTATCAAGTATAGAAGCAACTAAGTTAACGGATTCATTATTAATTTACACTTCATTCCTCTTAATTAGAGAAAAGACAAGGAACATCGCATGAAAAAGACATTAATTACCACCACACTAGCAACCACGTTATTAGCAAGTTCACTATTTGCAGCTATAGCGCCAAACACAGCACTCGCCGCGGATTATAAAGTCGACGTTAAAGGCGCACATGCCTTTGTACAATTTAAAATTAAGCATCTTGGTTATAGCTGGTTATTAGGTCGTTTTAATACTTTTGATGGCGATTTTTCGTATGATGATAAGTCACCTAACAGTGCAAAAATTAACATTGAAATAGACACTAAAAGTATTGATTCCAATCATGCAGAGCGTGATAAGCATCTTAAAGGTGAAGACTTCTTAAACGTAAGCAGTTTTCCAAAAGCAACTTTTGTTAGTAATAATATTAAATTTAGTGATGATGAAAATGCTATTGTTACCGGTGAATTTACCTTGAAAGGTGTGACTAAGACTATTTCATTCCCCGTGGTAAAAATTGGTGAAGGACAAGATCCTTGGGGCGGTTATCGTTCTGGTTTTTCTGGTACCACGAGCTTTAAGTTAGCCGACTATGGTATTAGCTATAATCTAGGTCCAGCGTCAACACATGTTGAAATGGCATTACATATTGAAGGTGTAAGAATCTAGTCTAGATTTGTTTTACTCCCTCTCTTGAAGCCAGCTTATTGCTGGCTTTTTTAATTGCTTTTCATTGAGAACAATCTCTTAGCAAATAACCCTGTTGTGATAAACCAAAATGAATTGAAATAAAGTGAATTGATAAAGGATTGTCACTTTACTTTTTCTTTCCTTGCGTTGCTTTTTGCAAAACCATTTCAAATTGAAAATACCAAGGCTACTGTTGAACCTGCCTAATTAGACTGTGTATTACCATTGCTTAGATAAATAAAGGGCCAAGGCCGTTTGCGACTTTGTCCCTGCGTATTGGTATATCAATTGCAATTTTAGTTATTACTTAAGGCTTACTCGTTTCGAATTGAAAATAGAAAGTACTATTCAGTTATTTCCTTTTATATTTTCCAAGGGTGGAAAGCATATGTTAAAAGAAAAAAGTGTTCTTATAGTAGATGATGAAATAGGTGTTAGACAGGCATTAAAAAGAGGTATACACCGTCAATTTAATAGGGAAGAAAATAGAGTTTCTATTCGCGAAGCGAGTAATGGTAAAGAAGCAATAGCCTTAGCGAATAGTTTCCTTCCTGATTTGATTATTATGGATATGCGCATGCCGATAATGGATGGCTTAAAAGCGTGCAGTATCTTAAGAAGCGATAGTCGATTTTCTTCGACTAAGATTATTATGCTAACGTGTGAAATATCTGAAGAGGGTGCAGGTTTACTCTCTGGAGCAGACGATTATATTATCAAACCTTTTGATATAAAAACCTTACTTATTCGAATAGAGAATAGCTTATTTAAGCAAAGAGAAGTTGATGCAAACGCTTATAGTAAAAGTGATGGCGTATTAACTAAAAATCATTTTGTTGAGTATTGGTTAGATTATGAAATTGCTCGAGCAGAGCGTTTTCAACATTCCTTAAGCTTACTTATGATAAAAATGGAAACAATCGATAGAAAATCATCATTGATAAGCAAAGACAGAGAAGTGACAACGTTTTTAAAACGCCGAACATCCGACCTTTTAATCAAATGGGGAGAAAATACTTTTGCTATTTTACTTATCGAAACAAGTGCAGATGATGCTATTTTATTAGCTAAGCGTATTACTTGGTTAGCTAAAAAGAGCCCTAGTCTTGCACCGCCGAGTTTAGGTATTGCAAATTTAGAAGATACTCTTACTGATGATTTGATAATTAATGCTGAGCATTCTTTAGCAGTATCAATTTGTACCGGAAAAATTGTATTAAATAAACTGGCTGTGAATCTTTAGTTTAGTTGCTTGTTTACCTGCTAAGAAGGCGCTATAAAAGTCCCTTTATACTTGGTATTACTCGTCATATGTTTGTTATGGTAACTTTGCTACAAATATTGTAGCATGATGTTTTATCATTTGTGATAGTGACTATGGCAATACCACTCCCAGGATTTGAAGTGCGCGGCTCCAAAACAGGTAAGCCTATTATGGCTTTACTCGATTTACTTGGCCGAACATGGTCGTTAGGTATTATTTGGAATTTACATAGTGGTCCTGCAACGTTCAGAGAGTTACAACAGCGGTGTGAGAAAATTTCACCTACCTTGTTAAATACTCGATTAAAAGAACTCAAAACACTGCAGCTTGTTGAATGCCAAGAAGCTGGTTATCAATTGACCAATCAAGGTGTTGACTTATTTGATATTATTTCTCCATTAGGAAGTTGGTCTTCTCAATGGGCACAAGTACTTAAGGAAGACAATAAATAATGACATTAGCATATGGCAATATGCCGTTAGATAGAGGGACTAACCAAAGAAAAAATAAGCGTTGGTTAGCTGCAGAATTTACCCGTGAAGATACTTTATTTTGCGTTATTAATGATGGTCAATGTCTCTTTGTTGAAGGCGACGTTCTTTCGCCAATTTATCTTAGCAAGTTACAAGTACCCACGTTAAGTGTTGATAGTTGCATTTATTTAGGTAAAGGGGACTTAAGCAAGGGAAAACTTGGTCTCGAAAGCATAGAAAATGACCGTTTAGATATTACTATTACCGGTAATAGTAATACTCCCCAGTCACCAGCCATTGCAATTTTTGCTATCGATTTTGATAAATTACGTTTTTCTACACAAGAAACAATAAGTGAAATGGGTCAATGGCAAGGACTTAGAAAAGTGACTGCTAGTTTATCAGCCATTGATGCTTCAATATTAGCGTTAGCCAAAGGTTTGGTGCATTGGCATATAAGCCATCAATTTTGTGGTCAATGTGGGCATGCGAATCGCTCTGTTGAAGCGGGACATGCAAGGCGTTGCTCTGATTGTCGAAATATGAGCTTTCCGCGAACCGATCCAGCGGTGATCATGCTGGTAGAAAAAAAGTTTGCCGATGGTATTCCACGTTGTTTGTTAGGTAGACAAGCTAGTTGGGCTGAGGGGATGTACTCAACCCTAGCCGGGTTTGTTGACCCAGGTGAAACGCTTGAACAAGCGGTAATTAGAGAAGTCGTTGAAGAAACAGCCATACATGTTGAAAAACCACAGTATATTGCCTCACAGCCTTGGCCATTTCCTGCCTCGGTAATGTTGGGATTTACTGCCGTGGCAACTTCAGACAACATTGATATTAGCCAAGATGATTTAGAAGATGCTCAGTGGTTTTCACGCGAGCAACTTGTCAACTTTGGCGTGAATAATTCAGATATTGCAGAGGCAGGTAGCGCAGATACTCCACAATATAAAATGAGCAGTGGTGATTCAATTTCGTCTTATTTGATCACGGCCTGGAAGAATAAAGAAATAGGACAGTATTAGTACCAAGTTAACGCTAGACGTGAACAAAAGGTAAATCCTTTACAGGCTCAAAAAAGGGAGACTAATTATTAATTAGTCTCCCTTTTGTTTATTCATTGGAGATATTCACTAGAGGTATTTATTGTGCATTCTCACTGTATCTTTCACTATATCGCTCAATGACCATCGCAATGCCTTGGCCAACACCAACACACATAGCGCAGAGTGCATAACGCTTACCACTGCGCTCAAGCTGTTTTGTTGCTGTGATTAATAAACGTGTGCCACTCATGCCTAATGGGTGACCCAAAGCAATGGCGCCACCTTGTGGATTTAAACGTGCATCATCATCTTCAAGACCCAATTCACGCGCACTGGCAAGTGCCTGTGCAGCAAAAGCTTCGTTGAATTCAATGATGTCCATATCGTCAATGCTAAGGCCTAAACGTTTTAATAGTTTAGCACTCGCTGGCGCGGGGCCAATACCCATAATTTCTGGCGTAACACCGATAACAGCAGAGCCAAGTATTCTTGCTTTTGGCGTTAATCCATTTGCTAAAGCCGTTTCTTTAGTGGCGAGTATAACGGCTGCAGCGCCATCATTCACGCCAGAGGTATTACCTGCGGTAACTGAGCCTCCTTCTCTGAAGGGCGCTTTGAGGCTTGCTAGCTTATCTAACGGGCTAAGACGCAAATGTTCGTCTTTTTCAACGATAACATCATCACCGCGACGTTTCGGGATAACCACAGGGACTATTTCTTCGGCAAATCTGCCATCTTCTTGTGCGGCTTTGGCTTTACGTTGACTAGCAAAAGCAAATTTGTCTTGAGCTTCGCGACTAATGTTAAATTGCTCAGCAACATTTTCTGCCGTTTCAGGCATGGAGTCTGTGCCATAGGCCGTATGGAGTTTTTGATTAACAAAGCGCCAGCCTAAGGTGGTATCGAATAATTCAGCACTGCGTGAAAAAGCCGTTTCAGCTTTTGCCATTACCATAGGTGCGCGCGACATACTTTCAACGCCGCCTGCAATTAACATGTCTGCTTCACCAGCTTTTATCGCATTTGTTGCCATTGCAATGGCGTTCATACCTGAACCACATAAACGGTTAATAGTACAACCAGCCACTTGAGTTGGGTAACCTGCTAATAAAAGTGCCATACGAGAGACGTTGCGATTGTCTTCACCTGCTTGGTTGGCACAGCCCAAAATAACATCGTCTACTTGGGTTAAATCTAATGTTGGGTTTCTGTCTTTTAATGCCTTAAGTGGAATAGCCGCTAAATCATCGGCACGCACTGATGATAAAGCACCAGCATATTTTCCAATTGGCGTGCGTACGCCGTCACAGATGTATACGTCTTTCATTCTTTATTTCCTTTGTAGGTTTCACTCCTTCGCTATCTGAATAATTTCGTTGTCAAAAGTACTCATTGATAGTCATCAACTCCGTGCTTTTTCCTAGAACTGGATTCAAATATCTTTGAATTGAACTCCTACATCTTATAATTTAAGTCATTCCCGACGTGTTTGATCGGGAATCCAATGTCTAATAACTACAGCCATTCATCTTCATGTAATTTGGGTATAGCTGCCGGCTTATAAAACAACCGGAATGAACCAGTCATTTACCGTACAGGCATAACAAAGCGTGTTATGCCATTTCTGGCTTGATTAGTTCAAAGCCATCTTTTAGTGCGCAAACTAAATGATCAATTTCTTTTTTAGTCATAGCGGTTGATAGCGTTGCAGTGCAAGTATTTATCATCATAATGCCATTATCGAATAAATGATCGAGTAATTTAGTGATTAATTGGCTTTCTTTTTTATCAACATAACCGTCACGGTAGTTTTTAGGCGGCTGTGCTTTAAGATGTATTCTAAACATACTGCCTGCGCCAGTCACACATGCCTTAATACCGACATCGGCCATAGCTTGTGTAATCGCATCTCTTGCATAACTGGCAAGTTGATTAAGTTTGGTAACGGCTGCTTGATCAAAGTCTTTCATGGCGGCTAAACCTGCTGTCATGGTAATTGGATTAGCCGAGAAAGTACCTGAGTGGGGTAATAAAACCTTAGACTCAGTTGGATCGAGGACTTTCATCACCTTATCACAACCTGCTAAAGCGCCTGCAGGGAAACCACCACCAATTACTTTTCCCATCGCGGTTAAATCTGGCGCAACATCGTAGTTTTGTTGGGCACCACTGTAGTTAGTTCTAAAGGTAATGACTTCATCGAATACTAACAGTGATTTATTATCACGGGTCCACTGATGTAATGCATTAATAAAGGCATTGCTAGCGGGAATTAAGCCAACGCGATGAGGTAATAAATCAACTAAAATACAGGCAATTTCATCTTTGTGTTGCTCTAAAATTTTAATCGCACGCTCAGGATCATTAAAAGGGATCACCACAACATCTTCTAATGCTTTAGGTGGTGTACCTACCGCTACTGGAATACTACTGGGTCTATCAAGATCTCCCCAATTACTTGGGTTTGCTGTTTGGCTTACTTCAGCATAATCGTAAGCGCCGTGGTAAGCACCTTCAACTTTAGCTATTTTAGCTTTACCCGTATAGGCACGTGATGCCTTTAACATGGCCATAACCGCTTCGGTGCCTGAGTTTACGAACCTTATTTTATCAAAGCTCGGTACTCGGTCGCACAAAAGCTGTGCATAGTTAACTTCAGCCTCAGTTGCCATAGTAAAACAGCTACCTTTAGTTAGTTGCTCTGAAACAGCTTCAACAATTGCCGGGTAGGCATGACCATGAATTAATGACGCCATGTTATTCGCAAAGTCGATGCGCGTAACACCTTCTACATCGGTCACGTAACAGCCTTCACCTTTATCAGCATAAAAAGGGTAGGGTTTTCTAAAAATGGTATTACGACTAACACCGCCAGGTAATACCTTCAGCGCTTTGTTAAATAATTTTTCGCTTTTAGTTGCCATTATTGCTGAGCCTTATACTGTGTCTTTTTGACTGAGTTATTAGCAAGATAAACGGTTTGGTTAATTGCCTCTTCATCTTTTTGAGTCAGGCCATTAAGTAGTGCTACTCCGGTGCGTTCTTGTACGTAATCAAAGCCAATACCAGGGGCTAGCTCTATAAGTTCTAAACCGTTGTCAGTGACATCAATTACACATAAATCGCTATAAATTCTATTAACAACTTGTTGTCCGGTGAGCGGGAAAGTACATTCTGGTAGTATTTTAGCTGCGCCAGTTTTGGTGGTGTGTTGGGTAATAATGTAGATGGTTTTAACGCCAGCCACTAAGTCCATAGCACCACCTACTGCTGGAATTGCATCAACAGCGCCGGTTGACCAATTGGCTAAATCACCTTTCATTGAAACTTGCATTGCACCTAGCACACAAACATCTATATGATTGCCGCGGATCATGGCAAAGCTATCACCATGATGAAAATATGAAGCACCAGGAATAGCTGTTACTGCTTTTTTACCTGCATTGATTAAATCAGCATCAAGCTCTTCGTCGCTCGGAGAATTTCCCATGCCAAGTAAACCATTTTCTGTGTGGTAGATAACTTCTCTACCATCAGGAACATATTGAGCGACTTTTTCAGGAATACCTATGCCAAGGTTTACATAGCTGCCATCTTCAATATCTTGTGCACAGCGTTGCGCCATTTGCTCGCGGTTCCAGCCAACTTGTGTTGCGGTTTCAAGGTTTTGTTGTTCTGTTAGTTGACTCATACTTGTGTTTCTCCCACGTGTGTTTCTCCCACGTGTACTTCTTCTATGTTGGTTGTTGCTGGACTCTTTGTTGCCGGGTATACAATGCCATCTTTCACTAGTTGAGATTCTTGTTGTGGTTGGCTCACCTCAATTAACGCATTAACGAATATGCCGGGAGTAATGACGTTTTCGGGATCGAGATCACCCAATTCAACCATTTTATTGACTTGCACTAAGGTGTTTGTTGCCGCCATTGCCATAATTGGTGCAAAGTTACGGGCAGTTTTGTTAAAAGTTAAATTACCGTATCTATCCGCTTGTTTGGCTTTGATAAGGGCGAAATCAGCTTTTAGACCTCGCTCCATAACATAATCATTGCCTTCAAAATTTCGCAATTCTTTACCGTCTGCCAGTGGTGTTCCCACCGATGTTTTGGTGTAAAAAGCAGGGATCCCAGCGCCACCAGCACGAATTCGTTCGGTTAACGTTCCTTGAGGAACAAGTTCTAGCTCAATTTTGCCACTGCGATATAGCTCAGGAAAAACTAAAGAGTTAGCCGTGCGCGGGTAGGAGCAGATCATTTTAGCCACTTGACCATTTTCAATCAGGGCAGCTAAACCTACTCGTCCACTGCCGGTATTGTTATTTATAACGGTTAAGTTTTTTGCCCCATGGTCTATTAACGCGTGAATCAACTCTATTGGGCTACCTGCTTCACCAAAACCACCAATCATTACCGTATCGCCGTCTTTTATATCGGCAACCGCACTGGCGCAACTCACTACTCTTTTATCTATCATTTTGCACTACTCATATCATGTTCGTGTTATTCCAAGTGGAGCAATAAATTAGTCCTAGAGGAATTCTTTAAGGGTCTAGGTTATTTCACTAGGCAATTATTTAACGTTAACTAATTTAAGTTAATTAAAACAAGTTGTGCGCTATGCGTACACTTGTTAGTATATCGAACATTAGTGTAGGTTTGAGATTATTCAATGTCAAAGCAAGAACAAGAAAAACATGATGGTGATCAAGTTATGATCAAATCAACTGAAATTGTACAATCCTTACTCAAAGGTTTGGTGGTGATTCAGGCCTTTGATCAACAAAGGCCCACGATGACCTTATCTGAAGTTGCGTCTGAAACAGGTTACACCAGAGCTGCAGCAAGACGATTTTTACTAACCTTAGTGAGTGAGGGATATGCTAAGCAAGAGGGAAAAAAATTTTCGTTAACGGCGAAAATACTTAAGTTGGGTTTTTCATATCTTGCTTCTCAAGATGTTTGGCAAAGCGCACAACCTTTGATGCAACAATTAGTTGAGCAACTTAATGAGTCCTGTTCGGCAGCGGTATTAGACGGTGAAGAAGTTGTGTATGTAGGGCGAGTTGCTACCACTAAACGCATCATGTCCGTTAGTTTGAACGTGGGTACTCGCTTACCTGCATTTGCAACTTCATTAGGTCGCGTACTATTAGCTGACATGAAAGATGAAGTATTACATGACTTTGTAGCAAGCTGTCGCATTGAGCAATTTACTGCCTTCACTCTTACTAATAAAGTGGAATTGGCCGCTGAAATTTCACGGGTAAATCAGCAGGGTTATTCTTTGGTAGAACAAGAACTTGAGCTGGGCTTAACCTCAATTTCTGTGCCTGTACGAAATCAGACAGGAAAAGTCCTTGGTGCGTTAAGTATCAGTACTCATATTTCACAGACAACGAAACAGCAAGTATTAACGACCATTTTACCCGCGCTAAAAGCCTGTGGGGCTGCTATTGAACAGCTAACTTATTAAAATACTGGTTGAGTATGGCAAGTTATGTTTTAATACCGATAGACCACTGTAATAAAATACAGTGTTTTTCGGTCGTTATTGATAGTCATTGATACGTGTTAATTCTTTTTTCAAGAGTAAGTTATGAACTTTTCCATAGAGCCACAACACTTTTTACCACTTGCACTCACTTTGGCACTAGTGTTTTTCTTAATGCTCGTATGGGCGCTATTTCGATTAAGCAGCATCAAAAATGCAGTGCTAAGACAAAACTCCGAGCAAGAAGAGCGTGTTCAAGTATTGCTAAGCCAACATTTTTCAGAACAGTTATTACATTTACAACAAAATTATCAACAAGTGAACCAGCAACAAATTTCACAAGCCCATGATAAACAGCAACTGCAGTTATCGAATAATATAGAACAGCAAATGGCTGATTTACGTATTAAGCTCATGCGGCAAGTTAACGAGTTACAAACTCAACTTGCTAGCAATCAAAGCCAATCATTAGACCAAGTGATTAACCATCTAAACAATACAGGCCAAGCTAACCGAGAAGAATTGGCCAAAACATTGGCGCAAAGCAGTGATCAAATGAGCAAGCGTATTGATGGACTGACTCAGGCGACGGATAACCGCTTACAGGAAATTAGTGGCCAAGTAGAAAAACGCTTAGCTGAGGGGTTTGAAAAAACCACTAAAACTTTTAGTGATATTTTACAGCGTTTAGCGTTAATTGATGATGCGCAGAAGAAAATTACCGAGTTATCGACCAATGTAGTGAGCTTGCAAGAAGTACTTAATGATAAGCGCTCACGGGGCGCATTTGGTGAAGTACAATTAAATAGCTTGATTAGAAATGTATTGCCTGAACAAAGTTTTAAACTGCAACATACGCTATCAAACGGTAAAATTGCCGATTGTGTACTCTTTTTACCTAAACCTACGGGTAATGTTGTTGTTGACTCAAAATTCCCATTAGAAAACTATCGAAAAATGGTGGATTTTGAAACCCATGAGGCGGAGCGAAAATCAGCTATGCGCCAGTTTAAAATAGATATCAAAAAACACATCAATGATATTAGTGATAAGTATTTGATTGATAATGAAACAGCTGATGGCGCTATTATGTTTATTCCTGCAGAAGCTATTTTCGCTGAAATTCACGGACACCAAAGTGATCTTGTAGAATATGCTAATAAGAAACGCGTTTGGCTGACATCGCCCACGACCTTAATGGCAATATTAACAACCGCACGCTCGGTACTTAAAGATGAAGCGACACGCCAACAAATACACATTATTCAGGCGCATTTGTCCGATTTAGCACAAGACTTTAGCCGCTTTAAAGGTCGCTTTGCTAATCTTGCTAGGCATATAGATCAGGCGGCAACGGATGTGAAACAAATACATACCTCGGCAGATAAAATCTCTACCCGCTTTGAGAAAATTGAGCAGGTGGATCTCAGTGAAAAAGAATCCCTAGAGCTAATCAATTCAAAGTAATAATAAGCTTACCCCCCGCCTAATCATCGAAATTAGCTACTATTTACCATACTTTTGTGCTTTATTAGTTATTGTAATTTATACAAAAATGACTTATGTGGTTGATCAGTTGCATTATTGTCGTTTATAGCACTCTGTCAGTGGGTTATTTATATGGTTAAAATATTATGCCGCTTGTTTTTATTTTCATTATTATGTTCATCTAGTTTGATAATGGCCAAACAAGACTTAAAGATAGGTATTGGCAATTTTGCCCCTTTTCTGGTTGAAGAAGAACATCATGGTTTGTTTCTTGAACTGACTGAAGAAATATTTAAGCAATTGCCAAAATACAATGTGAAGTTTGTTTATATGAGTAACAATAGATTGTTACATGAAATAAATTCAGGACACAGAATTGATGTTGCCTGTAATATTTTCTCAAACTCATCAGTTAAAGGTTTTTTATCCTCGCCTATTTTTCGCTATACCGATGTCGCCGTGTCAAAAAAATCAGCGAAACTAAAGGTTAACAAAATTTCTGATTTACAAGGTTTCTCTATTGCTGCCTATCAGGGGGCAAAAGAAATGCTTGGAGATGATTTTAAAGAAATGGCTCTTACTAACCCAAATTACAGTGAATATTCACACCCAGATGAGACCACTTATATGATGGTCGCGGGTGAGAAAGATATTCGTATCGGAGATATACATATATTTCTCCATGACTTAGCAGATAAACGTTATATCAATGAAGAGAAAATAGCGGAAAAAGACTTCACCATCCATAGATTATGGCCAGACGTTTACTCACATATTGCTTTTAAAGATAAGGCGCTAAGAGACTCGGTTAACAAGGTAATCAAAGACCTAACGACTAACGGAACAATAGAGGCCATTTATCGTAAACATCGATAATCTGTTTAATATCACTTCACATTAGCTAGTCTCATTAGACTAGCAGAGAATACTGTTTAAAAAGCGACATTAATAAAGACCACAACTAAAAGAACAGGGCAGATAAAGCGTAGGTAAAAGCCAAGTAATTTTAGTGACCGGTGTTTATCTAATTGAGCCATATCGGTAAGTTGATTTCCGCGCTTCCATAACCAACCAACCACGATGAAGTAAAATAATGACATCAGTGGCTGTAAAATAGTGGTTAGGAGTTGGATCACTAAGCCAAAGAGTTGTTCAAAAAAGGCAATGAGTAACATACTGGCGATGAAAACTAATCCAGAGATTAACCAGGTTGCACGCTTTCTTGTCATTGCTTTATCTTCAATGAGATAAGCAACCGGCACTTCAGTTGACGAAATTGTGGAGGTCAGAGCAGCAATTGATAATAGAGAGAAAAAAGCAAAAGAAACCAGTAAGCCTACGCTTCCCATAGAGCTAAATAAAGTAGGTAAAATATTAAAAATAAGTTGCCCTTCACCAATGAGGTGACCGTCTACAAAAACTTCTTGTCCACTATGTTGAGCGACAAAGAGCGCAGGTATAATCAGTAAACCCGCAATAAAGGCGATAAAAGTATCAAGTAATGTTATCGATAAAACTAGTTTGCCAACACTTTGTCCTTTTGGCATATATGAGCCATAGGCCATCATAGCGCCTACACCAATAGCCAATGAAAAAAAGGCTTGCCCCATGGCTGAAATAATCAATTTTGGCTCGGTTACTTGGCTAAAGTCAGGGACTAAATAAAGCGTCAAACCTTCTTTTGCACCATCTTGCTGTAAGATGTAAATAATTAAACCAAGCAACATTACTAATAACATTGGCATGAGTCGCGCTGACCAACGCTCTATGCCACTGTGAACGCCTTGATGAACGATAGCAGCACCTAGCACGATAAATATCGGAGTAAATATTACATTTCGCAGCGTGCTTGAAGTCGATAGCCAATGTGATAAGTCCAGTAAACCGACGAATTCGGCTAATGACGCTAGCGCATGGGACAGCATCCAACCTGCGACTATAGTATAAAAACTTAGCATCATCATAGCGCCGATAATACCTATGATACCGGCAGAGTGGCCGAACTTTTTAAAGCGCTTACCACACGCATTTGCTAAAGCAGATACCGGGTTAGTTTGCGCTTGATTACCAATATAAATTTCTGCATATAGTGCAGGTAACGCAAGTAAGAAAGTTACGATTAAATAAACAACTAAAAAGGCACCACCTCCATTATTTGCCGCCTGAGTAGGGAACCCCCAAATATTGCCCAAACCAATAGCAGCACCTGCTGCGGCGAGAACAAAACCAAGACGAGAATGAAAAGAATCGCGAGAAGAAGCAGTGGTCATAAATAGTGAATAGTCGATAAAATTAGTTGCGCAAAGCTTACCGAGTTAAGGCGCTTAGGGGAAGTACTATTCACTGCTTTTGTTACATTTTTGTTAGCAAGATAATGGAGTTATTTATGGATACACGCATGTCTGAAACTCGCATATTGAGGCGGCTTGAGTATATAATACTGTCATTTTGTAATTAATAACGACTGAAGAGCAAGATATGTTAAAGCATGAAATTATCCCGGTAACTCCTTTCGAGCAAAACTGTACATTATTTTGGTGCAGCGATACTAAAAAAGCTGCGATAGTCGACCCTGGCGGTGATATCGAAAAAATTAAAGCCGGTATTGCCAAGTATGGTTTAACGCTTGAAAAAATTCTGATCACCCATGCACATATTGATCATGCGGGTGCAACTGATGCTCTGGCAAGTCAATACGATGTGCTAATTGAAGGCCCACATAAAGAAGATCAGTTCTGGATTGACGGTATTGAAGATCAAAAGCAGCGCTTTGGTGGCTATTTTTCGTATGCGAAAAAATTTACTCCCAATCGCTTTTTAGATCAGGGCGATACGGTTAGTTTTGGCAATATCATCATGGAAGTATATTTTTGTCCTGGTCATACACCTGGTCACGTTGTGTTCTTTCATCGTGAGTCAAAGCTTGCCCAAGTTGGTGATGTGTTATTTAGTGGCTCAATCGGGCGCACTGATTTTCCCCGTGGCGACCATGCAACGCTGATTAATTCAATTCGTAATAATTTATTCAATTTAGGTGATGAAGTTCGTTTTATCCCTGGGCATGGCCCAATGAGCACTTTTGGGCAAGAGCGCCGAAGTAATCCTCATGTAAGTGATGCCGCAGTAGGGATGAGATAATGGGGCTTTTGGTACTTAAGGCTCAGCGCCAACTCAGAAAAGTAGATAACAGTAAAGTTTTTCAAGGTATTGTCATTGCTGTTATTTTATTGTCGGCGTTAATGATTGGTGCAAAAACTCATAACTTATCTTCTAATGTTGTTTCTATTTTATTGCTTTTAGATGTAGCAGTTACGGTATTTTTTGCGATAGAAATCTGTATTCGTTATTTAGCGAGTCCCAAGAAAAAGCACTTTTTTAAAAGTGGTTGGAATATTTTTGATACGATTATAGTTATCGGTAGCTTAGTCCCGTCAGGTGGTTCAGGTGTACTGTTGGCTCGACTGTTGCGAGTATTTCGTGTATTGCGTCTAGTTTCTATGGTGCCAGAGTTACGCTTGTTGATTAATGCATTACTCAAAGCGATACCACGTATGGGGTATATTGCGTTACTGATGTTCGTGATTTTCTATATCTACGCTGCTATTGGTAGTATGTATTTCCATCCAATTAACGAAGTATTATGGGGCGATGTTTCTATTTCTATGCTGACATTATTTCGTGTTGCTACGTTTGAAGATTGGACCGATGTCATGTACGAAACCATGGCAGTACATCCACTTAGTTGGATTTATTATTTAACTTTTATCTTTTTAACTGCTTTTATCTTTTTAAATATGATGGTGGGTACGGTATTAGAAGTGATGAGTCAAGAACATGAGCAGTTTCGTGCTGAGCAACACGGTGAAAGTGGAGATGGTGGAGAGCCCGCTAGTCGTGCTCAAATTGATAAGTTGGAAAGTGAAATAGCAGAGATTAAGGCATTGTTGTTAGAGAAAAAATAACAAAGAGGTAGGCTTACATAGTCTTGATTTAAAATTGAGTAAAATAATAGTCAGACTCTCCCTTGTGTATCTGACTATTGCTACACTATTTAAGCCTCTCTTCTAAGCTGAAACAGCTAACTTGATTGCTGACAGGTCGATATTTACTGTGTTTTTTTAAATTGGGTAATTATACGATCAAGATGGTTAGCAAAATTCTGTCTATCTGTTTGGTTTAATGCCGGTGGCCCACCTGTATGTACGCCGCTAGCACGCATGGTATCCATAAAGTCACGAATATTGAGTCGTGATTTTATATTCTCTTTAGTATAAAGCTCACCACGAGGACTTAAGGCAATACCCGATTTATCTATCACTTCATCTGCCAAGGGGATATCACTGGTGATAACTAAATCATTTGCCTCAATACGTTTGACTATTTCATCATCAGCAACATCAAAACCACTACTTACCTGCATAAAGCTAATGTAGGGTGAAGGTGGAGTTCGGACATGATGGTTAGCGACTAAGGTTATGGCTATCTTTGTTCTATCTGCCGCTTTAAATAATATTTCTTTGATCACCACAGGACATGCGTCAGCATCAACCCAAATTTTCATATTTTACCTTAGGGTCTATTGACCACTCGCGTTATTTTTACTTATGCTGTTATGATACAGTAATTTATTCGGTAATTAAAAATTTGGGTAAAACCTAGATAATCTGGACTAATAACACAATGCTAAATCCTCATTACCAACAAATATGGCAAACGGTACAGTTAATTCCGCAAGGTAAGGTTGCTTGTTATGGACAAATTGCTGATTTAGCCGGTTTGCCCGGTAGAGCCCGTCTTGTCGGTAAATCTCTGGGTAAAGTGCCTAAAGATGGCTGGCGAGGACAAGCGGTGCCTTGGTTTAGGGTGATTAACTCTCAAGGAAAAATTTCATTTCCTCCTGGCAGTGAAAACTTTAATAAACAAAAACATCATTTGCAAGATGAGCAGGTCGTTGTCATTGGTAGTAGAATTAAACTCAAAGACTTCCAATGGCAACCCGACTTATCTGAGTTATTATTTGCCCTTGAGTTTTAGCTAGTCGCTATGACTGTATGACTTTTATCCTTCGCTTACTTGAGTAATGGGAGAAGTCTTATTAAGGCCATTTTTTCTAATTTCTGGTAAACACAATCTTTCTTCCAGCACAGCTGAATATCTTTAATTTTCATTATTTCAGTCATGATGATCTTCTGTTCTAATGATATCTCTCTCGCTTTTTCGTACGAGATATCACGAGAAAAACTGATCATTTCATCCATTGATGGCCATAGTTCGGGGAATTTTAGCGCAAATTTATCGGCTATCTTTTTACTTAATAACTCATCACTCTCAAAATGGCTTATATCAAAAAAATAATCATTAGATAATTTGCTAATTGCATTAGTGTTAGCTTTACGTTGTAAGTAATAAGCAGGTAATATTTTTATCCAGTCATGATTGTGTAACTTGATAAGCTCTGCGATCACGTGACAATCTTCAAAACTACTATTTAAACCATGACCGTAAAAAGGCAACATGGCATGAGCAGCATCACCAACCAAGGCGACTTTGTTATTTATCACCCAAGGGTCAACACTCACTAAAAATAGTGGATTAGGCGTTTTATTAAGAAATTCGGAGATTGGATTTTCTAAAAGTGGCATAACATCAGTAAAGTTGTGAAGAAAAAAGCCTGTGACTGCCTCTGGCGTTGTGAGTGAAGAAAATGAAGTTTCTCCTTGATAGTTTAAGTATAAAGTACAAGTAAAGCTGCCATTATTATTGGGTAATGCAACCAATAAAAAATCTTTGCGAGGCCAAATATGACTGGCATGAGGGGATAATTTTGTACTCCCATCTTCATTTGCTGCAATGGTTAACTCTATATAAGATTGCTCCATATAACGTTGAGAGTAACTAAAACGTGGTGTTTCCTGAGCGAGACGACGTACTTTAGAAAAAGCACCATCGGCGGCAAAAACATAATCGGCATCTACTTCTTTATGACCTTTTCTTCCTGCTTTTAAGTAGCTAAAACATGCGCAAGCAGTGCTAAAGTCAATGTAGGTTAATCGCTGTTCAAAATGTAAGTTTACGTGTGTTTCTTGCTCAGCTTGGCTGATCAAAATCTCAGTTAACTTTTCTCTTGATATAGACCAGATGGCTTGATTTTTCTTACCGTAACTTTGTTCTGATAGGCTTCCATCTTTACTATGAAAAATACGCTTATGGAGTGGCGTAGCATATTGGCGTACTTTATTATCAAGACCGATAACTTCAAGTGCTGCCCACGCTCTCTCTGATAACGTAATATTAATCGACCTACCTTGCTGCGCATTATGCGCTCTGGGGTCTGGGCGTGACTCAAAGACATCGACTAGGTAATTCTCACGCGATAAAATAATGGCTAGCATAGCGCCAACAGGTCCGGACCCTGCGATAGTAATTTTATTTTTAAAATGTGTTAGTTCAGTCAATGGCTTAGCTACTTTACTAAATTTTGTAATTATTTAAGTAGCATAGTAAAACAAAAAAGCCCAGTCAAAGACTGGGCAAAACAAA
>OJGO01000183.1_pt1 | contig 29169 bp, 29 predicted proteins | sample 1594871 | NCBI WGS metagenome assembly OJGO01 (sample SAMN05416798, study PRJEB24817) | seawater metagenome | isolation source: Sea water | place: Canada:Atlantic | collected 2013-07 | reverse complement strand
AGCAAGACTTAGAAAAACATTTATCAGAACACCTTTTTACTCCACTAGGCTCTACAGAAATTTCTCACTTTGGTTGGATTAATGCATTAGGAAAACATGGTGATACCAGTGTTCACAGTGCAAATGGTAACTTTCTGATTTGTGCACGTAAAGAAGAAAAAATGCTTCCTGCTTCCGTTATTAAGGACATGGTAGAAGAAAAAGTTAATTTGCTTGAACAAGAGCAAGGCCGTGGTGCTACCAAGAAAGAGAAGGAACAATTTAAAGAAGACATTACGTTTGAATTACTGCCTCGTGCGTTTTCTCGAATAACAGATACCCATGCTTATATCAGCCCAGTAAATAATATTATCGTTATCAATTCAAGCTCACGTGGTAAGGCGGAAGATTTATTAGCTTTATTACGCAAAGTACTTGGTACCTTACCTGTTAGCAGTTTGGAACCTGACGTTTGTGCCGATGAAACAATGACTGATTGGCTGAACGAGAAGAGCTTAGGTGGAAAGTTTACTTTAGGCATGGAAGCTGAATTCAATGCTTTAGGAGATGATGGCGCAGTTATTCGTGTAAAAAATCAAGACCTATTAAGTGAAGAGATTAAATCGCATTTAGATGCCGATAAGTATGTGGTAAAGGTAGCTCTAGAATGGGATGAATCGTTATCATTCATTTTGTGTGATGACTTAGCGATAAAACGAGTGAAGTTTTTTGATGTTATTCACGAACAAAATGATGATATTGATAGTGATGATGTAATTGCTAAGCTTGACGCAGATTTTGCTCTTATGTCAGGTGAGTTAAACCGTTTTATTATCGAACTATTAGCTGAGTTTTCTATGAAGACGACGGACTTATTAGAAAAAGATTAAACGATTACTTTTTATTAAATAAAAAATGGCAGCTAACCGCTGCCATTTTTATTACTGTTATATTTATTCATAAGTTTAGTAATAATTAAATAAACATAGCTCTTACGTCTTCACACATGCCTTTAAACTCATCACTATCCATGTAATCAACTTCAGGTAAAATGCCTTTTTTGGTATAATTGTTCAATAATGCTACTTTAGTTGACTCATTTTTAAAGACATTATGATAGATAGCGCCCGCTCTAATAAAGTCTAAATAATGTGCTTCAGTAGGAAGAATAGTTAAATCACTCCAACTCTCAGCTAATAAAGTGAATTCTTCAGAAAAACCCCAGTTACGAGTTATTGCTCCGCCTACCCGCCCTGACAACTTAATAATGGCTTGCTGTAAAAATGTCGGATTTGCAAAAACATCAGGATGATTTTCTGCTTCAGTTAAAATAGGAAGCACACCAATATTGTGTATTAGCGCCGCTAAGGTAATAGTATCGAGAGATAATGGCGTATGCTTGTTTTCTTTTAAGTATAAATTCATCAAACTGATTGCAACGGATGCAATTTCAATTGTTTTAACCCATGCTTTGTTCATATACATAGTTACAACATCATTGTTTGAAACGAATACTTGTTCAATAGCCATTGCAGTAGCAATACTTTTTATTTGAGTTAAACCAATGCGTGTTACTGCTTGTGGTACAGTCTCTACTTTAATGCTTCGACCCAAAAGAGCATTATTAGCAACTTTGAGCATACCTAAAGATAAAGCAGGATCTTGAGAAATAATATCACTCATTTGATTCAGGTTAATATCAGGATCATCAGCAGCACTTCTAACTTTTAATGCCACTTCCGGTAAAGTCGGAAGTACAAGAGTGTCTTGTTTAATTTTTTCAGTCAAAATCGTATACAGGGCATTTTCAGTTGCCATAAATCCACCTTGGTTTTTTATGATGATTATTAAAAGTAGCATACTTTTCTGTGATGTAATTACTTTTTATTAATATTTTTCAATCGAATAGCAATAAAAACCGTTCTTTTAGTCAAAAGAAATAATTAGCTTTTCATAATGAAAAAAGGGCAAGTATTGATCTAGATCATGCTTACTTTAATTTGAAATAGTAGGGGGCTGTGATATTGAGTATAATTCGCCGCTGATTTTTTCTTGCGCTTTTTTTCCATCATAAACTCGAGTACCCCATGATAAAACCTGAACTTCTCTCTCCTGCCGGTAGTTTAAAAAATATGCGATATGCTTTTGCCTACGGAGCAGATGCTGTTTATGCTGGCCAACCTCGTTATTCTTTGAGGGTCAGAAACAATGAATTTAGTTTAGAGAACATTCAAATTGGTATCAATGAAGCACACCAATTAGGTAAAAAATTCTATCTCGTTAACAATATCGCACCACATAACGGAAAACTAAAAACCTTCCTTAAAGATATTGCACCTATTGTCGCAATGAAGCCAGACGCTTTGATAATGTCAGATCCCGGCCTTATTATGTTGGTACGAGAGAATTTTCCTGACATGGCAATACACTTGTCAGTGCAAGCAAACGCAGTCAATTGGGCAACGGTTAAATTTTGGCAACAACAAGGAGTAGAGCGAGTAATATTGTCGAGAGAGCTTTCTCTTGATGAGATTGAAGATATTCGCTTTCATTGCCCAGAAATGGAGTTAGAAGTATTTGTCCATGGCGCTCTTTGCATGGCGTATTCTGGTCGCTGTTTACTATCTGGCTATATCAATAAAAGAGATCCTAACCAAGGAACCTGTACTAACTCTTGTCGTTGGAAGTATGATACCCATGAAGCTAAAGAAACAGAAACTGGTGATATTATTGCCGTAAAACCAGAGCCTGTCGAAGTTTATATGCCTGAGAAAGATATCATTATACCTGAGCAAAAACCTATCGATGATGTCATTTTGCTGCAAGAGCAAGGGCGTCCTGGTGAATATATGCCCGCATTTGAAGATGAGCATGGTACTTACATCATGAACTCTAAAGATTTACGTGCTGTTGAGCATGTAGAGCGCTTAGTTAAAATGGGTGTACATTCATTAAAAATTGAAGGTCGCACTAAATCTTTCTACTACTGCGCCAGAACGGCACAGGTTTATGGTAAAGCGATTAATGATGCATTAGCAAACAAAGCTTTTGATCAACACTTAAATACTGATTTAGAGCATCTTGCTCATCGTGGGTACACTGAAGGCTTCTTAAAGCGTCACCGTCCAAGTGATACCCAGAACTATGAATATGGCTATTCAAAAAGTGATACTCAGCAATTTGTTGGTGAAGTTTTAGGCCGTAATGAAGAAACTGGCTTAATTGAAATTGATGTGAAAAATAAGTTTCTAACCGGTGATCAACTTGAGCTGATGACCCCTTCAGGCAACCAAACCTTTACCCTAACTAGCATGGTTAACAGTAAAACAGGTGAAACGGTTACTGATGCCAAAGGCTCTGGCCATAAAGTATCTATTGAACTTGATACAGAGCTACAACTAGATTTTGGCATTATTATGCGTTATTTGGATGAAGGCGGTACTACCCGTCATCCATTTGCACAGAATCAACAAGACAAATAGCTAAAATTTAAATATTGCTAGCATTAAAGGCAAAATATACATGGCATTAAAAATATTAGACTCATGCATCAACTGCGATATGTGCGATCCTGAATGTCCTAATGAAGCTATCACTCTTGGTGCTGAGATTTATGAAATTGACGTGGATAAATGTACCGAGTGTATAGGACATTACGAAAATCCTACTTGTGTCAGTGTCTGCCCTATCGACTGTGTCAAGCCAGATCCAGATCATGTTGAGAATGAAGAAGACCTATTAGCTAAATTTTTAAAAATGCATGGTTAAGTGCTAATACCATTCCGTGTAAAGAAGTGACCAGATAGAACGGCATGGGCGACATTAGAACAATCAAAATATGTGTCGTTATAGTTATTCTACATCAAGCATGTTTTGTGAAATTATCATGATGTTCCATGCGTTCCCAAAGGGCGAGTTTTAAAGGCTTATATACTGCGTTATTGATTTTGGTAAGGACGCTGCATGGATGCAGCTTATTAGAGAATGCAGGAGCTTATTCTCCTGAATAACCATTACCTAAAATCAATGCCTTGCCTATAAGCCTTTAAATTATCGCTAAGCGATCACTTTCTCATACGGATTGGTATTAACTATGGCTGTTGTTTCGTTGGCGCTAAAACAATTTCACGAATACAAACGTTTTGCGGTTGATTATATGCGTATGAAATTGCGTTAGAGACATCAATAGGTGCTAAAACACCACCCATTTCTTTTTTCCAAGACTCATATCCTGCAATAATGTCAGCTGAACTGGTGTGTGATAATAATTCTGTTTCAACAGCACCAGGGGCAATGGTGATGACTCTTACGTTATTATTAGCCACTTCTTCTCTTACGTTTTCAGAAATGGCATGAACAGCAAATTTAGTTCCACAATAAGCGGCGTGATTACCAAATGTTTTTCTGCCAGCAACGGAACTTATATTGATGATTGTCCCGGTATTACGTTTTTTCATGGCAGGTAACACTGTTTGCATACCATTTAATAATCCCATGACATTGACGTCATACATTGCTTGCCATTCAGCGGCATTTTGCACATCTACTTGACCAAGCAACATAAGGCCGGCGTTATTTACCAGCAAATCAACCGGACCATATTTCTCTGTAGCGATGTTAATCGCATTTTGGAAAGCTTCTTTATCTGTGACATCTACTTTCATGCAAAGAGTATTTGACAGTCCAAGGGCTTTAAGTTTTTCAACTCTTCTTGCTAACAATAATAAAGGGTGACCTTGTGCATTCATTTGTTTTGCCAGTTCTTCACCAATGCCTGAGCTTGCGCCAGTAATAACCACTAAATTTTTCATATTATACCTCGTTATAGACTTTTATCTGTTGGGTTAATGGTAGAGGAACATTAGGTATTGATATATGCCACTTTACTTACATCATTGATGACTAAGAGTTACCAATCTGACAATTTTCTAGTGCATATGCATCACCTTTAATATTCTGAAGTAGCTATATTCGTGACATAGCGGCATTTTATTCTGTGCTCTACCACCTAATAGCACAGTTTTACTTTATTATTTTTTGGTGATATATATGCATCAACAATGATATTTGTTGACTATAAATTGACAAAGAGGTCGTATGAAAAAACAGGTAAGTCTTTCTGATATTAGAACCTTTGTTGTGTTGGCTGAGCAGGGTAGCTTTACAAAAGCCGGAGAAAAGTTAGCGTGTTCAAGATCACATATTTCTAAGCAATTAGCACAATTAGAGTCTAGCCTTGGTGTTAGTTTGTTGATCAGAACTACCCGTACGCAACATTTAACGCCACAGGGCGAAGCATTTTACGAGCGCTGCAAACAGTCACTTAATGGCATATCTCATGCAATTGATCGAGTACTTGAAAGTGCTGATTCTTTAGCGGGTAACATTCGTATCAATTGCGTGGGTGGTTATATCGCAGAAGAAATCATTGCTTCTTTGGTCAGTGACTTTATGGTCCAACACCCAGATATTAATATTGAACTAGATTTTTCTAGTCGACGAGTAGATCTGGTTTCAGGCGAGTTTGATTTTGTTTTTCGTATGGGAGAATTAGCTGACTCTTCACTTATTGCTAGAAAACTTACCGATATAAAGATAAATACTTATGTCAGTCCCAAATACTTAGTAAAAAGTGGCAAACTAAATGAGCCAAAAGATTTGTTAGGTCATCGCTGTATTGCTGGCAGTCTAAAAAATTGGACTTTTATTAATAGCGACAACAATAAAAAAGTTGAAGTGACGGTAGCGGGTAATCTTACCTGTAAAAGTGGCCGAGTGATGGTCTCTTCAGCTATTTCAGGCAATGGCATTATTAGAGTGCCAGAGTTATATTGTAAAACAGAGCTTGAACAGGGCTTACTAGTACCGGTATTTGAGCAATGGCAGGTAGAGTCGACACCTTTTTATTTAGTTTATCTACAAGATAAGCATCAGCCACTGCGGTTAAAAGCGTTCAAAGATTATGTGGTCGAACACTTTTCTAGGTATTTAACCTGAAAATGGTTGAGGTTAGATAGTCGGTTGATAAAACTATTTATACAGCCATATTCACCGCAAGAATATCCAAGACAATGGCATTTGTTTGAAGAGATGCTCACCTAATGATAAGTTAGCGAACTGATTAAAAAATATCTTTAAAATAACAATTAAAAGCAGATTATGAACCAGACCAATAAAACACTATCGTTATACCATAAACTTGAAAAATACCCTTTTGGAAATAAACTATTTTCAATTATGGTGAGTCGTATTGCACCTTATTTTGCGACAATTAGCCCTAAAATCTCTGAATTAGTCCCAAATGAATGTACTTGTCTGATCAAAAAAAGAAAAAAGGTTTTTAATCATATAAAAACGGTTCATGTAATTGCTATTTGTAATGGTTTGGAAATGGCTATGGGTGTCATGGCTGAAGCCTCTGTGCCTAAACACCTTCGTTGGATCCCAAAAGGAATGACCGTTGAATATACTGCAAAAGCAGGTAGTGATATTCGATGCGTCGCAAAGGTTAATGCTGAAGATTGGCAGCCTGGTGATATGTTTGTCGACATCACAGCATATGATGAAAATGATGTTGTCGTGGTTAAAGGAAATATTAAGCTTTGGATATCTGAAAAACCAAGCAAGTAAAACCGTTCGTTTAACTGAATGTCGATTTGAAACGTCATGATACAAAGCAAAGCTGCGAAATGTTATCGAAATGTTTTACAATCCTAAATAACGTTATTAATAGTTGAAGGTTTGTACTTATAATTATTAGTGATGATAACTTTCTCAATGACAAACTGTTTAGCAGAAGCTGGGCAGTTCATCCCGCTCTTTTTCCTTAGTGGAAAATTCCATGACATAAAGAAATAATTATGAAAAATAATTTCGATTCCGGCATTGATCTTCGAATATTCCACAAGGCTTCTCAGCAAAAAAAATCTCGATATGCGAGAGTAAAACTCGCTTGTTGCGCTTTAGCACTTATCGCGACAAATAGCGTTGCAACGTCACCTGTTCCACCTGTGAGCAATACTGAACTGCCGCGTTTGTGGCAGTTGGTTGATTATCATGATATCTCTCATCCTGTCATCGGTAGGAAGGGCATGGTCGTCAGTCAAAAACGAATGGCCAGTGAAGTGGGAGCAGATATTCTAAGGCGAGGCGGAAATGCTGTTGATGCTGCTGTAGCAGTTGGTTTTGCCTTATCGGTTGTTTTACCACGTGCAGGAAATTTAGCGGGTGGTGGTTTTATGTTGGTTCATTTAGCCGATGAAAACAAAACAATTGCCATAGATTATCGCGAAGTAGCTCCTGCTTCAGCATACAAAGATGTTTTTCTTGATAAATATGGCTACCCGATAGTAAATAAGTCATTGAAAACATTATCAGCTTCAGGTGTACCCGGCACAGTGGCAGGTTTACATCATGCTCTAGAAAATTATGGTTCGATGTCTTGGTCTGAGGTGATTAAACCGGCTGAAAAACTCGCTAGAAACGGTATCGTTGTTGACGATGATATGGCGCGTTTCTTTTACAAAGAGCAACTGTTTTTATCTGTTAATACAGAAACATGTCGAGTTTTTTTAAAAGTAAATTGCCAGCCTTATCTAGCTGGTGAAGTATGGGTACAAACAGATCTCGCAGATAGCTTAGCGTACCTGCGAAAGCAAGGTAAATCTGGATTTTACCAAGGCGATATTGCAAAAAAAATTGTTGCCGCAATGGAACAGGGTGATGGCCTGATCACGGCAAAAGACCTAGCAGATTATAGAGTGAATGAAGTAGCACCTATTCGTGGCACATTTAACGGATTTGAAATTTTAACCATGCCACCGCCAAGCTCGGGTGGTGTTCACCTTATTCAAATGTTAAATATGTTTGAAACGCTTAACTTAAAGGATATTCAGCAAGGCTCTGCAGCGCTGATACATCTGCAAACTGAAATATTTAAGCGCGCCTATGCCGACAGAAGTTCTTTTTTAGGTGATCCCGCTTTTATCAAGGTGCCAAGTCAAGGCTTAACCAGTAAAACATATGCAAAAGAGCTCAGTAAAAATATTACGCGAAATAAAATAACTCCTTCAAGTGATATTAAACCGGGTAAACCTACTAAATATGAAAGCCCTGATACTACGCATTTTTCTGTAATGGACGCTGCGGGTAACGTGGTTAGCAGTACGTATACGTTAAATCATAATTACGGTAATGGAATCACTATCCCTGGTACCGGAATTTTACTAAACAACACCATGGATGATTTTTCAGTAAAACCAGGTAGCCCAAATAGTTATGGTTTGATTGGTGGTGAGGCTAATGCAATTGCCGCGAAAAAGCGTCCGCTTAGCTCAATGACGCCAACCATAGTATTAAAAAATGGTGAACCCTATATTGCTACTGGGACGCCGGGCGGTAGCAAAATCATTACCTCGGTATTTCAGCAGTTGGTCAATGTTTTATATTTTGAAATGAATATTGCAGAAGCGACCAATGCGCCCCGAGTCCATCATCAATGGCAACCCGATGTACTGTTTGTTGAGAGGAATATCCCTGCCGATACCGTCGATATCTTAAAAGCGAAAGGCTACAAGGTTAATCTCTCTAGTTCATTGGGTAGTCTGCAAGCCATCATGAAGCACAATGGTGTGTTTTTAGGGGCGGCAGATCCCAGAAGAGCTGGATCAGCTGCCATTGCTGTTGATGTTATCGAACTGCCTATTAAATTAGCCAAGTAAGTTAGCGCAATAAGTATAGCAGTAGAATAATGATGACCGATTAATTGTTATGGTTGATATAAGCAACTAATTTTGTTTAGGAATGCAATCATAAGTATGCATAATCAGTCATTAACTTTATCCATTAAACGCTTGGCCTAAAGCGCCAAGCGAGTTGGCCCTTGTTTTAATATTTTCTGTTTCAGTTTCTACTGCATTGGCTTGATGCAGATTATTTTGAGAAGCATCACTGATGTTCATAATATTGCGGCTAATTTCTTGCGATACCATGCTTTGTTCTTCTGACGCAGTTGATATTTGAATCGCCAAGTCAGAAATGTCAGTAATGGACGAGTAGACCTTATCAACAACATCATGAGCTTGAGTGGCTTTTTCAACACAACTTTCAGCAGACTCTTTACCCTTGGTCATCGTTTGCACCCAAGACAATAAGGTACTTTGCATTTCTGATATTGAGGTTTGTATTTGCTCTGTTGCCGCATGTGTTCTGCTTGATAAGGCCCTCACTTCATCAGCTACAACAGAAAAACCACGGCCATGCTCGCCAGCTCTTGCCGCTTCGATTGCAGCATTGAGCGCTAATAAATTCGTTTGGTCTGCAATCCCTTGAATTTCATGCATAATGTTACCAACTTTTTCTACTTCACTCGCCAACTCTGTTGCTGAAGACGCTGAGTCAGCGACGTCTTGCGCTAATAAATTTACTTTTTCCATCGTGAGGTGCATCGCTTTTGTAGCAATTTGACAATCTGAATGTGCTTGATTGACTTTTTGAGAGGTGAGAGTAGTGCTTTTTGCAACTTCATCGATGGTGGCAACCATTTCTTCAACGGCAGTGGATACCTGATGCAGCTCTGTTGTTTCTTGTTCTGCACCTTCTTTAGCGGTTTGTGCGGCTTGCTCAAGATTACTAGCACCAGAGCTTAGTAAATTACTGCTATCAATGATGCGACCCAAAATTGTTTTTATTTTACCTTCAGCAACTTTTAGATGAAAATCTGCAATACCTTGAGGTTTAGTGCCACAATAAATTAAGCGTGAAACGCTGTCATAATCAAGTACTAACTTTTTGAGGTAGTTCGGTGTGTCTATTATTTCATTTTTATAGGTTATAAAAGGGAGTATAGGTAACAAGAACATCATGTATGGGTAATAGATGGCGCTTATTAGCGTGATAATACTTGCCGACCAATAGATTAAGTTTTTAATGGTAGTATTTTGATACCATTTTGTTAATGATTTGCCATTTTGCAGTGCTTGATAAGACGAAATGGCATTGCTTTTGGTTTTATCATCTAAGCGTGTTCTGACCGATTGATAGCCGATGAGCTCACCAAATTCAAAAATGGGTGTGACAAAGGCATCGACCCAATAATATCGACCATCTTTACAGCGGTTTTTAACCACGCCACGCCAAGGCAAACCAGACTGTAAATTTTTCCATAAATCTTTAAATGCAGCAGATGGCATATCGGGATGTCTGACAATATTATGATGCTGTCCGATAAGCTCATCGAGCGTGAAGCCAGCAATTCGACAGAATTCTGGATTAGCATAGGTGATCACGCCGTTTTTATCTGTGGTTGAAATTAACTCAATATCACTTTGAAAATTAACTTCCTCATTAATGAGCGGTTGCTTCCTTTTTGTCATTATAAATTCCTTTTATACAAACTAATGATAATTACAGCCTAGTAATAAAAATATATTACGCCACTAAATAACATATTATATTACCAATGAATCGACAAAATCGATAAATACGATAATATCTGTGGAATATAACTGAAATAGCATGGGAGCTCAATAAATAAAATGGCTACATTGATCTAGGTTAATAGTAGCGAGTGGTATACTGTTATAGTGAGATCTACTTGTTTTATTAAGGATTATTGGATTGGACATCAGTAAAAAGTCTCTATTAACACCCTCTGAAGCGGCTAAGCTATTGCATGTAGCACCCACGACAATTCGTCATTGGGCTCAAATTGGCCGATTACCTTTTATCTCGACGCCTGGAGGACATAGACGATTTGATAAAAAGGATATTTTATCTTTAATGTCTACCCCAAAAACTGATACAAAAAATGCATTCTCTATTTTGATCATTGAAGATGATAAAGAATTTGCAAACATGCTAACTCAGTTCTTAGAAAACCTTTTTCCACACGCTAAAATAAAAATAGCTTATAATCCTTTTGATGCAGGCGATTTACTGCATACATTTACGCCCGATGTGGTTTTGTTAGATTTAATGATGGCAGGAATGGATGGCTTCTCTATTTGCCACCGGATAAAAAGTACACCGGCAACCGAAAATATTATAGTGGTTGCAATGACCGGCGCGTTAACTGATGATAATGTCAATAGGATAGTTGAACTTGGGGCTGCAACTTGCTTTGGCAAACCATTGGACTTTGCACTTTTAGAAAAGACAATCAAACAACTTGTTGAGCAAAAAAAGGCGATCTCTCAGCTCTAGCACACATCTTATTAACTCCATTTTACCACTATTAGTCGCACTCGCCTTTATAGAGTTTTAACGATGCCAAGCAATGTAGAACAAAATATTTACGAGAAATTCTTTAATCTATCTATTGATATGTTGTGCGTAGCAAATACCAAGGGATATTTTCAAACGGTCAATCCCTCTTTTACCCAAGTATTAGGTTATAGCGAAGAAGAGTTGCTCTCAGCGCCTATTTTTGATTTCTTGCACCCAGATGATGTCGATAAAACAACGCAAGAGCTTGCCAAATTAAACTCGGGGCTAGATTCTTTATTTTTCGAAAATAGGTATCGTCATAAAAATAATCACTATTTAACTTTTTCATGGAATGGTTATATTGATGGCGATTCTGGGCTTATTTATGCCGTTGCTCGTGATATTACAGAGCAAGTAAAAGTTCGAAATAAATTACAACATTTACAGCGCGCATTAGCCCAAGAAACTATTTATGCAGAGACCGATTTAACTGGTGTTATCACCAAAGTTAATGATAATTTTTGTGAAATATCGGGATATTCAAAAGAAGAGTTAATTGGAAATACGCATAAATTAATTAATTCAGACCATCATCCGGCCTCTTTCTTTGGTGAGATATGGAGAAAAATATCCTCCGGAAAAATTTGGTCAGGCGCGATAAAAAATCGTAAAAAAAATGGTGAATACTATTTTGTGCAAAGCATTCTCGTCCCTATCTTTGATAATAATGAGAAAATTTCTAACTACATTGCTATAAGGCAAGATATAACTGACAAAGTTAATAGTGAACATGACCGCTTAAAGGCCCTTGAGATCCTCAGTGAAACAAGTTCAGCAGCGAAAATTGGCGGTTGGGAAATGGATGTTGCTACGAGCAAACTTACGTGGACCAATGAAACCTTTAGAATATTAGACGTTGAACAAGTAGATGGCTTATCGCCCATGTTACCTGAAGGATTGCAGCTCTTTGTTGAAACAGACCAACCCATTATTGAGAAAGCTGTGCAAAGAGCGATAGAGTTTGGCGAATCTTATGGTTTAGAGTTACAAGCAAGAACTCCTAAAGGTGAAGTAAAGTGGATATATACTAACGGTAAAGCTAACTATAAAGAGGGAAGAATTGAAACAATTTCAGGCACTATTCAAGATATCCATCAACGTAAGATCACTGAAATTAAGTACAATCAAGAAAGACAAAAAAGTATTATGAATGCAAAGTTTGCAGCGCTTGGCGAACTATCAGCAAGTGTTGCTCATGAGATAAATAATCCGTTAGGTGTTATTTCGGGTTATGCTGAATTATTGCAAATAACTAATAAGTCGGCGTCTCTAGAAGATATTTTGACAAAATCAGCCATTATTTTGAAGTCTTGTGACCGTATTACCCATATTGTAAAGAGTCTGAAGAAATTCTCCCGAAGCGATGAAGCAATTGAACATACAGTATGTTCAATTAAAAACCTGATCAGTGAAGCTATAGTGCTCACTAGACCCAAATTAAAATTGTGCATGATAGATTTACGATGTGAATATATCGAAGATAGTAATATTCTTTGCAATGAAATAGAAATTGAACAAGTTATTGTTAACTTGATTAATAATGCGATAGACGCACTGTCAGAGCTGCCTGATAAATGGATTGATATCTTGGTTACTGAAACGACGCAAGATTACATTATTTCAATCACCGATGCTGGTTTAACTATTCCAATAGAAAAGCAGTTATCAATATTTGAACCCTTTTTTACCACAAAAAATACGGGAGAGGGGACTGGACTTGGCTTATCTATTGTAAAGGGGATTTTAGATAATCATGGTGCCAAAATTTCTATAGATAATAACAATAAACATACTTGTTTTGTGATTCATTTTCCCAAAATAATAAACACAGAAAGTAAGGATTAATATGCCTATAAAGGTTGTTTATATTGATGATGAAGAGATGTTATGCCAAATGTTCAAAGAATATCTACAGTCAGATGAAATAGACTTAGCCGTTTTTACCGATGAAGAACCTGGTATAGAGTACTGTAATAATAACAATCCAGATTTGATCTTTATTGATTATCGACTAAAAAGACAAAATGGGACCGATGTTGCAAGAGCAATCACCAGTGATTCGATAAAGGTATTAATCACTGGTGAGCTCGATGTAACGATGGATGATTGCTTTATTGATAAAATTGACAAGCCTTATCGTTTGGCTGATATCAAAAACTTTATTACTGAAACCGTTATAATGAAATCACTACCAAATACCTGACCAACAATATTGCCCAAAGTTATGAGTTTACTGAGAAAAATATGAATAAACATAAGAGCGTAGCACTTGTCTAAATTGTCCCCCAAGCTGCATAATATCAGTGATTTACATGAAATTAATGAGAAAATTTATCCTTTGAAAGCACTAGCGGACAGAGAGCGTGCATCTATTTATGGCTTAACAGGCATGGTTTATACCCCACATATAGATGACTATATGCAGGTTAGTATCAAGAAAGCTAAGATTCTCGCCTGTTTAAAAAAACAGGGGATAATGGCATTCACGGAAGTTGAAAGGATCAGTGGCGCATTAGATTTCTTACATAAAAGAGCCAAAAATAATACTGTTATTGAATATGATGGACATAGTTATCAACGAAAATTTTCGCCATTGAAGCTAAGCAAATCTGGAAAAGTTGTTCGTACTTGGGCAAAGTATTGGCTGTTACAACTGCCGAGTGGGGAAGTTGATCCCGAGTGGGAGTTTCAAGTACGAGAAATTTGGCCAACTTACTTTTTAATCAAATCGGTAGATATTTAGTTTAATTTACAAAACTCGTCATCAAAATATTGCTGCGTAAAGGCTAGGAAAGTTGATATTCTTTTTGACTGATGAATACGTTGTGGATGTATCAGGTAAATCATTGTACCAATTGGCATATCATCTTCAAAAATCGCCTTAAGTCTCCCTGACTTAATTTCCTTATCTACAAGATATTTAGGCACTCTGATGATGCCTTTCCCTGCTATGGCGAGTCCTTTTAGCATATTATTATCATTAACTTCTAACCAGCCTTGTGTTTGAATGGCTTCTTTTTGAAACTGCCATGTAGATCGATCTTGTCCATTCAGACATTCATGATTGACCAAGTCAGTGGGCGCTGTGGGCATACCTTTATTGGCAAAATACTCGGGTGAAGCACAGCAACAGTGTTGATAAGATAATAAATGCTTCGCGACCATGTTTTGCGGTGGCTCACTCGTTGCTCGAAAGGCTAAATCAAAGTCACTTCTGTTCAAATCAAATCGGGTGTAACTACAGTTAATTGAAAACTCAATGGCAGGGTGTAATTGTTTAAATTTGGAAAAAATATCAAATAAAAATCGTTCAGAAAAGCCTGCTGGAGCAGTCAGTTTTATTTTTCCTTCAATTTTATTACCTTCATGTTCTGCGCTTCTTTCTAATTCCAATAGGTCATGGCGGATCTTATTCATACCGGTAAGAACTCGCTCTCCTTCAGGGGTTAAGCGGACACTTCTTGTTGAACGAATTAACAGCACCATTGCCATATCTTGCTCTAAACGTCTAATTTGACTGGAAAGGTGTCCTCGAGAAATATTGAGTTTTTCAGCCGCTAGAGTAAAGCTTAACTGCTCAGCTACTTCGCTAAATAACATCAAACGTTCAAGTTTCTTGTGATCTTTCATCATTGTATTCAATCAATTATCAATCATTGTTTTTTATACTAAACAATGATTATTTTTTTGTCATATTTTATTTGCTAATATTTTAGTGAAGAATGCGCATACAGGTCAGCACAATATCGTACACAAACGTTCGTAGGAAATGAGATGAACAGTAATAAATACCCGTTATCGCGTGCAATAAAAAATAATAGCTCAGTTGCCTTTGGCTGCATGGGATTAGGGGGAAGTTGGGATAGCAGTCCTATTAGCGCAGCAGATATAAAAAAAACTCATGAGGTTGTTGATACCGCTATTGATGCAGGTATAACACTATTTGACCATGCCGACATTTATACCTTTGGTAAAGCTGAACAAGTTTTTGGGGAAGTATTAAAAGCGCGTCCCGAGTTACGAGAGTTAATATCAATTCAATCTAAATGCGCTATTCGATTTGAAGATACTTCAGCACCGCAACGTTATGATTGTTCACCTGAGTGGATTATAAGTTCAGTTGAGAATAGTTTATCTCGATTAAACATAGAACAACTCGATATTTTAATGCTTCATCGTCCCGACCCACTAATGGAGCCAGACTTGATCGCCCAAGCATTTGATACCTTAGCTGACAGCGGAAAAGTTAAGAATTTTGGTGTTTCTAATATGCAACATCATCAAATGTCGTTTTTATCATCGGCATTATCACAGCCTTTAGTTGTCAATCAAGTTGAGCTCAGTTTGAGTCATTTGGCTTGGTTAGAAGAAGGCGTAACCTCAGGGAATTCTGGTGAGCCTGTTACTAATTATGCAGCGGGAACCCTTGAGTATTGCCGACAAAACAATATACAGTTGCAATCATGGGGCTGTTTAAGTCAGGGCTTATTTACCGGACGTGATATTTCTCAAGAACCACTTCATATACAAAAAACGGCAGATTTGGTTAGTAAATTAGCTGCTGAATACCAGGTGAGTAAAGAGGCTATAGTGTTATCGTGGCTAATGCGCCATCCTGCGAATATTCAACCCGTCATTGGTACTACTAATATTGATCGTATTAAAGCCTGCTCAGCAGCTGATAAAATTAAGCTAACTAGGGAACACTGGTATGAACTATGGCTTTGCGCAAGAGATCACGCATTACCATAATGTACCTTTGAGGCCCTGAAATTCAAGGCAAATAAATAACCAAAGTAAGAGATTACTGCCAATCTTGATCCAGTATGGCAGTATTCATTAGTGCTTATTGTGCAATGACATCAAATAGTAGGCATGGGTTTTCTTCGTTAGTCCATGGGAAGCCGTCATTAGCACAAATAGTGTAGTAAGTACTCTTGCTAACAGAGAAGGTAAAACGGCTAGACGAATTTTCGTATAAAGTTCCGTTAATGAAATAACTTAAGCTATCACCATTTTCATCTGATGTTTCAGATAGATCAAAGGTGAGTTGAGAGTCTGTTATGGCTTTGATAACAATTGCTGTATCTTTATTGCCTTGGTATCGAGTTGCGTCACCATCTATCATTACCACTAGACTTGGCGCCTTTTGATTCGAGTTTGGATCTCTAATAACGACTAGATCAGATAAGGTTTCATAATTGCCTACCGTGTTGATATTAAGTTTTATTTTACCGTAGAGGCCGCTTGATACGGTACTAAAACCACCTTCAAGCTGAACAATATTATCATCAACTACTACTTTGATATTGTAATTATTATTGTCCGATGAAATGGGTAATTTTAGCTTGTTCTCTGTCGTTAAAATATCGACAAATTTATTATATTCACCAGTCCAATTATGAATAATCCAATGGTAGGTATAACCTGCAGTGTTTGCGTGGTTGTCTTCAGTAACAGATAAATATATCTCGTCTTCTGGATGGAAACTATGGACATTAAGGGATACATCTAACTCTTTTTTTGTCTCTGGCATATCACTGTAGAAATGAAAACTTAATAAACACTCGCCAGAAATTGGACACCAACTCAGGGTATATTTCCCTTCTGTCGGGGGTAAGAATGTCAAAGTAGCGCTTGTTGTATCAGCGCCTGTAGCGGACAGTAGCATTGGCCGAGCGCCACCATTTTCACCGGACCAAATAGCCCAGGAGTTTCCATTGTTGACACTTGAGGCATCGACACTAACACAATGACCTTCGGGAATATGAGGCAAAGGTTGACCCACTTCGTTTGGTAAGAGTTTGACAATCGTTCTATCATCACAGACGGATGAGTTTGAACTTCCAGAGATGGTAAAACTTAGATCATAAGTGGTATTTTCTTTGTCACCTAAAAGCGTTACTTGTATCGTTTCTTGAGTGGTCTCTCCTTCTTGCAAGTAATCAAAGCTATTCATCGCTTGATAGGTTAACTTTTTTAAGTCGGGACTGACGACTACACGTCCTCGAGCTGGTTGGTTAACCACTGAATAGCGCGCGTCTAGATCAGTGCTTAATTCGTGGGCAAATTTAGTCAGAGTACTGTGAGTAGTCACAGAGAAATTATCACTAATATCGCCAATGGTGAGAATGACCTCATTAGATGTTGAATAGCTTGCTGAAGAAAGCACTCTCACTGTAACCAATTGTTGGTCGATAACTTTGCCAGTGACCGTTGTAAAATCACCACCATCAATAGAGTACTCCCCACCACTTATGCTAATGGGGCTTGATGAATTGATACCTGTGACCTTAACTGAATTAGAAGTAATTACCGTTGATAAAGGCAGCTCTATTTTATCTTCAAAACTGAAGGCTTCAGGTGATGTATCAATCGGTGCGGGTGTCTCATTTTTTGGTACTTCGATACTACTCGTACTACTATCGCCGCTCCCGCCACAACCTGAAAGGGTAACTAGCGTAATAAGTAAAATAATGTTCACTGTCCATCTATTCATCTGAGATCCATTCATTACAAAACGTTAAATTAATAAGAATGTAAAATACAATGATTAGGTTAAATTGTAAGCTGCGTAAATGTAAGCAAATGTAGCTGTCGTTATGTTTTGTAGAGTCAATTCAAGGTGATTGAGATTAACCGCTATATTTTATAGAGAAAGTTTAGTGGTACATCAGTGATTTTTGTCATTTAATCTAGCGCTAAGCTTAAAACCACTATGGCGATATTGCTGAGATGTTTGCTTAAATAATTGTTTAAATGCATAAATAAATGATGAATCAGCGTTATAGCCAACTTTAAATGCAACTTCTTGCACCGAAAGAGTAGTTTCCAGTAAATTCAATGATGAAATTAATTTAAGGTGTTGGCGCCATAGAGGGAATGTCATACCCACTTCTTTGGTGAATAACCTTGAGAGCGTTCTTTCTGATGCCCCAACCTGTTTCGACCAGTCATTTTTTTGCTGTTTTGCCTGAATATCCACTACTTTATCGCTTTGTTTGTTTTTATCTAGGGTTCAAACTATTTAACCTGCTACTAGCTCTCCATGTAATTCATTGTTACATTTCTATTTTTCCTAACAGATTGTAAATATGCAATATTAATGTGAAATCATGAAGTGAGTCGAAACAGATACACTATTAGCAAACAGTGTGAATAAGCTCAACGATTTCATTGGTGCACTCAGAGGAGAATTATTATCAATATAAAAGTAATCTCTATTGCTATCAATATTCAGGCCTGATGTTTGTGAAGTGTATTAACCCAAGATATACCTGAGCTTTGTATTTGATATCTTAAAAGGCATATCAATGACGTATTTAGTAAGAGAAATTAAATAAGGTTTCAAGGATATGAATAAAATAACTACCTGCTTAATCGCTATAACTATTCTGCTTTGCAGCACAATACAAGCCAAAACTCTTGTTGCTGATGCTGGCATAGCGGCAAAGCCGCTACAAGATTGTAAAACTGATTTAAGATATTTAAACCAAGTTCTTGGTTGGCAAGTCAAATGGCCTAAACAATGGCAAGGGACGACCACCTCCTCGCCAGACTCTATAAATGAAGCACTTGAAATGTGGTCACAGTTTCCTGCAGCTTTAAATCAAACAATAGATATCTTACGTACAAGTATTCCTAATAAACAAACGGCACCACGTGCTGTTGTGATACGTGTGCATCAACAAGTTCGTGACCTGGCCGAAGCTCTACATAATAAAAACTCCAAATATATCTTTACCGAAACAAATAATAAAAATGCAATTAAGTGGAATGCGTTAATTAAGCATAAAATAGCTCCAGCAGTTGCTGACTTTGAACATTTTATCCATAAAGAATATATGCCAGCCTCAACTGCAGACTCAGGCTTTTCATCTTTAAAAGGTGGAAATAAATGTTTCTCGAATTCAGTGAAGTGGTGGACTACTTTGAGTCCTTCCATGGCTGAAATTGAAGCTATCGGTCAAAAGTACCTTAAAGATTCGCGTAAGCAATTATTAGCCACGGGGAAAGCAGGGGATACAGTTGAAAGTATACTTGCTGATTTGCGTACTCAATCTAAAGAAAATGGTATTTTGGCAGGTGAATTGGTCACACTCTCAGAGAGCGCCATTACACGAGCAAAAAATAAATCTAAACGCTGGTTTTCTAAAGAAATAAATAAAAAAATTGCGGTTACTGTGATGCCTAAATATATGCAAGATTCCGCACCTGCGGGGTATTACAGTAAAGCTCAGGGAGACGAACCCGCTAGTTATATCATTAACACTTCACGGTCGAATGAAAGGCATTTAATGTCCGAGGTCATTGCTTTTCATGAAGGTATACCTGGGCATCACCTCTGGGTGACATATCCTCGGGAGATACCGTCCAAGGGCTATAATTCTGGCATCCTCGAAGGTTGGGCATTATATTCTGAATATTTAGCTGATGAAATGGGGCTATACAGTTCAACATTTGATCGTCAAGGCATGCTTACTAAGCATCTATGGACGGCTAGTCGCCTGATTGTCGAACCAGGTTTACATTTGCGTGGGTGGTCACGTGATGATGCCATCAATTTTATGATAAAGAATACAGTTATGTCTCAAGCGGAAATAGAGATTGAAGTTGATCGCTACATTGCCATGCCAGGACAATCATTGAGTTATATGTTAGGGGCGGATTTAATCTTGTCTGAACGACAACGTGCAAAAGAAATATTAGGAAAATCATTCGACATAGCTGCATTTCATGATGTTATTTTAACAGCGGGCGTGCGTCCATTACCGCAGGTCACAAGAGATATTCATTTATGGACAACAAACTTACAGGGTGATTAGCTAATGGAAAGGCCCTTGGATGTTTCCATGTACTATTAAATTAATGGGGTAATTTATTCTTTGATTACGAAATAATATTTAATTAATCAGGTCTTATTGGCTCTTATTATTCTATTACTGTGGATTTTTATGAAGCCTATACACTTTAACATCACTTTACTCTTAATTGGTATCTCTACTGCGCTGTTAGGACTAAGCATATTACTGTTGGGTGCCCATAAGCATATAACCTTAACAACAGACTTTTATCTCATTTCTGATGTATTACCAGCTCAAGTATTTAATGCGATTGCCGCTTTTGCTTTTATGTCGACGGCGGTCTTAGCCTTTTTATCGATAAAACAAGCTAACTATCGCTCAATGTTAGGCTATTTATTGATAGCGATAAGTATTGTGCCGTTAGGTGCTTTGTTCAGTGACTCAATGTGGATAGCATCTATGGGGGGATTCCCTGTTATTGGCTCCGGTCAGGGGGTTATTAAATATTTTGCCTTATTATCAATAGGAATATTGCTAATAAAACGTACACTTTCTCCGTTGGTAATAGCTTGGATTAGCATCATGCCAGTGTTACTCGTTTTGCTGTGGATTGGTGGTATGAAGTTCACTTTACTCGAAGCACAAGGCATTGAAGCGTTAGTAAAAAGTTCTCCATTGATGAGCTGGCTGTATAATTTTTTCAGTATACAGGCAACGTCAAATATTATTGGAGTCTATGATTTAATTGCGGTTGTTTTGTTAATTTTAGCAATGTACCTGCCAAAACTGACAGTGCCAGCAATTTTGATGTCAGGCATGGTTTTTGTGGTGACTCAGACTTTTTTAATAAGTTTTTCTGGTTCATTATCAAGTGAGACTTTATTATCAACGACGGGACATTTTCTTATTAAAGATTTATGGTTTTTGGCTTGTTTGTTTTTCTATTATTCAGCCGTCATAAAATTACCAGCAAAAGCATAATTTAACCAAGGGTTAGCGCATGAAAACTAAACACTATCTAACGAGTATTTATTGTGGAAAAGTGGCGATGCGCTACGGTATGGAAACAGCAATAGACAAGCAACCAGTTAATACTAGTGTGTATTTATCCTTTGACGGATTAGCAGGTGATGAGTGTGCAGACAAACTCCATCATGGTGGACTTGAACGGGCGTTACATCAATATCCGGCTGAACATTATGCTCATTGGCAAGATAAATATAATGCCGCTGATTATTGGCAAGCTGCTGGTATGGGCGAAAATATGAGTTCAATTGGTATGACAGAACAGACTGTTTATTTGGGGGATCGCTACCAATGGGGAGAAGCAATTATCGAAGTGAGTCAGCCTCGTTCTCCTTGTTTTAAACTCAATAAACGCTGGGGCATTGAAAATTTATCGGTAGATATGCAGGATATTAGTCGCAGTGGTTGGTTATATCGCGTTATTCAACCCGGTATGGTCAGTGTTGATGAACCGTTGGAACTAATTGCCCGAGTTGATAATGCAATGACAATCACTGCAGTGTGTGAGACGTTTTTTGGTGACCCTTTGAACACAGAGAAACTGTTAAAATTAAAAGCGCAAAAGACTTTGTCTGATAGCTGGATGGAAAAAGTTGTAGAACGTTTAGCAAACAACGAAGTCGAAAATTGGAATTTTAGATTGTTAGATCATGCTTAAACGACATACTCTCTGCAGATAAGCATAATGTCATCGCTGCTTAAGGCTTCTTTGGTTAAGTCACAAAAAACGCCATCACTCGTCTTGCGATTAAATTTACAATATTGACAGACCCCAAAGGCAGTTCGACCAGTAGCGTATTGATAGTTACTTAATATTTTTGTTAGTAATGTTTTCGTCTCAAATCCTTCATCAACAGACAAACCGGCAATAGCATCGGTAAACTTTTGTGGTGGGCACGTTTTCATTAAAAACTCGTGACCAGCTTCAGTCACGTTTAAATGGGTAATGCGTTTATCTTTTTTGTCTTTTACTTTAATAATTAAGGCTTTGTTTTCTAAAATTTTTAGCGATTGTGATACCGTGCCTTTAGTTAACCCTAAAAACTCAGTCACCGCTAAGGTGGTATCTGAGTAACGATTACACGTTGATAGGTAATACAAAGCCTCTTGCTGTATAGGTTGTAACCCTAAGCTTTGCCCTTCAAGTCGCGTTTCTTGCCGTAATAAATTGGCTAAACGCTCGATTAAATTAAATAGTTCATCATTCATCTCTTAATAGTATCGAGTCAAAACATATTTGACAAGTAGAGTTTTCTTATGTTTAAATATTATTGTTTCGACTCGAAACGATAATATAGTAAATCAAACTGAATCACGTGTTGTGATTAGCACTTGTTTATCTTTATACAAATTTAATTAAAAGGATTAATTATGAAAACTTCACCGCTATTAATTGCAGCAGCTTTGAGTACACTGTTGTTAACTACCACCACCTTTGCTCACAACAAGCACAGTGGTCATATCCAAGCATCGAGTTCAGCGGCTATTTTGCCTGAGTTTGATATTGTTCACGCTAAAGTTATTACCCAAGGCAGTCATCTTATCTTTCAACAAGCAGTAACAGGTAAAGTGGGTAATAAACAACCTAAAAAAAATGGTCAATTAGCCGGCGCTGAGGTATATAGCTATGTTTGGCCAACATCACTAAATAGTTCTGCGGTAGGTTTTGAAGCAGATCAAGGTATTCTTTCTTTAGCGTTAACTGTACATCCGGACTTTGATGACACGCCTTTATATGATGAAGATGGCGATGGCAATAAAACCAACGATGGAGATAAATGGCACAGTCATTGGGTTGTTCTTGTGCCCGATAATGCTTGTGGTGACGGCGCTTTAAAAGTTAAAGATATCGCTCAAGGTAGTTCACCTAAATTACCGTCGACTTGGCCAAAATTGCCTATCTTTATTGACAGTCCTGGCTTTGATTTTAGCTTAGTGCAGTCTGAAGTGTTAGTGCGTGTTCCGCTCTCTGCACTAGGTTTTCCAGCAAGCTTTTCTTTTGATGGTGTTACTGCAGGTTTAAAAATAAACCAGCAAGTTCATGCGCCTTTGCTGTGTGTTACTGATGTATTTGATGTCGCATCTGGAGATTTAAGTTTACCGGGTAAAAGCCAATAATTTAGTAGGAGTAATAGGTATGCAAATACACGTTTTTGATACCCATGTAATGACGGAGTCTGGTCAATACATTCATTTTGATGTTTTGGTGGATAATGAAAATATTAAGAAGGTAGAGCAATATGCCAAACAGTATCTCGCGAGTTTAGGCGTAACAATAGATAATATTACGCAAAGCCGTTGCAATTTTTGTCATAGTGAACTTGCTGACCTTGAGGTGCAAGATAGCATTGTTAGCCAAGGACATAGTATTATTCGCTTATAATTCGTTGGTTATTTATTTGGCATCATTTAGCAGCGATAAATGACTTATGTAAAAAGCAGGAGTATCCCATGGCAAATAACATCAGTTGTGAGGCCCATGACTATTTTGAAATTGTTTGTATGCGTCGTAGCCTAATTGAGGTTACGACTAAAGAGAATAAAAAATATCATGGCATCGCAACAGATATTAAGCTGGTCGAAAAGCAAGAATACTTAAACATTATTGATGGTAATGAAATTAGACAAGTGCTTTTAAGTGACGTTAAAAAGCTTGAAGCCTTAGGCAATAGCGCGACTCAGCATAACTTTTCTATTACAGTTAGGAGTTAACCCTAAGGTATAAACGACTTTAGGTAGGTTAGTACGTAAAATCACTCGTGAGCGTGATACCTAAAGCGCTTGAGTCCTAAGCTTGTGCTTCATTTGCTCTGCGATTGACTGGATATCGTTCAAAATCTTCCCAATAATGAATACCGCCCAACATTTCTTTAACACCATAACCCAAGGCTGAAATTTTCAATGCAGCTTTAGCAGCACCATTGCAGCCAGGTCCCCAACAGTAAACAACAAATAAGCTGTCTTTATCGAAGTTAGCTAGTGATTCTTGACTTATTTCATTGTGAGGCAAGTTGATTGCGGTAATCGCGTGGCTATTTTCAAAAGCCTCTTTGGCGCGTACATCTAATAAAATATAATGGTTACTGTGTTGAGTAATATCGCTAAAGACATCAGAACAATCGGTTTCACAGGCAAGCTTAGCCGCAAAAAAATCATTCACTTGTTGTGCTGGAATTAATTGTTGAGAAAATGCATTACTATAGTTAGTCATAGTTGTTCCTTAGTTTAAAAACCTCACCGTAACCTGACTAGATTACTAGTTAAATTCATCAATACTTAAGGCAATGTTCGATATAAATGAATGGTAGTAAAGACTATGAAAAGAGTAGAGTAGGCGTTATAAAAGCGTAATAACGTTAAAATTAAGAATAAAGTTGAGGGAGTCATTTGTGGAGTTTTATCACCTACGATCATTTGTTGCCGTAGCTCAAACAGGCAATCTAACCCAAGCGGCTAAAAGGTTATATACCACACCACCTGCGATAAGCGCTCATATTAAAAATTTAGAAGCAGAGTTGGCAACACCTCTCTTTCTTCGCTCTAGCAAAGGCATGGCTTTGACCGAAAAAGGTCAATTACTGTTAACAAAAGCGCAAGTGACGTTAGATAGTGCTGTAGACTTAGTTAACCTTGCTGCGGACAACCAACATGAAATTATTGGTACGTTTAGGTTGGGCAATAACTTGAGTGTTGAGCAAGTTAAACTGACTGAACTGGCTGAAAATTTACAAGAAAATTGCCCTGGCATAAGCTTGTCTATTCGCCAACAATCCAGTGGTGAAATACTTAATGATATTCTAAGTCAGCAGCTGGACGGCGGTTATGTTTTTGGTGAGATCCCAGATGATTTTATTAGTGTTATTGCAACAGAGCAGACAATAACCACTATTGCACCATTGAGCTTTGATATTAGCCAAGCTCCAACGGTATCAGAGCTTGCTCAACAACCTTGGATAATGATGGGTGACTATTGTCCGTTTGATGAATTATTAAAAACTAAGCTTGGAAAAAATATTGCTTCGGTTTTGAAGTCTAGTGATGATGGCACTCGTTTGCAGTTAGTTAAAAAGTGCTTTGGTTTAAGTTTTATTACCTTAGAGGAAGCTCGGTTAGCGGAAAAAGATAAAATGGTACAGGTTATTCCTACGCTAAATTTTACTACTCCATTATATTTTGTCATTGCTAAAAACAGAGCATCAGATCCCGTGGTTAAAGCATTATTACAAGAAATTCGTATTTTATGGTCTCAGTAGATGTAAGAACCAGCTTAATATTGCCTTTAAAAATCCGTTAGTTTTCCTGTATCTTCATTTTATATGTTACCCATCATTATTGGTGATTTACCTTTTGAACTCAGCTAGTTATACACTAGTGGTTATCTAAAAGAGCATTTTGATGGAGTAACACTGTGCAGTTTAATCGAGAGAGTAATAGTGCAATTTTATTGGCAGGTATCTTAGCTCTTGTCGTTGGGGTTGGCGTAGCTCGTTTTGTGTTCACTTCACTATTGCCTGCTATGTTAGAAGACTCAATTAATATTGCGTTTGCTGGAATACTTGCCTCGATAAATTACTTCGGCTATTTAAGTGGCTCTGTTTTTTCTATTTTTATAAAGGATATCCATACCAAGGTAAAATACTTCAGAGTAGGCTTGTTTCTTTGTGTTTTATCTTCTTTTATTTTAGGTATTACTGAAAATAACACCGTGTGGATTTTCACGCGATTTTTGGCTGGATTTGGCGCTGCAATGGCCCTTGTTGTTGGCTCTGCTGTGGTTATGCTAAAACTAAAGTCGACCAATAAAACCAAAGCCATGGGAATACATTTTACCGGTTTAGGTTTTTCGATCGTTATTACTGACCTTGTGATGCGTAGTGTCTTTTACTTTGGTGGAAACTGGAAAGATGCATGGCTTATATTGGCGATCATTGGTGGGATTTTTGCCTGTTATTCTGCTTATGTTTTACGCTTTGATAAACAACCTACCAATGACGTAGTTAAGCATAAGTTTGATAAATCACTCTTTTCTCCTGTTGCTATCCTACTTATCTGCGCTTATTTTACTGAAGGGGTCGGAATGGTGGTTCAAGCAACATTTCTGCCGGATATCGTAAACTCGTTAGAAGGATTAGATGGTTATGGAGGTTATGTCTGGTTGGCGGTAGGTCTTGCTGGGATCCCGTCGTGTATTATATGGATGCGCCTAGCACATCGTTTTGGCAGTATTAACATTATGATAATCGCTATGTTTTTACAGATTATCGGCATTTTAATCCCGACATTTTCAAGTAATATTATGATGAACCTTATGAGTGGTATGTTCTTTGGTGCTACTTTTATTGGCTTAGTCGCCTTATTTATGAATTTTGGAGGTCAACTTTCTAATAAAAATCCTGTCTTTATTATGGGAGCAATAACATCGGCATACGGGATTGGACAAATCATAGCACCATTATATTGCGTGGCATTGATTGAACAATTTAATAGTTATAATCCCGCTTTATATATAACCGCGGTTATCGTTGCATGTGGTATCTTACTGCTAGCGTATATTAAGTTTAATTTTAAAGAAGCTAAATACTGCGCTTAGTAATGTAATACTTTTACTTTAACGAAGGGGGTTATTGTGGGCATTCTAGCAATGACCATTTGTTGATGCTTTTCGCATATTTCTTTGACCATTCAATCGCTGCGGCTTGATCTGATAGTTTTTCAATAACAGCTAAAGATGCTGCATCTGCAATCATACGATTGGTAAAACTAATATTTTTAATTAAGTTATACACACAAGGAAATTTTTGCTTTAAGTCTGGTGTCGCCGCTTTTTTTAACCATCCGCCTCTACGGTTACCGCAGTCTTTCACTAACTCTTTATTGAGTCCCCACTCAGGTACTTTTTCACATTGCTCGGTATAAAGAGGAAAGTTGACAAACTCACCGTCGATGTAATTGTCGGTCCAATTAGGACTCCAATTTAACATAAGGATAGGACGTTTTTGTTTAATCGCACGGGTAAGCTCTTCCCACAACGCAGAATCATCAGGTAAACGTTCGATGGAAAACTTTAGCCCTAATGCTCGAATAATATCGGCGTCACCATAATTCCACGGGCCACCAAAATAGATACCTTTATCTGTTGTTTTTGAACCCTTAAAAAGAGTTCTACACTTGTTTAACGCTTGCCATTGGGGCAATTTAGGGCATAAATCTTCGACATATTTAGGGTACCACCAATCTTCTATCACTTTGGCTTCATGTGTGCCTAAATCAATAATGTCACCGTTGGCGACAAGCTTATTAAACTCTTGCCCCATTGATGGTTCCCATACTTCTATTTGAAAATGAATAACGCCACGTTTTAGCGCGCCCCATTGTCGGTCAGCACTGATGTTGACGTATTCTACTGGCACATCTAAATTTTCAATTAGCTGACCAACAACGTTGGATAAAACCCGTTGGCTTGACCAGTTATTTGTTGGTATAACAACTTTATTTGGAAGATGAGATGGTTTGGACCATAATGTACTAGAAAAAAAGAGTAATGAGAATAAGGTCTTAACGTAATAACTATGGTTCATTTTTAGCCTAAGGATTAAACGAGGTTAGGAGCGCTTCAAATTATATGTAATAACGTTTGGGATAAATTTTATCGCGAATGAGGAATAAAAATCACCGGTTACTACTACCTTCAAGGGGCTAGCGCTATTAAGTTTAATATATATTTACTGCGATGTCCTATTTCGTATCAAAAGATCTAGTTGGTTGAGTAAGGTCGATGAGCTAAATAGCATCGTATTTATCAAATTTATTGAATTTGATAATTGCAGTAAGCTCTTTACCATAAAGGCTGCCTTTTTCAGAATAATGGTCTAATTTAGTTACCAGTATGAAAGGATTATTCGTTTGCATTCTAGTTTGTCTAAACTGAGCAAAAGCACCACTGCGGCCTACCGTGCGATAGTAATCGTATATAGCTTCTTCAATCGAATCGTATTTTTTGACCCAAATAGTTTTATCGCCTCGTTTTTTCAGGGCAGAAACTCTAGGTTCATCTTTGTTAAATGACCAAACACCGAATACATTATTAGCAATTCTAAAAAAACGCGAAGTGGCCCAAGAGCTCTCTATTGCGGCTTGTGCTATGGCAATACTTTTGGGATGGGGTTTAAGTGCCATGAGTAATTGCTCATTGGTAGTCGCCCTGTATTCTACTTTTAACTTGTCAATCTCAGCATTCGTTTCGCCCGTATCAATGGCTGTTTTAATTTTTTTATATCGGGTCATGAGAGATGTGTAAACATTTTCAACAGCAGGAACGATTAACGCTCTAAATCGTGCTTTTTTCTCTTGTACTGTCATTTTAGGAAGTTCTGGCTCCTTTTGAGTACCAGTATAAATAACCGAAGTGATAATGATGAGCATAATGAAAGTGAGAATAATGTTGATTTTTTTTGAAGGAAGCTGCACTAATATATTTCCGAAATGATTGTTAAACTGAGGTATTAAGAATAAATAGTAGGATAGTTCAGTGGTAAAAACAAAGTTTAACTTGGCAGCTAGTGCGGTGATTTTTTAAATAGGCAAAAGTGAATAATATTGAGGCGGCTCTGCCTCACAGTCGACATTCACTTTCGCCTGACTTGTTAGCCATAGGTACTACTAAAACTCTCAACGCCTGCTTGCGCGCAACCTAAGTCTTGTTCGGGCGAGCCAGAACTCACACCAATACCACCAACAACGCTGCCATTAAAGGTGATAGGCAAACCACCGCCAACAATACACATACGACCGCCTAAAGCAGTATGAATACCGAATAAGTTGTTTTTATGTCCGGGGATGCAGGCTTTGTTAAATTCATGGGTACCTTTACGTGCAGATGCGGCAGTAAATGCTTTATCTTGCGAGATGGTAATACTGTGTACTTTACCGCCATCCATGCGTTCAAAGGCAATTAAATTACCTGATTCATCGACGACTGAAATACACATAGGTACGCCGAGTTCATTTGCTTTACTTACTGCGCCATCAATGATCGTTTTTGCTTCCGTTTGGTTTAGTCTATTTATTGTTAACATAGTTTCCACTCTTTAATTTT